>Ga0255772_10003625_pt1 | contig 14722 bp, 14 predicted proteins | sample 071ome_34_FD_179970 | JGI IMG/M metagenome (GOLD analysis project Ga0255772, IMG submission 179970) | Coastal salt marsh microbial communities from the Groves Creek Marsh, Skidaway Island, Georgia - 071411BT metaG (version 2) | ecosystem: Environmental > Aquatic > Marine > Intertidal zone >...
ACTAAAACAGAGGGATCAGAAATGACAAAACTTTTCGGAGCCATATTGGCACTCGGAGTGTCCTTACCCGTGCTAGTTTATCAATTCATCATAAAACATGAAGAAATTCCAATTGTAGATATCCGAAACTATACGTTCTCAGAAGAACAAATTGTTGAAGGAGAAAAATTAGCAGCGGTTGGCGCTTGCATCGTATGTCATACATCTGAGAATGGCGAAGAATATGCTGGTGGGCTTGCGCTGCCAACACCATTTGGAACTATATATTCAACTAATATCACACCAGATCCGAGCACAGGGATTGGGACTTGGTCTATAGATGCGTTTAGACGTTCAATGAAAGAAGGTTTAGATCGGGAAGGTAATCATCTTTATCCAGCATTCCCTTATGACCACTTTGTGAAAACTAAAGATGCTGACATTGATGCAATCTATGCCTATCTTACCACTCTGACACCGATATCTAATCAAATTCCAAAAAACGAACTACAATTCCCGTTTAATATGCGTGAACTTTTAGCGTTTTGGAAAATACTTTTCTTAGATGACACACCAATCGCAGATAACCCAGAACTGAACGGTGAAGAAAATAGAGGTTTATATCTAGCGAACAGTTTAGGTCATTGCGGGGCATGCCATAGTCCTAGAAATTATTTTGGAGCTGTAGTTCAAAACAAGCCATATTTTGGCGGAGTTGCAGAAGGCTGGGATGTACCTGCTTTAGGAAAACAATCGGTCGCACCTGTAAAGTGGACTTTTGAACAATATGAAAACTACATGTTTGATGGTTGGGATGAAAACCACGGAATTGCAGCAGGGCCCATGACGGCAATCGTCGATCACTTATATGATGCAAGTGAAGATGACGTTTATGCGATAGTCGCATGGTTAGCCAGTTTGGATAGCTCGGATTCTAACGAAACGGTTTCCACAAGTATTACCGAAAGGTATGGAAAACGCGACTGGAGCGAAAATGAGCAACTGGGCGATTTAAACCCTGAAGGGCATAGGTTATTTGGTGAAAAATGTGCCAAGTGTCACAAACAGCGCATTGCATCTTCACAGCCTGTCTCTCTGGGTCTAACGTACAGTTTGAATGCACCGACTGCCAAAAATCTAATTAATGTTATCAAGTACGGAATTAACCCTCCTTATGCAGTATCGCGAAGAAAAATGGAGGCTATAGAACTAACTGATGCAGAACTCGAATTAATTGTCGAATATGTTAGAGCACGATTCACTGATCTACCAAAGTGGGAAAATATCGAGGCAGATATACTTACAATAAAAAGATCTCATTGAAATATCTAAGATTGTTGCTCGGTCTCCAAGCTTTTCGGAGACCGAGCTTTTAGCGTTTATATTTCAGCTTTTGTGAAAGGGGTCTCACGTACCCGCGTGCCAGTTGCAAAATAAATTGCATTTGCTACGGCTGGGGGAACTGGAGGGCCGCCAGGTTCCCCGAGTCCTCCCCACCAACCATCTTGTGAGAGTTCCCAATTTACCTCAATAGGTGGCATATCTGCAATTCTGAGTTGGTTGTAAGTATCAAAATTTGTATTTCTGATCCTACCATCTCTCAAATCTAGACCTCCATACATTGCAGCACCTAATTCGTAGGCTGCGGCACTTTCAATCTGCTCAGTTGCATTTTGTCTATTTAACACATAGCCGCTGTTTACGAAGAACTGCAATTTATCGACATAAATCTGTCCTCTTCTGCTAATCGATACACTCGCCACACAGCCAGCAACAGATCCGTGAGACTCGTAAATGGCGCAACCCATACCTTCACCATCGGGTAAATCAGTAGTGAATCCTGATTTATCTTTCATTGCTTTTAGAACACGCTGCCAAGGCTCAATACCTTCAGTCATCTTTAAGCGCCAATCAATGGGATCCCATCCGCCAGCCAGAGCCAACTCATCAACCATTTGTTCAACGGCAAAGGCATTTGAGTTCGCTCCCGGGGCTCTATGATAGCCGATGGGGATATGCGACTGAACCGCACTGTATTCGTGCCGTTTGTTTGGTATTAGATACGGCATATCTGCAACGCCCCGGGTTGAGAAGGAAACATTTTTTTCCTCTCCAACAAAATGCGTCAACAACGCATCGGGCAATCCATCGCTGTTCAAAGACGCTTTGTATTCCGCCCAAATTGGTGGCCTTTGCGAGTCTTGTGCAATATCATCTTCTCTTGACCAGATTACTTTCACAGGTTTGCCAATAGCATCTGAAATTGCTACGGCTTGCCGATGTACAGGCATATTGTAGCCTCCACCAAAACCACCTCCTATGTACGTCTGGTGCAAGTAGATATTTTTTGTATCACGTCCTAATTGATCTGCTACTTCGCCCAGTGAACGAGCTGTATCTTGCGTGAATGTCCAAATATCCACCCGCTCTGCAGTCACATCTGCCACAGCACATGGAGGCATCATTGTAGCATGCGCTTCAAATGGCCGACTGTAGTTTCCAGACACAATGTTATTTGACGCGTTTAGTATTTCCGGAACATTCTCAGGGTTTATACCACCCCCAGATCTTGCACCGGGATTACCTTTCTCTTTTTTTACCAGCTTCCCACCTGAGGCAAGGAAATTTTTGGCTTCAGCCGTCTGAGAATCAAAGCTGATGTCCACGCCACGACCATAATCCCATTCAATTGGCATAGCGTTTAGAGCGTTTCTTGCTAAATACCAGCTCGACGCGACAATCGCCACACCGCTTCTTAGTTCCCGGAATGAAGCGACATCAACTTTTTGGGTTAACTCAACTACATCAAGCACCCCTGGCATATCTTTCACTGCATCAAAGTCAAAACTTTTCAAAGTGCCTTCTGGAACTGGGCACGATGCAACCGCAGCATATACCATCCCATCCAATGAAATATCCATAGGATAAATTGCGGATCCGTTTGTTTTTTCTGCTACATCCAAACGTGGTACATCAGTGCCAATCAACCACCAATCACCATATTCTTTGATCTTGGGCTCTTCTGATAATTTCACCTTAGAGGCAGCTAACGCAAACTCACCATACGTACCTGATTTAGATCCTGAAGTCAGAATACCTTGCTTTGCTGTCACAGCGCTCACTGATACACCCCATGCTTCTGCAGCTGCTGCGCGTAGTCGTTCTCGCGCAGACGCACCTGCTTGCATGATGTATGGATGTCTACTTTGTACAGTACGAGAACCGCCAGTACTTGTCGTAGTATAAACCTCGCCAGCATTCACATGCCTATTAGGGTCCGCCCAAACTGCTTGAACCATGTTCCAAGGGACATCTAATTCTTCTGCCACCATAATGGCAATAGAAGTTTTAGCACCTTGACCCATTTCTGTTTGAGGGGTTGCTATTTTCACTGTCCCATCTGGATCGATACTTAAGAAAGCATTCATTTCAATTGTATCGCCTAAAACTTGCTGTTCTGCGAAGGATGGTGGCGTATGAAATCCCAACATCAGACCACCAACTGCTGAGGTCGAGATATGTAAGAAGTTTCTTCTCGTAAATTCAAAATCTTTCATAACTTTACTCCCGTTTTAGGTCTTCATTAAATCGGACGCAGTATGGATAGCTTTCCGAATGTTATTGTATGTTCCACACCTACAAACATTACCCGACATTGCCTTATCTATCTCACGATCTGATGGATTAGGATTTCTTTCAAGCAATGCAACAGCAGACATTATCTGGCCTGACTGACACCATCCACACTGTGGAACTCCGTGCTCAATCCAAGCTTGCTGAACGGGGTGGGAATTATCGTCAGATAAACCCTCGATTGTTCTTATGTCTTTACCCACAGCTTTAGCCAAAGGCGTGTTACAAGAACGCACGGCGTTACCATCGACTTGGACCGTGCAGGCACCACATTGTGCAATTCCACATCCAAATTTTGTCCCAGTAAGGCCTATGATTTCTCTTATCGCCCAAAGCAAAGGCATATTGGGATCGGCATCAAGTGAATGCTCTTCACCATTTATCTTCAAATTAACCGTCATATTAAGCTCCCTACTAACCTGACGGTGTCAGCAAGTGAGTTAGCTCTTATGATTTACTACAGCCTTAAAATTTTTTAAATTGTAACCTAGTTTGTATAGAGACGATCAAGAGCTACAGTGCTGTCACCGCAAAGCAGTGTATTTTGTTGGCTACAGTAAAATGCTAATTCTTGAAATAATGTTTAGTCAAGGGTAAAGTTGTATCCTATTGTATGCTATATGTGTTCGCATGTCACTTTTGCTGAGCGAGCTAAAAAGCAAATACTAATATGAACCTTAGATTTAAAATCTTGTTATTCATGGCCTTGAGCGCGACTTTTAGTTGTGTCTCTAAATTTGCCAATGCAAATGATTTTAGCAAAGAAAAAAATATTTTTGTTCACGTTACTGCTAATTTAGAGATCATTGACACCAAACGAGTAAGGCTCGCACTAGATAAATTTGACAAAACAAGAGTTTCTACCTTGGGTAATAATTTCCATTTTCTTTCCACAAACAAATGGGAAGATGCATGGCTTGAAGATTTAGATACTGTAACGTCACCTCAAGGTCAAAAGGCAACATTCGCGTGGTTAGATTTTAATGAGATGAAATTTAGCGAAATAGAGATACTATCCGCGAAATTTTCCACTAATCGCAAATTTGTTGAGTATGAATTACTAAATCCAATCTATAAAAATGTTGATAACATTGGTTTCGCCGCGTTGTTATTTGACCCAACCAATTCCGGAGCATGCGCACTTTCAGTTCTTGAAGATGCTCAATTGGATGGTTTGAACGATGCATTACTGGCTGGCGCTGGCGTAGCTGCTTTGGATTGCTTGCTAGATGAGTACGTTTCGGTCATTCTTAATCCCGCGATTAATCACAGAGTTTCACCATTTTATGGGTTTGTATTGAAAGCAAGTGTGAGCGATTGAATGAAATATTATCTTCTTAACGCAACATTATTGATTAATATCATGCTATCTTCACCTGCTTTTTCAAAGGACTTAGAAACCGCATTACAGGCATACGAAGCAAAAAACTATTTGGAAGCGCAAAGACTCCTTAGCGATATTTCTGAGACTGACCCCAAAGCTTTTCTGTATTTGGGTTACATGTTCGAATATGGTGAAGGACAGGATATCAGTATCGAAAAAGCCCTAGAATATTATAAAAAAGCGGCAACGGCAGGCTTGGATGAGGCAAAAAGTAGGATAGCTGAAATTCAGATGTATAATTAATAAGTGTCATATGTCCCTAAAATTCAAAATACAATTTCTCGGACTTTTACTCGTTTCCTTGCCAAAGCTGTGCTCATCGGAACCGCTTAACCTTCCCAAATACAGTACGGACATCAAGCTTATGCAATCATTACAACTTGAAGTTCGCTTAACGGATGAAATATCTATTTATACATGGAACTGGAACAATCTCGCCGATGCAAATGGCACAGCAATCTACCCAGCCCGCGGCTTATTAGCCAACGAAATTAAAGAATATTATCCAAATTATGTTCAAACCAACGACGAAGGTTTTTTGGAGATTCAGTTCGAACACCTTTTAGGTGTCGATCAGAAAATTTGTGAATTCTTACTTAAGGGTGGGACGCCATATTGTTGGCAAATTGGCCGGTGATACTTTCAAGCTTTACCTAAATACGAAATATCAGATTGAATGATCTGTATGTATAAATGATTGGGGGTGAAATATCTTCAAAGACTGCTGGTGCTCCATCGGAAGAACTGTGTTCTTTCATTAGGTTCGAGACACAGTGTCGAACCCCGGAATCTCTCCACGCAAACACGCGAAAAGTGTGTGTTTGGTGTGTTTTTGCACTTTTACATGTCTGCAAAAGCAATCGAGACCCGCCAACATGTTTTAAAATTTAGAGATCAATTGGTGCTGTATCGACAACACTTTGCATAGAAATATAAGTTGAGGTTGAAGCGACATTTGGCAGTCGAGACAGTTGTTCCCCCAGAACCTGTCGATAGGCGAAAATGTCGGATGTGCACACCTTGATCAGATAATCAAAAACCCCTGCAATTATATGGCAGGCTTCGACCTCGGGAATGCCACGGACCGCGGCAAGATGGTGCAGGGACCCCGGGCCAGGTTTCATGTAGCGAGATGGGGGGGTGCTTTTGTCATCAGGCACGGCTACAAAACCACCCTGTACGGCTTAAGCTCGATTTCTCTGAGATTATCTTCTTACCGTTTAGCCCAAAGCAAATCGCAGACAAAATCCTGAACCAGAAAAAGCAAAGCCCCCAGGTAGTCTTTTTTTTAAATGACCCCGCTGGGTCAGTTTTGAATGCAGATTGACAAATAATAGGTGTATGCTAGCGTGATCTTCTAAGTTGGCGAAATAATACGATTTTCTTTGCTACAGTTACTTCAACTTTGGAGAAATAGTTGTGTCTGCAGCTGCGGAATTGGTCTTTGATGGCCACAATGATGTCCTTTTGAAACTCTATAGCGAAGGCGGAATGGGGCAGGCAGCTTCTTTTGTTGACGGGCGAAGCGGCGCTATCGATCTACCTAAAACCATGGTTGGAGGGTTTGGCGGCGGGTTCTTTGCGGTCTTCGTGCCGTCCCCCACGGATCTGGATCACAAATTCCAAGAAATGACCAAAGACAACTACGATCTGGAGCTGCCCGAGGCAATTGATTGCAGCGACGCCTTGCCAGTTGTCGCTTCTCAGATCGCCATTCTGCTTGAGCTTGAGCGTATGGGTGCGTTGAAGATTTGTCGGAGCGTTGCAGAAATGCGCTCTGTCTTTGCCGCAGGAAAGATGGCGGCCATCATGCACATGGAAGGCGCTGAAGCGATTGATGCCGACTTGCATATGCTTGACGTTCTTCATGCAGCAGGCCTGCGATCCATTGGCCCTGTCTGGAGCCGCCCAACCATCTATGGGCATGGTGTCCCGTTTCGGTTCCCGTCATCCCCGGATACTGGCGATGGACTAAGCGACCACGGAATTGCGCTAATCAAACGGTGCAACGCGCTGAAGATCATGGTGGATCTTTCCCACCTGAACGAAGCTGGGTTCTGGGACGTAGCGCGTCACTCCGGGGCCCCTTTGGTCGCGACACACTCAAATGCACACGCGATCACGCCCCATTCCCGTAACCTGACCGACTACCAGTTGCGCGCTATTGCGGAAAGTGACGGAATGGTTGGACTGAACTTTGCTGTGGCCTTTTTGCGAGAAGACGGCAAGATGCTAGCAGATGTTCCGATCTCGCAGATGCTCAGACATCTGGATCATCTGATTGGTATCTTAGGAGAAGACAGAGTCGGACTTGGCTCTGACTACGACGGAGCAGTCGTACCAAAGGAGTTGACCGAAGTGTCGGCCCTTCCAAAACTTATACAGGCAATGAATGAGCACGGGTTTGGTGACGAACTCATCAAAAAACTGTGCCACGAAAACTGGTTCCGTGTGCTGGAAAAGACCTGGGGGTCATAATTGCAGAACGGACCAGATCCAACGTTAACAGAGAGGTACTTCAATGAAATCCCTAACACGATTTATTTCCGGTGCGGCCATTGGGCTTGCTGTGGCTGTGACAGCGGCACCAGCTGCTTTTGCTGAAACACCCGCCAATATGTTGGTGATCGCGAACCGGATTGACGACATCACTACGCTAGACCCGGCGGAAAGCTTCGAGTTCGCCGGTTCAGACGTCAGCCGCAACATCTATCAAAAGCTGGTTAACTTTGACCCGGCTAATCTAGATGCGGGCTATCAACCCGAAATCGCAGAAAGCTGGACAGTGTCAGACGATGGCACGACGATCACTTTCACGATCCGCGATGGCCTGAAGTTCCATTCCGGCAATCCGGTGACTGCTGCAGATGTCGAGTTCTCGCTGCGCCGCGCCGTCATCCTGAACAAGACACCATCATTCATCCTGACCCAGTTTGGATTCACGGCTGACAATGTTGGTGACACCATCGTTGCGGATGGCAATACGATCACGATAAGAACCGACAAGCCTTATGCGACGTCATTTGTACTGAACTGTCTGACATCCACCATCGGCGGCATCGTCGATATGAAAACTGTGATGGCCAACGAAGTTGATGGCGACATGGGCAATGCATGGCTGAAGACAAATTCGGCCGGTTCTGGTGCCTACAAACTGGTAAGCTGGAAGCCGAATGAAAGCGTGACGCTGCAATCGAACCCTGACTTCTATCTGGGGGCTCCGGCGATGGAACGTGTGATCGTTCGCCACGTGCAGGAAAGCGCCTCTCAGCGTCTACTGCTTGAACGTGGTGACATCGACATAGCTCGTAACTTGAACCCCGAAGACGTAGCAGGTGCGCGCGATGCCGAAGGCGTCATGATCCATGACGAACTGCGTGGTCGTTTGATGTATCTTGCATTCAGCCAGAAGCATCCAGAACTGTCCAAGCCACAAGTACGTCAGGCCATGAAGTATCTGGTAGACTATGAAGGAATGCAGAATAGCTTCCTTAACGGTCAATACACCATTCACCAGAACTTCCTTCCACGTACCTTCTTGGGCGCTGTGGATGAGAACCCATTCAGCTTGAATGTCGAAAAGGCAAAGGCACTTCTTGCCGAAGCTGGTGTACCTGAAGGTCTGGAACTGACCGCAGGCGTACGCGAGGCGCAAGAGCGGATCGAGATCGCTCAGACCTTCCAGAACGCATTGGCGCAAGTTGGAATCAAACTGAACATCACCGTCGGGACGGCGAAACAAATCCTGGGCGAGTATCGTTCGCGTAATTTGGACGTCTATATTGGTGCGTGGGGCCCGGACTATCCTGACCCGCACACCAATGCAGGCACGTTTGCCTATAACCCTGACAACTCTGACGCAGCGAACGCCACCGGACTTCTGGCATGGCGTAACAGTTGGGACACTGGTGGTCTGACCGACAAAACTGCCGCTGCTGTGGTCGAGAATGATCGTGATGTACGTCGGCAGATGTACAGCGACATTCAGGCCGAGTTCCGCGACACGTCGCCCTTCGCCGTCATGTTCCAGAAGATCGAACAGGCTGCAATGCGCGACAATGTTCAGAACGTGAATCTGGGTGGTGCGACCACTGCAGTTTCTTACTGGCCGATCACCAAATAAATGGTAGTTAGTGACGCCAATAAAGAGAGGCGCCGCCGCGCGCCTCTCTTCCCTTGGATAAAGGGAACTCTCCTGACGCTCGGGTCGGTCGCAGTGACGATGCTTGGGCTATTGTTTGTGACATTTGTCATTGGGCGTGTCATGCCGATTGATCCGGTACTGGCCATTGTTGGCGAACGCGCCTCACAATCGACTTATGACGCAGTCTATGAACAGTTGAGATTAGATAAGCCACTGATTTTTCAATTTTTTTATTATTTATGGGACGTTGTGCGGGGTGACTTTGGAATGTCGCTGTTGAATGCCCGTCCCGTTTCCGAGGATATTGCGCGCGTGTTCCCGGCAACGATGGAGCTTGCGACCCTAGGTGTCTTCGTTGGCATCGTACTTGGTGTACCGCTGGGCGTCATTGCTGCCGTCAATCGCGGATCGTGGATTGATCAGATCGCGCGCGTTGTTGCGCTGGTTGGGTACTCGATGCCGATCTTCTGGCTGGGCCTGATGGGGCTGTTGGTCTTTTATGGCGTACTTGGATGGGTCGGCGGACCCGGTCGGTTGGGCATCTTCTATCAAGACATCGTGCCAACGCGCACCGGGATGATCTTGCTGGACAGCGCGATTGCGGGCGATTGGTCAGTTTTCCGAAACGCCTTCTCGCATATCGTGCTTCCCGCTTCGCTGCTTGGATATTACTCGTTGGCGTACATTAGCCGGATGACCCGATCCTTCATGCTGGAACAGCTATCGGCAGAATACGTCACCACAGCGCGGATCAAGGGCCTGTCTGAACGTGCCGTGATTTGGCGCCACGCCTTCAAGAACATCCGCGTGCAGCTGATTACAGTGATTGCGTTGAGCTATGCCAACCTTTTGGAAGGGTCCGTTCTGACCGAGATCATCTTCTCTTGGCCCGGCATCGGTAGCTACATTACCACAGCGCTTTTAAGTGCCGATATGAACGCCGTTTTGGGAGGGACAGTGGTTGTTGGACTGATCTTCATCTGCCTGAATATCCTGTCCGACCTTCTGTACCGCGCATTTGATCCGAGGTCAAAATGAGCGACATGACGTCCCAACATTCAAGCTGGCGCGAATGGCTTACGACCGACGCGCCGACGTCCAGACGTCATGCGCGGCTGGCCAATTTGTATCAGGGGTGGCTGACACTTCGAGCGAACTCGATGGCCATGTTTGGGCTGGGCATTTTACTTGCACTTTTACTGGTGGCTTTACTGGCCCCAGTTCTGTCTCCGCATGATCCGTTTGAGCAAAGCCTCAGCAATCGACTGCAGCCGCTGGGAACAGAGGGTCACATTCTGGGAACGGACAGTCTGGGTCGCGATATCCTGAGCCGTCTGATCTATGGATCCCGAATCACGCTTTACATCGTAGCTCTTGTCGCGCTGATCGCCCCTGTGGCCGGGCTGCTGGTTGGTACCGTTGCTGGGTATGTCGGCGGTTGGACCGACACGATCTTGATGCGCATAACCGATATCTTTTTGGCCTTCCCGCGCCTTGTGCTGGCATTGGCTTTCGTCGCCGCACTTGGGGCCGGGATCGAGAACGCGGTGTTGGCCATTTCGCTGACGGCATGGCCCCCATACGCAAGGATTGCACGGGCGGAAACACTGACGATCCGATCTGCGGATTATATCAGCGCCATTCGCCTTCAAGGCGCAGGAGCTTTGCGGATTATCACCAAACACATCTGGCCTCTCTGCATCTCGTCCCTGATTGTACGGGTCACGCTGGACATGGCTGGGATCATTCTGGCTGCCGCAGGTCTGGGGTTTCTTGGCCTTGGCGCGCAGCCTCCAAGCCCAGAATGGGGTGCGATGATCTCGGAAGGTCGCCGCTTTATCCTTGATCACTGGTGGGTTGCTACTGTGCCGGGACTTGCCATTTTCACCGTCTCCTTGGCCTTCAACCTGCTGGGAGATGGGCTGCGTGACGTGCTGGACCCGAAGGATGGAAGCCAATGAGCTTGCTTGAAGTCGAAAACCTTTGGGTACGGTTTCCCACCCGTCAAGGCATTTTTAATGCGGTACGGGGCGTGTCCTTTGCGTTAGAGCGTGAACGGTTGGGAATCGTCGGAGAAAGCGGTTCTGGCAAGTCGATGACAGGTCGCGCCATCCTGCGCTTGATCCGCAAACCCGGAATAGTCGAGTCCGACGCTATCCGACTTGAAGGCCGCAACCTGTTGGAACTGTCTGAGCCCGAGATGCGCAAAGTACGTGGGCAGAAGATTTCCATGGTAATGCAGGATCCAAAGTTTTCGCTGAACCCGGTGATGACAATCGGCGATCAGATCATGGAATCGTATTTATTGCACAACAACACGTCGAAGGCACAGGCCCGGGCCAAAGCCATCGCCATGTTGGAAGCCGTGTCCATCCACGACCCCGAACGCGTCATGCGCGCTTACCCACACGAAATGTCAGGTGGCATGGGGCAGCGAATTATGATTGCGATGATGCTCATCCCGAATCCACAGATCTTGATTGCAGATGAACCAACCTCGGCGTTGGATGTATCTGTACAACGGCAGGTTCTGGACATCATGGACGGGCTGGTGAAAGAGCGCGGCATGGGTCTGATCTTTATTAGCCATGATTTAAATTTGGTCTCCGAGTTCTGCGACCGCGTTCTGATCATGTATGCGGGTCGCATTGTCGAGGTCTGCGACGCAGACAAACTGCACCAAGCAAAGCATCCATACACTCAGGGGCTGTTGAACTCACTGCCCCGTCTGGACCAACCAAAGAAGCACCTAGAGGTTCTGAAGCGCGATGACGGGTGGGCCGACGGTGAAAGTGTCGGGGGAAGCTGATGACAGCACTTACCATCAAGGAACTGAACGTTTGGTTCGGTACAGATAGGGACCGCGTGGACGCGGTGAAATCAGCAAGCTTTGACGTGGGCATTGGGGAGAGCTTTGGTCTGGTTGGCGAAAGCGGATCGGGAAAGTCCACGATCCTTCGGGCAATCACTGGACTGGCCCCTATGTGGTCGGGTGAGATCACCGTGGAAGGCAAGCGAATACAGCGCGCAACGCGGGATCGCGCATTTTATAAGACCGTGCAGATGGTGTTTCAGGACCCCTACGCCTCGCTTCACCCACGTCATACGGTAGACCAAGTCCTCAGCGAAACGCTCCACCTTAATGGCTTCAAAGATATCAACACGCGGGTCGTCAGGTTGTTGGACGACGTTGGTCTGGGAGGCAAGTTCCGTTTCCGTTATCCGCATCAGATATCGGGTGGCCAACGACAGCGCGTGGCCGTCGCGCGCGCACTGGCAGGCGAGCCGGACATTTTACTATTGGATGAACCAACTTCAGCGCTGGATGTGTCCGTTCAAGCTGAAATCCTGAACCTGCTAACTGATCTGCGCAACGAGCACAAACTGACCTACCTGATGGTTTCGCATGATTTGCCCGTGATCGGGCACATGTGCGATCGGCTTGCAGTTATGAAAGACGGCGAGATCGTCGAGGTGATGGAGACCGACGATCTGCGCCACGGCACAGCCAAGCACGATTATTCAAGATCGTTGCTAGCTGCGTCTGCGGTGGCGTAATTGAATGAGATTGAACGTAGGTTATCACTAAGGGCGTCGTTCCTGCGGGGAACCACGCACATCGATTTTGAGGCGCTGTCGCTCACTTCTTCTCAAACATGATAATCGCCTCACCGATGCGAACGCCGTAGCGGATGCTGTCATACAAATGAGAACTCGCATCAGATTGCTAGCGCAGCCTGAATCTATGCGTTCAATGGTTGGCGCCACTCAGTGAGAGCGGAGGCTTGGTTCAGCTTGAAATTCATGCGTGAATAAAGATGGCGTTACTAAACAAAATCCTGCTCCAATGAATTTACTACTCTAATACTAAAGGCCCAAGGTCCGAGACGCGAGGTCCTGGGATAGGCGGGGGCGGTCCGTGGGCCTGCGGCTCAAACTTAGCGATTAGGCACAGTAACCCCACGCTTCCCGTGTTCGTCCGCACATTCACGGTCACACACTGGTCACACGCCCTTTGACAAAAAGGTTATATTCAGACAAAGTAACCTAGCTATAACTTGGTGTGACCACCTAGGTTAAACATCTATTTTCATTGAATTCATGGTGCCCGGGGGCGCAACTATACTTTTCTAAAATATCATTTAATTATAGTTAGTTAGCATACATGTAAATTATGTAAATGGTCCTAAAAGCGGTCCCAAAATTTACAGATTTATGGCAGATAAAAGATTTTCTCGCTCAGGTCTCACCGAGCCCAAATCAAGTCCAGATTCCAAAATAGGACCTGGTATCGCCAACCCAAGGATTTCAGACGCAGCCAGCATACCAAGTGCGGGAGATGATTGAATTCCGTACCCACCCTGTCCTGCCAGCCAATAAAAATCGTCTACTTTGTTGGAAAAACCCACGATAGGACATTTGTCTGCCACAAAACTTCGCAATCCCGCCCACGAATGCTGAATTCTGTTAATTTCAATGTCAAAAGCCCGCTGAATGCGATCTACACAAATAGCAATATCCATTTCATCTGGTTGCACATCGCATGGCTGCACCGGATCCTCATTGGCTGGGGATATCAGCAATTTGCTGCCATATGGCTTGAGATAGAATTGTTCATCAATATCGATGACGAGCGGAACCCTACTCAGGTCAGCCCTGTTCGGTGGTTCTACAATAAGTGCGGTTCTGCGTTTTGGTGTAAGACCAATACATTCTGCACCTGCCATCGAACCAACCTGTTCTGCCCATGCACCGGCGGCATTGACGATTATTTTTGTAACGCATTCACCTTGGTTAGTTTTCACTAGCCACCCGTTTTTCTGCTTCTGAAGTTCCATCACTTCCGTTGATTTAAGAAGCGTCCCACCATTATGAGAAAATGCCTTCAAAAAGCTCTGGTGAAGCAACGCCACATCAATCTCGGACGTGCCACTATCTAAAATTGCTTTAGAAACATACCCTTCACGAAGAAATGATACCCTATTTTGTATCTCCTTCACTTCTATTTCTCGCCAATCCATAACCCCATTCAATTCGCTGCATAAGGCATCAAAAGAGCCACTTTGATCAGCACGGGCGATAAATGCAGCGTCAATTGGTGTAAGAAAACTCTGTGGCTCGTCAGAAACACCCGTTAAAAAGTAAGCTAATGACGCTCTTGTTAAGGCTCTGATTGGAGGCGGACCATAAGTTGGTGAGTAAATCGCGGCAGATCGACCTGTTGAGTGATATCCAGGTTGCTGTTCTTGTTCTACCAAAGCGACCTTCACGCCATCACCTAAGGCCGCGGCAACTGAGGTGCCTGCAATACCTGCCCCTATGATAACAATGTCGTATGAAATTCGATCCATCATTTTTTCTAAGATACCCTACAATTCACATGAACACCCAAAAAAAGACTAAGTTATTAATCCATAAAGTTCCGATCACGACGCTATGCAGTTTCGTCCAATACAACAAATAAAAAACACGCAAAGTTAGAAACCTCTGGAACTGACAAATAACTGAGAACAGCAAGCACTGTGTTCTTTCACTAGGTCGCAGACACAGTGTCGGCCCCCGGAATCTAACCACTAAAACAC
>Ga0255772_10003633_pt1 | contig 14714 bp, 20 predicted proteins | sample 071ome_34_FD_179970 | JGI IMG/M metagenome (GOLD analysis project Ga0255772, IMG submission 179970) | Coastal salt marsh microbial communities from the Groves Creek Marsh, Skidaway Island, Georgia - 071411BT metaG (version 2) | ecosystem: Environmental > Aquatic > Marine > Intertidal zone >...
CGTCTTTCTTAAACAGTCCATGTACCAGTGTTATGCCCTGTGCGTCACACCACGACTGAGCGTGAATAATGCTTTCATACAGTCTAATCTGTCCTGATTCTATACTTTCCCAGTTTCGATACCAAGACTCACAACTGTTCCAGTGCGAATTCTGTATTATCCAGCCTCCTCGATCGTTGGGCACAAACCTATCTGGATTAACTTCGTGTCCTTCACCTTCCGGATAGTAGTCTGGTGGATTGGGATTGTAATACTCTGTTCTGTTAGGTCCACTCCACATTGCTACACAGATAATTTGCTCGGGATCAATGCCCTGTAGTAGCAATTGATTGGTTTGATAAATTAGTTTTCGTGAAATGTGCTGATTGCCTTGACTACCAGTTCCTTGATTGTGTAATTCTAATTTATAGTGTTTGGCCAGCCATGCGGCCCAAGTCTGCATTCCTGTTTTGGTTTCTGTAAAAGAACAGCCTGATGTTACAAGATATCGTAGTTTACTCATAGCAATATTTACCAGGTTGTAAATTCAAGGTCTTGTAATAAAGAGCCATCTTTTTTCAAACCGGTCATATACGCTAAAACAGTGCGGCGGAATCGGTGTGTATGCATGGTCAGTATCGTTTTGGTAATGTATACGCGATCTAGTATACTGACCGCATACCTATTCTTCTCCTAAGTTATTAAGGAATGCTCTTAACTTTGTGCTGTCAGTTTGAGCACGTATTTTGCCTACTGGATCGCCTTCGCTAGGATCATCTTGGACTTCTGTTGAACTACTGCTTCTCTTAAGATTACTAAACACTGAACTCTTAGCAGTGTTAGTTTGATAATCATCCTCATCCTCATCGAGATCTACAATGCGTAAACTGTCTACATTAAAGCCTAGATCTACTTTAGCACCTACACCACTTGAACTTCTAGTCTTCATTAACTGTATTTGATAACGTCCACGCTCACGCATAGCACGACTTGTAAAGATGCCAATCACATTGTCTGCTGTTTGTATCTTACTAAGTCCGCCCGATATATGACTGTGATCAAATTCTATTTCTTCTACTGAAGCTCTGTTCAACTGTGATGCTGTAACAAACACAGTGTTCAATTCCATTGCTAGGTTACGCAGTTCTTCTGACACAAACTTGTCTTTGATAAACAAGTTCTCAGCACTTACCTTAGCACCATTAGGCATCAACAAATCCAAGTAGTCTAACAGTATTACATCAACCTTCTTGCCTGTTTTTATTTCAAACTCTTTGATATAAGCTCTTACGTCATTGGGTGTCTTACCACTTGGCATATACTTGACTTGAAACGCACCCGACTTCTTGCCAATCATCTTGACTTTCATTTCAACATCGTCGATGTTCTTGAATATATCACGTGTGGGAATATCAGTAACCATACTGTCGACTCGCATACTGACTAAACCTTCTGAAAGCTCAAACGTCAAGTACAACACATTCATTCCTGCTTCTGCCCAGTTAACACCTAGGTTAGCCAAGAACAAACTCTTACCAGCACCAGAACCACCAGCAAAGATATTTAACTCACCTCTATTGAACCCACCAAACAGTTTCTTGTCTAGGCTCTTCCATCCAGTTGTAACTTGACCGTTGTTGTCTTTAATTGCTTCAAGTCTGCCTCTAGGATCTGCAAAGTAGTCTGTACCTAGATCTTTTTGCAGTCCAATTTGTACAGCCTTCTTGACTAGATCTTCAACAGGACCATACTCGCCTTTTTCAAGTAGGTCAGCACTTTTAAGTATTGCTTCTTCTAGTGCTTTGTGTCTACTGAATGTTTCAAACTCTGCTAATAACCAATCATAGTGATTTTCTTGTAGTGTACCTGGATCTCTTAGATCAGCCTTAGTAGCAGCATTAATCATTTCAAACGTAGGCAGAGCATTGTGTTCACTTACATAGTCAGTAAGGAATTGTGCCGCTGGCTCTAAACGTCTATCAAATGTTTTAGGATTGAATACGCCTTGACACCTTACAAAAGATGCTGCGTCAGTAAGAAACATTTCAAGATATACTTTCTGTATATCATATCCGTAATCTGTATTCTGTCTTGTCATATGCATATTATATAGTCTCTTAGGTTATTAGTCAATATTAAATAATTCATAAAGTTCGTAGTCAAAAGAATTATGCTTTTCGTGCCAATTTATAAACTTGCTATCTAATTTATCCACTGATATTGATTTATTATATTCTTTTCCGCCTATATTTGATTGTAGCCTTGGTTCAATATCAACGTCTAACATATTTGCTATAAAGTCCCAGCTGGCTTCAAAATTGTTACTTGTCCAAACTTTTTTAAATTTATTGTGTAATGTATCTTTGACTACAGAAAACATTTTTTCCATAGGCGGTGTATCCATATTTCCGAGATAAAATTTATAAAGCCAAACTGTTTGAAAATTTCCGGCAAGGCTACGTCCGTGTGTTTCAAAATCTTCTGCTACAGTATTACCAAACTTTCTATCATAGTTATAGTGACTAACATCTCTTTCTAACGGATGTCTAAGCCAAGTAAAATGTTCCCCGGCTTGTCCTACAGTAGTTAAGTGTCCCATTACAATACTAGCACTGCGTTTAGTACGAGGTCTTTTATATGTTCTCAAAAATGCTGTTTTTATGCTTTCGTTCTCATTGAAATCTTTGTCCTCACATACTCTGTAAAATCTAGTATCAGCTCCCATAGGATACACTACTAGTGTGCTACCTTCCGGTAGTTGTCCTATATGTTCTCTATGACTCAGTCTCAGTTGAAGGCTGCTACCTGCTGTTTTAGGTATGTGGTGAAAGCAGTACTTCATTATAAAACTTTTACTTTGTAATAGTTTTCAAAAGCTTCAGCGTCTTTTTCGTCGTTTACTATAGGCTTGCCTTTTATGTTGAGCGAAGTGTTTAACAACATTGGCACTCCTGTTTCTGCTCCCCATCTTGTTAGTAGAGCATGAAGGGCAGGATGATCTGATACTGTTACAGTTTGTACTCTACTAGTCCCGTCAGCATGAACTATAGCAGGATATGCTTCTGGATATTTACACTTAGCAGTAAACTGCATAAATGGACTTTGCCAGCCTTTAGGAACATCAAAATATTCATGAACCTTTTCAGCAAGTATCACAGGAGCAAACGGTCTAAATTTCTGCCTACGTTTTATTTTATTTACTTTGTCTTTTATGTCTGAACCTCTAGGATCAGCAAATAAACTTCGATTACCTAATGCTCTAGGTCCGAACTCCGCTCGGCCACACGCAACTCCGACTATTCTATCTGTTTTTAGAGTATCTATAATTTCTTGTATAGGATATATTTTTATTATGTTGTGTCCTAAATACGGCCCTGGCCATTCTATACGAAGTTTTTTATCATATAATACAGCACCAACAGCACTACCAGCATCGCCGGGATTAGGCATGATCCATACGTTATCAAATGTTTCTTCAGCCCATCTATTTGCTACACAATTTAATGCACAACCTCCCATAATAACTACATTATCGCTAGGTAAATTAAAACGAGTCCATTCTACAATATTTTTAAAGATGTATTCATACACTGCCTGTGTACTAGCAGCAATATCAAATAGATCTTGTTCGCTGTTTAGTTCAGGGCGCCACCATTTACAACCTCTGTGTAAATTGTGTTTAAACTTTACTTTAGGATTTGCTACTGCTTGTGTTACAAAAAAATCTTCTAGTATATCATGGAATAGTCGCATAGGATCACCATAAGCAGCCATTCCCATAAGAATGTATTCATCTTCATTTGGTTTAAGTCCTACACGTTGCGTCATAGCACTATACCATAAACCTATACTATGGGGATAACGTTGCGAAAACATTTTTTTCATGTTGTCGCCATCGGCTTGCCAAACAGTTAAGGTTTCAAACTCTCCAATTGAGTCAATACAGATGATCGAAGCATTATCAAAGTTGCTAGTATAATAGCCAGCGGCAGCATGACTACCATGGTGACTGCTATACCGAATAGGAGCACGTATTCCATACTTTTGTAGATATTTTTTAATATTGTTGTCATTCCAAGTAAGTCCTTGACCAGCATACAGTTGACGTACTGTTTTCTTATATGGATTTTCGTACCAAACTATTTCGTCAGGTTCTCCATATTCTAGCGCATCGTCTATAACTTTTTTATTTAAGTCTGGATCATTTTTTATGCCACTGTATCGTTCACTATGGCTAGCAAACTCTAGTTTGTTATTTACAAACACAGCGATAGCCGCATCGTGACTGTTTGCTGATATACCCCAAGTAATCATTTGTATATAAAAGGATCCTTTTTTTGTATTTCTTTTAGTTTTTTTCGAAATTCAATTTCTTGTTTAATTTTACGATAAGGCCAAGTTAGAATGCTCCAAAGTTTTTTGAGCCATCTTTTTAAACGAACCATTTTTTTGCTCCTAGTCTAATTTTTAACGGACTGTTTTGTGAACTTGCAACAATGCTGTGCAATGTATACAGTCTACCATAACGTTGTACAGCATCGCCAATATCTAATATATCGTCGGCCCAGTTAGGCAAACTAATACTCCATCCTAATTCGATTGCACGTTCAACTAACTTGCTGCCTGCTTTATCTCTATCTGGTACAACAATTATTTCTTTTTGCAATTTATTTAACAACATAGCCTGCTGGTCTGATATTTCTGATCCACCTAATGCACAACCTTCCACATGAATTGCATCTATTTGTCCTTCACATACAACAACAAATATCTTTTTGTGCCCCTGTTCATCTAACCCATACACGAAACCAGGTTGGACTTCTGTAAGATACTTGGGCTTCTTGTCAGGTATAATACTGCGCCCGGTCCAACCTACAATGCGTCCTTCATAATAGAACGGAATAATAAGCCTATCACGATAACCTAAACTAGGTGACCAGTAGTAGTCTGTATCATCTACGTTTAGATCACGTGCAGCCATATACTCGAGCACAGCCATACTAAACTTGTTGAAGTCTGTAATGTCTGTAATCTTGACAGCATCGTCTGGCAACGGCACAGTATTAAATGTTGGCAGCTGAGCTATTTGCGTTTTTGCTTCAACACCTTCATTCTCTCTCATTACTTCTAGTGCCACCTTGTTGATTACATCGTCAGGTGTTCCTAACCACTGGAACAGTTTACGCATTTTATGAGAAAAGTTTCTGCCTGGTTGCCAAGATGCCTTAAACCCGCAGTTAAAACAATGATAACTTATGCCGCCGTCGGGATTACTTATTAATCCCCCACGTTGTCGAGTATCTGCTGTAGTACCGTTATGATGACAGCACGGAGCATTAAATGATATCCAGCCACTAGGCGTTGTTTTACGCTTTGGCGGCAGATAAGTCATAATTGTATTAGATACTGTACTCATACTAATATTATAACGTATGTAGTACATTCAGTCAAGTAAAAATTAATAGATTTTTCTTAGATTATATCCAACTGGATTAACTGTTTTTATTTCAACAGGGATGCCATTTATATCAACGAACTGAAAATGTGTTGAAGTTATTTTTTTAATAGACTTTGCTTTGTAGATTTTTGGAGCCCAGGTTTCTTTCGTTACGCCATCTGCACTTGTTTCAATATGAGCAGGAAAATAAATTTCTAATTCATATTCTTCTTTTATTAGTTTTAACCACCACTCTCTTATTGCTTTCCACATACTATACTCTCACTAATATTTTTGATACTTTGCTTGCAGGATCAGCATTGCATTTAAATCTAACATAACTAAAGACACCATTATAGTTTACAGGAGTTGGTTCTGTTTCTGAACCTGTAAAAGATACTGTAGCTATGTCAGCCCATTTTGTGCTTTCTCCTATTTGATTATCTAAGGTTGCTTGTACAACTATGTTGCCAGAGTAAGCAGATGTGTAAAATGCAGCAGTGTGCAGAGCTTCATTGCCATTTAGTGCTGGCTGAGCTGAAATAGTTTCAGAAACAAAAATATCACTGTTTACATCAGTTTCTGTAAATGTACTTACTGAATATGTTGGTTGAGGCCCAGGGAAGGCTGTTCCGTCGATAAAAATATTTCCTCGATTATCAAAATGGCTATCAGTGTAAGTTAAAGTTTTTGCGTTATTGCTGTCAAGTAAATAAACGTTATAACTAATATATTGTTGTTTTAGATTTAATAAATCATTTTCTGTAATAGTAACTTGGAATAATCCTTTTACGTTGCTAGAACCATCGCTCAATACTTCTCCATCTTTTTCTAAAACTAAAACATTATTTTCATCAAATGCTACAAACTTAGGTGTGTAAAGGTTTGTATTAATTGGTTTTTGGTCGGCATTCAATAATTTAAATTGAACTACATTATCTATTCCTCTATATATTTTTATTTGTCTTTGATACACTGGTTTATACTCCGTAACGAATCCTGCGTCATTCACAGCAATTTCAATTCTATTTTGAACTAAATATCTAGGTACAAGTTGCATAAAGTATTTATTTGAAATGTTACTAAAAAATATAGAAGAAAATTTTCCATTTATAAGTGTTGTAACTTACGGGGACGAAGAGCATATTGGTATAATAATAAACCAAGACGCCCAGGTCACCTCTATGTACAATTATAATCGCATAAAGTCCGAAGCCGAAAAAAAGCATTTTCTTCTAATGGGAGAAACATGGTGGTGGGAATCTAATCGATTAATACCTATTAATATTTTTTTACGAAACGACATGGATTCATTTAGGTATGCAATTCAAACAATGAACAGCAAAGACGTTACAGTGAAATTTGGACCGGCAGTTAATTTGAATGATCTATCTACTAAAAGAGTAAAACGTCGATCTGTTCAGTTGGTTAGAAAAGGTAAGTAATTAGTTTTTTTGAAAAACAAAAGTTCGAGGGGCAACAAATTTATAATCTTCTAAAGTTTCATCAACTGCTCTTTTAACATCATCTTGATCAATATCGTGTCCTGTTAAAAACCCGCCAGGCCTAACTTTGGACAACCATGTTTCAATGTCTTGTTTTACATCATCGTATCGGTGAGAGCCATCTATGAATACTAAATCTAGTTGATTATCCTCAAACTGTTGAGCAGCACTAATACTTGTTGTATGGATACATTCTAGTTTTTTATTATATTTTTTTGCCATTGTTTTCCATGTTTTAGGAAATTTAACATGATCTATTCCGTAATAATGAGTTACAGTAGGACACTTTGATAAAATCTCTCGAGTAAGATGGCCTGTAAAAATTCCTATTTCTGCAATACTTTGTAACTTTTCTTTGTTAATCAATCTAACAAGTTCGGTCATTCTTGAGTCGTTTCCTACAATGTAATCGTAAAACTCTTGTATGTACTGTTCAGCTTTTTTAGGAAGAACACCTCCTGCATCAAATATTGGCCACACTGTTCTTAAATATTCTGATTTTGCCTCAACACTTACAGGCTCAGATGATTTTATTGCTGTTGGAACACCCGTAGGATTGTCGGGGGTACCCCGTCCTTGAATGGCTCTCTGTCTTAAAATACGATAACCTTTTGTTTGTGGAGGTTTAGGAATACGAGCTTTATAGCCCGATGGATCAACACGATCTTCATTAGGCCTAAATTTGTTAATATCAATATACGTTGGCATTCAATTGTTCTACTAGCAAATTCATATGCACAACACAAGCAACAGCATAAGAAACAGCGTGTGCCTTTTTGAAATAATAGGAACCGTCTTCAGGTTTTGTCCACACTTCCTTGAGTATTGTGTCCCACGACTCGTTGACTAGATGTCGTTTCGCTGGACGTATTATCGCTAGCACTGCTGCTAGTTGTTCTATGTTCTTGGGTTGCAAAATGCGTAGCACGTCTCCGTGATTGTTGAGATGAAAGACGCTGTTGTTGAAATCGTCGTGAAGCAGTAAATCCCATAGTGGCTCCTTGTTCATTAGTTCTGTGAGATGTTGTTCGTCTCGTATATCTTTGTATATCGAAACGTTGAGAAAGTCTAGTTTAAAATAGCCGCGTTCTTCTGCGGTCTTGTGTTCTATTGTGCTGAGATTATCAATCGGATTATGAGGAATTTCTGTAACATATACACCAGTGTTGTGTTTCTTATCACTGTCTAGTTTTGCAACACGATGTTGTATTTTATTTAATATTACATTTCTATCTGCAAAATCTATGTCAATATCTGGCATTATAAATTACTCTCTTTTGCAACGTCTTTTACTAGTTGCACGTCTTTGGGTTGTCTATTAAATCGCATAGCCCAATGTTCAGGGTTCATTATGTGATATACTATACTTAGTTGTTCTTCATTAAGTTGATTAAGTAATTGCTTTCCGCTTTTGCAATTTAAAATTAACCAAGGTGATATTTTACCATCTTTAATATGCCATACTGCTCTGTTCAATGATACGTGTTGAAAGTAGTGATTCCAAGGAGCAGGAGGATTTTCTTCTGCCCATTCCATCATAGTCATTATACTGCGTTCAAGTGCTGTTTCTACACCTTCTTTACGTATTAATTCAATAGCATATTTTTCATACATTTCTTCTCTACACCAGTGATCTAATTTTACGCCACTAGTTACTACATGATTGATATACTTCTCAGGATATAAGGGCCGCACGTTACTAATAAAACTGCCAAACTTAACAAAAGCGTTATAGTACGGAGATTTGCAAAATTCATCATATGTTTTTTCCTTTTTTGCTCCTGCACTTAATTTATAAAATTGGTTAAATGCATAAAAGCCTAATTGTACTCGTTTTTCATTTTTTTGTAGGTGTCGTCTTTTTTGTTCGCAAACGTGTACTGATAAAGTTTTTTCCTTAGTGTAACCAGTACCACAGTACTCACATACATAAGGCTTTTCAGATTGCGTTTTCGAAACCATGTTCTTCAGCCAGTTTTTTGAGTTCTTTTGTTGTAGATATTCTAGCAAGTAATTCTACCTCATCTTGTTTCATATTAGGAAATAGTTTTTCTAAAAATTTAACTGCCTTGCTATTGCTTTTATTTTTTTGTTTCAAACCGATCCATTGATGTTTTCTAATATTACTTTTAGCATCACGTGTCGCACATAATAATTGCCATTGTAGTTGCGGATGTCTTGTTCCTAGTTCATTCCAGTTTTTATTATAATATTCGTTTGTTAAAATAACAGCAAGTTCTTGTGCATCTCTGTTGCCTAAAACAGAACTAGCATATCTATTAAGCAACCAAAAATTTACACATTTCTTTTGCTCGTCGGTTAATTCCTTCCATACGGATTTTGCATTTTCATCAATGCAAGCGAGTATTACTTTTAAAGGCAGTTTATCACTCATACTTTATTATACAAGATTGTACTAGAGCTGTCAAGTACTATGTTCGTTTGTTAATATTGACTTCTGATGTTAGTTCGCCGATTTTTTTGTATGCTTTATATTTTGCTTCTTCTAATATACGCACTTCGTTACGCAACATTTTATTTTCTTCTTCTAACGCACGACATTGCTTGTTAAGATCAATAAGTTGTCTACGAAGTTGTTCTTCTAAAGTGTCGTTAAGGGTTATATAATCGTCGTTCATCGTTTTCCCATTAGTCTAAGATTAAGAACAAAATTTTCAACTAACAGTTTAACAATAATTGCACGACTTGTCAAATCTTCTAAGTCCATTTCGAGAACATGAGCAGCCATCATAATATACGCTTGTTCTTCTGAAATATTTAAATCTCCCCAATCAATTGGGTCAAATTCTGCACCTTCCTTTGCAAGTATTACAAGATTACGAATTGCTTCGTCATCTATTTCAAACATATTAGTCATTATTATCCTTAACTAAGTAATAAGTATTTACTAGTTTTTCCATAAGACTCTTTAAAGTTAGATTAGCTTCGGCTTTTACACACAAATCTTCCCATTCAGAATACGATAAAAATTTTCCAGTTGCTTTTGCTATACCTACCGGGTCGCCACCGACAATCCATCTAGGTATAGTATTATGAGGAGCATCTCTATACTTTGCATACACAACACCGTTGGCTCTTTCGTATATAAGAGCTTGACCTGGAATTAATTTATTTGGTTGGTTGGCCAATAGTGCGTCTCCATATATCGTCGTGATTAAACTCAGCCCAATAAAGTTCAAATGCAACGCCATCTTCAACACCTTCAAATTGATGAAACTTTCCTGGCTTAACTTGTGTAAAGTCACCTGGCTCTAGTATAGTTTCATCTACAAGACCTGTTTGTTCTTCGTCTTGCCAAACACGCACAATCATTTTTCCTGACTCTACAAAAAAGCCATTCCATTTAAATTTATGCATATGTTCGCTGCACTGATATCCTTTTTTATATTCAATGCGATGAAACTCTAATACACCATTTGCATGGATCAGTTCTGTTTGACCCCATATTTTTCCTGCTTTCATTTTTCGGTCCTTCTAAAATAATTTTGAGTAATCTATACACTCACTTTGTCTACTAATGTCTTTTACAAAATATGCACATGGCGGTTCCGGAGTATTATTTAACGGCACTGTTAATAGCTGTCCGTTTTTTAATTTAGGAAAATACCATTTAACATCGTTGTAAAAATTTAATATTTTTATGTCCTGGAAATCAGTTTTAAACCCTGTTAAAGGATTAAAGACAAAGGCTTCAAAGCCTCTATCATTTAAACTAGTTAACGGAAGTACTTCTAGATCTAAGCCGCTATAATGATCTCCAACCACAACACTCCAATCTAACGGCATTGTGATTTCTTTCCCACCAATATCTAGTACCATTGCTGGTGCTGAAAAACTTTCTAAAAAGACTAAAGGTATGAAAAAGAAATCTGGGTTACTTGGATCTGAATTATCTAAAACACTAAATCTTACATCATCTTCTAATTGTTCTGGTAAGTCTTCTAGCATAAAACATCTATTTTCTAAAGTTAATATTCTCATTTTAATTCCAATCTATTTTTTCTATTGTAAAGGGATATTGTGCTTCTTTATAGAATTTTTTTCTTTGTGTTAAATGTCGCTTTGCAAATTTGCACGTTGAAGTTATATCCCAAATTTGCACAAAGTCTTTGTCCTTTGCCTTTCTTACGCCTCTGCCTATACTTTGTATTACTCTAACAAATGATTTGCCGGGTTCTATGAGAACCAAGTTAAATATTCTAGGTATATTGATACCAACAGCAGCAACGCCGTAAGTAGCAATAACCACGTGGTTGGTTCCTTCGTTGATTTCGTCATATGCTTCTTTTCTGTCCTTGAGTTTTACATCTCCTTTTACAAAAACACTACCTGGTATAAGTTCTTGTAATTTTTCGCCTGCACTAATTCTGTCTACTAGAATTAGAGTATTGCCTGTTTCCTTTACTCCATTTAAAAGTTTGCCTATGTATTCTATTCTTGCATCATCAGTTACTAGATACTTTAGTTCTGATTGATAATCTCTATGTTCTACCACATCCATTAACTGACAAATGTTAACATGACACTGTGACAGAACTCCTTTGTCTTGTAGTTCTTTTGCAGTAATGTTACCTATTACAGGTCCTAAACTTGCATGGATACTTTCAAACTCAAATGCCTCTTTGGGTACAGTACCAGTTAGTCCCCACCGTATCGGAGCATTACGTAGGTTGCGTGTAAGCAAGTTTTTAAGTACTTCTGCTTTTGCTTGATGTACTTCGTCAACAATAATTGTGCTTACACCTTCTAGGAACTCTGCTAGACTTAGTACGTCTTCGTAGTTTTTACTTTTCTTGTCTAAAATATTTAGACTTTGCCAAGTACATATTGTATGAGTCTTGCCTATTTCTTTTCTATCACCAAAGTATACTCCTACATCAAGTCCACAGTTAAGGTAATCCTCTTCGGTTTGTGTCACAAGAGATTTATTAGGTACAATAACAAGGCTACGCCCATAAGGTTCTGTGATATGACTTAGTGTTGCTGTGGTAATTGTCTTACCTGCGCCAGTTGCAATTTCTTGCAGGCTTTGCGGGTGCTTTAAAAAGTTGTTAATTGCTTCTACTTGATAATCTCGCAGAATGATTTCTTCGCCTTCTGCCGGATGCCCCTTGGGCCATACAACGCCTTGATCAGCCCAGTAGCGTTCTGTAATAGTTGGAAAATCTAATTTTATTGGATCTCTTTTATCTTCAATATCAGTAATTTCAACTCCGCTTTTATTTAAAATATCGCAGATTACATCAAGATGATTTACGTAGCCAGTGCCGCCAATACCAAAGAACGCAACTTTGCCGTCCCAGCGACCTAGTTTGTACTGGGGCATATATCGTGCATAAGGAACTTCAAACTTTAATGCGTTTGAAAGTTTGCGCCTTATGTCAACAGGAAGGCCTTCAAGTTTTACATTTACTTCGTCTTCAACTATTATTCTACAACTGGTCATAGTTCCTCAAGAGCATCATTATACCCATAAGTTGTTCTGTTATACTTAAACATTGCACTAGGCTGATTATCATAATGTATAATCAAGTCTGAGTTTAAAGTGAACTTACTTACTTTATCAGTTAACCTAAAACTGTCGCACAACACGACTGCACTAGGAATCCAATTTTCTTTTATTAAAGGTTTTGGTACATTACTTCTACTAATATACACTATTTTTGTATTTTCTGCAACCGGATTATTTAAATTTGTTTCTTGTACAAACGTATTGAAAATTTTACCTTCATTAGATGCATTATCTAATCTAAAAAGCACACTTACGTCTTTGTTGCTTACAAAATTATTAAAACTTTGGTAAAACAGATTCAAATGGTCAAATGGAATGTTTGTTTCGTCTATTAGAATTGCAAGGGGGAATCTATCAAGTTCTGCTAAACTAAATGCTAATTCATCAATTTTCCATGACTGAGGTTTTATCAAAATGTTTGCTTTGTTTCTGTGAATAATTTTCCTAGTAAGCACAGACAAATCCTTTTCGCTTTCTATAAGGTCATTTGAATCTAAATATTCTAAACCTAAAAGTTTTTGTCTATCTTTAAACATATAAAGATTTGCAATGTTTGGATTTCCGTAATTAGATTGCATATAATCTAAAGAACTTTGTATTATATTTTTAAATTGTAAATTATAAATTCCAGGAATAAAATTATCTTGATTGTCTACAATTTCTTTGAGAGCTTTATAATACGACAATAATTTTTCTTCTATTTCAAATTCTTTGTTTATGAAAGTATCTATTATATAAAATGCTGTAACTTCATTTAAATGAAATCTATGACTGTGTGTTGTGTGTTTATCATATCGATAAATATTTCCTAATTTCTTAGAACACTCCTCTTTTATCTTTTCTAATTGAAGAATAGTTTTTTTATTAAAAGGAAATCTTATTTCAATCCATAATTGGTCGTTTGTTTGACCTTCAACAATCTTAATATATTTTGATCTATCTATCGAACGAAGAGGTAATCTAGTTAAACCTTGAACAGCGTTATCTATTCGAAGGCCAGCATCTTGAAACTGATCACTATAATTTGTTACTTTAGCTATAGATAACTCTAACTGCCTATCTGTTAAAGCCGTACCTTTAAAAACTTGTTTGGCTATCGATCTAAGCAAAGACACGTCTGAGTCTGCTATTACAAATTTATAGTTATTGGTAGTATCTTGAAAGCCAACAAGAAATTCTAGGCAGTCTTCAACTGTTAGATTATCTACATTCATAAAATAATTATACTAGAAAAATACTATAAAGTCAAGTATTTTAACGGCATTCCTTGCTCTAACTCAGACAATGTATATTCTGTATATGCATAGTCGTTTAACCACTGCGTCCTGTCTGGCGTTATTGGATTTGTTATAGTTTCAAAACTTTTATTTGCTACGTCATATGCTAAACTGTCAGGGCCTGTAAAAACAGGAGTTCCTTTAATTACTGCTTGACAAGCAGGATTACTATTCCAGTTCACTACTGCTGAATATCTGTTTGGTTCGTAGTTAAAGTCGTCGTATGTACCTTGTAACTTTCTCGGTGTTTCTTTTATAACATTATCCATTGCTGGTATACTAAATGGAAATCGAGGGTGAGGACGCACAATAATCTGCTTATTAGTGTATTTCCTTATTTCTTTTATTGTTGATACTATCCAATTAGACATCGAGTCCATTCCAGACCATTGTTCACTTTTTTCGTGCTGTCCGCATATTAAAATTGGTCCATTGTTTTTCTCCCAAGGTTGCAATTTTAAACCAAGTGATTTTGCTCGGTCGCCATTATTGCCTTGGGGTACAAAGATTCCTTTTCGATTTATTCCGTTTAGGCCAACCTTCCAAGTTGTACCTCTCTTTATTCCGCCAACTTCTAGTACTATTATATTTTTGCCTAAAGCCTGAAATTTTTGCCAAACAGCTCTGTTGCCAGACATTCTACCGTTCCATAATACACTCCATATTACAGCAACATCGGCAGACATATCATTTTCTACCACAGTATAGTCATTTAATTGGCAGCCTTTTTTAAATGCATCAAATACTGGTTTACTATTTAAAGCGCCAAACTTTGTAAAAAAACTTAATTTCATATGTAAATACTTCTGTATAGCATATTTAACAGAGGTTCTAAATGTCAGACATAACTGTGGTAACAACTTTTCATCAACCAGGGTTGGAATTATACGGTCAAAGATTTATTGATAGTTTTGAGCAAAATGTAGCAAAACGTATAAAGATGGTTGTATACGCAGAAGATTGCAATCCTAGTAATCCTGATC
>Ga0255772_10003634_pt1 | contig 14713 bp, 15 predicted proteins | sample 071ome_34_FD_179970 | JGI IMG/M metagenome (GOLD analysis project Ga0255772, IMG submission 179970) | Coastal salt marsh microbial communities from the Groves Creek Marsh, Skidaway Island, Georgia - 071411BT metaG (version 2) | ecosystem: Environmental > Aquatic > Marine > Intertidal zone >...
ATAACACACTCTGCTGGACTGCGGCCAGATCTTCAACGTTCGAGCTAATATTTTAGCCGATTTCTGCTTTTAGCTCTATAATTTTATTTTCATGGACGTTTACAAAGTATGAAATAAACCTCGTATAATTTGACTGTACTCAGGTTGAATTTATTTGAATATTTGCTCTCTTTAGAAATTCGTTTTCCCTCACGTTGACGTCAATACCTTTTAAGTCTTCGGGGCGTGTTGCTAATAACCAGGCAACACCGGCTGCGGGAATCATGGCAGGAGCCAAATTTGCTCTTGGTATTTTGCTTACTGGATTTATGCCGGAGGACCTAATTAACGCTTGCATTTCTGTATCAACTGTTCCGGGCATTACCCCGTACACATCCACAGCAGAACCTTCTTCTAAGTGCAGTGCCTTGGTTAACATAAAAAGTCCTGCTTTACTGGCACAGTATGCTGCCCATCCCTCTAGGGGGCGGTGGGCTGCCCCAGAACTCACATTTATTATAGCGCCTTTATTTTCTCTCAAATAAGGCAATGAGAGTTTCGAAAAAATAGTAGGAGCTATCAGATTCAGATTAAGGGTTTCAGACCAAGCCGTTGGTTCAGCAGCTTCTAAGCGCGAAATTGGCTCAATAATGCCGGCATTATTCACTAAACCATCGATGCGTCCATAATGATTGATCACTTCATCAACAACTCCCTTTATAGCAGTCGCATCACAAGCATCGGCAGGGATGATAAGAGCTCCACCGGTTGCTTTAGCTGTCTCTTTAAGGCCCTCATGAGATCTTGCTGTGATGGCAACGTGACCTCCTGCTTCACAAATTGCGATAGCAATAGCGCGACCTATTCCTCGACTGGCACCAGTAACTAAAAAAATTTTTTCTGACAGGGGCATAAAGCGCTTACCTTTCTAAGTCATATTAACTTAACTGGGAGGTCGTTCTGCAAAATTAAACTATGATGAAATATATTACTCTTCCAACCTATTGGCTTTCCTATAGCACTGGGAGAGATAGGCAGTATTTAGACGAAGTTTGAGATTTAATTTAAATTATTTGAACAGAGAATATGAACGATGTTTTGAAATACGTTCAAATTCCTAGGAAAGAATAAATTTTGGAATTTTCTGTACTTAAGTTTTTCTGCCGGTATCTCACAAATTGTCGATAAAATGAAAAGTGCAGCGCAGACGTGCAGACAATGTGTTATTGGAAAAACTTCAATTTTTGTGCGAAATAATTAATCAATATACAGGCGGATTCTTGACTATGACCACTACCCAAGAAGAAACATCAGCTGCGTTTGCTTTGATGAAAAAGCGTGTTGCCAGGCTTGATGATACCGGCATGGATCTTCTCTTCCATGACGCGAGAACGTGTTATGGATGGCTCAATAGGCGGGTGCCAGAAGTTCTTTTACACAGGCTTGTGGAGCTCACACTTTTACCACCTACCAGCGCTAATTCATCGCCGGCACGGTTTGTGTTTATTTCAACACCAGAAGGAAAAGAAAAGTTAAGGCCCTGCTTATCCTCTGGGAATGTTGAAAAATCCATGGCCGCTCCAGTAACAGCAATTGTGGCTTATGATCCTGAATTTTGGCGTCAAATGGATAGGCTCTTTCCTCATGGCGATATGAAAACCATGTTTGAACAAAGCCCCACCATGGCCGAACAGGCGAGCTTTCGTAATGGCTCGATGATGGGAGCTTATATGATAATGGCTGCACGCTCGCTTGGACTAGATTGCGGGCCTATGTCAGGCTTCGATGCAGAGAAAGTTAACGAGACTTTCCTGTCAGGAACCTCTTACAAATCCAATTTTCTTTGCAATATTGGTTATGGAGACCCTGCAACTGTAAAGGTGCGTGGACCAAAATTTGCATTCTCTGAAATAGCTTCCATTGCATGAGGATTACTTATGCCTGATACCCCTATAATACTTCAAACAATGGCGATGCCTCCTCGGATTAGCGAAAGGCTTGGAAGTCGTTACAATATTATTCGACTCTGGGAAGCTGAGAACCAAGAAGCACTTATTGCCTCACAAGGTGATGCCGTTCGGGCGGTATTAACCATGGGTCATGGTAAGGTTAATGCAGGGATGATTGATGCCTTAACCAACCTTGAAGTAGTCTCCGTTATGGGGGTTGGTTATGATGGTGTCGATGTAAAACACGCTGCTAGTAAAGGTATTCAAACAACAAATACACCAGGCGTATTGAGTGCTGAGGTTGCGAACTTAGCTATTGGACTCGTCCTTTCTGTTACACGGGAAATTCCAAAGGCAGATGCATACGTGCGAGATGGTCGTTGGTTGAAGGCAGATCTTGGCCTGAATCGAACAATTGTGGATCGACCTATTGGGGTAGTTGCGTTAGGGGGTATTGGTTTAGCAGTTGCTGATAGGCTAGCAGCTTTGGGTGCTAAAGTAACATGGACTGGTCCCCGCAGAAAGCCAGATGCACCTTATCCTTTTGAACCCGATATTATTCGCTTAGCTTCCCAATCTGATGGTCTTGTACTTTGTTGCCCAGGAGGAGCAGCCACTAGGCATCTGGTTAACAGGGAAGTGCTAGACGCGTTGGGTTCGGATGGATGGATTGTCAATGTTGCCCGTGGTTCCGTTATTGACGAACAGGCCTTAGTCGAAGCTTTGATGGCAAAGCGCATTTGGGGTGCAGGTCTTGATGTTTTTGAAGCTGAGCCAAGGGTCCCAACTGCCTTATTTGATTTGGATAATGTTGTTCTCCAACCGCACCAGGCGAGCGCCACCGTGGCAACACGAAACGCAATGGCTGACTTGGCGGTAGAAAATCTTGATCTACATTTCGCTGGAAAACCGCTTAAGACACCGATTAAACTTTGACTTATTTTCGTTGATAACAGGCCGTTAAGTTTCACAGGTAAGTAAAAAAATCTTTGAAACTTTTATTTAGTGGTGGGTTTCTAGAGCCGCTAGTCAAGTTAAAGTCTCCAAGACTTCTTCATTAATTAGTTATAACTTCCTTGTTATTTTCTCTCCAAAAAGCCAGGGAAATAGGAGAAACATCATGTCAACACTGGATGGTTTGAAAACGTTAGTTACAGGAGCCGGTGGTGGAATTGGAGCAGCGTGCGCCAAAGCTCTAGCTGCTGCGGGTGCTGATGTTGCTGTCGTGGATATAGACAAAGAGGCCGCAGAAAACGTGGCAGAGGGCTGCTCAAAATTTGGAGTTAACGCCATTTCGATTTCTGCTGATTGTGGTGACCTTGGGGCTATTGATTCAATGGTCTCTAAAGCACTGGCAGAAATGGGCCGCTTAGATGTTATTGTTAATAATGCAGGTGTTACGCGTCATGCCCATATTATGGACCTTGATGAACAGGATTGGGACCGAATGTTTCGGGTAAATGCGAAGGGCGTTTTTTTCTGCATGCAGCGGGCCGCTAAGGCAATGATCGCACAAGGTAGTGGACGTATTATCAATATCGCTTCAATAGCAGGTAGAGGATATTACGGTACTTCAAACTGCGCATATGCTGGAACCAAGGGTGCAGTTCTAGCTATGACATACGTTGCTGCTCATCAACTTGGCCCAAATAACATTAACGTAAATGCTATTTGCCCAGGGGTCACCTACACATCTATCGTAGAAGGTTTGCTGTCAGCACGCTCTACGGAGAGAGGTGTTACAGTTGAAGAGCTAAAAGCTGAGGTTGGAAAAAGTATTCCAATTCAACGTGGAAATAATCCTGAAGATATTGCGGCTATGGCAGTATTTTTGGCGGGGCCTGGCGCTCGTAATATTACTGGACAGGGCTTCAATGTTGATGGTGGGCTCATCAACAGTTAATTAGTCAAAAAAATCTAATACTGATAAAGCCAAGGTAGTAGATGCAACAACCATCAGCATGATAACCGCTGCCCGATGGAAGTGCACTTTTCCCCTACCATCAAAGTATCGATTGCCAACCCAAGCAGCAACCAGGTGTGGTGGCACTAGGATTGCGGCTAACATAAGAGTTTGTGGTTGAAAAAGGCCAAGCGCCCAAAGCGGCATAATATTGGATGCTGTGAGAACCGCAGCAGCAGCTAGAATATTGCCGCGCTGTGCATACACGTCACCTGGTCTTGATAAAGCCGCTGCTACTGCAGGAGGGCCTCCTACGCTTGCAAGCCCCTGCAAAAATCCAGAAATCAATCCAACACCTATCATAATCGTGGTTCTTGGTGACCGCCTGAAGCGCCACCCTCGAAATAGAGCGAACGCCATCATTAATATTATCAATGAGATAATAATTTTTAATACCTTTGGATCTCCCTCAGAAAGTGTCCAAACACCAAGAGGAGCTGCGAAAAGTGCTGTAAGCCCCAGAGGAAGGACAAAGGCTCGTTCCCCGTATTTAATTGTTGGTGGTAATAACTGGATGACAGCAGGTACCGCCGAGAGAAATGCAATTGGCACTGCCACTGTTGGTGAGAAAACCAAGCTTAGTATTGGTGTCATAACTAGAGCAGCGCCAAATCCTATAAAGCCACGAAGGAATCCAGCTACCAGCGAGGCAATGCACGCCATCACCAGGCCATCGATGCCAGCAATGTGGATGATTTGGAATAATGGTTCCGTCATTAATAAGAGATTAAGAGTAATACTCTGTTAATCATAGGCATTTTGCCTTAATTGTCGTTTATGAACGCCATTTATATCGATGCTGACGCGTGTCCGGTTAAAGATGAAACATACCGGGTTGCTGAGCGACATAGCCTGAGGGTTTATGTTGTTTCAAACGGAGGTATTAGACCCAACCCCAACCCTTTAATTGAAACTATAATCGTTGCTGAAGGAGCTGATGCAGCTGATATGTGGATTGCTGATCGAGTAGGGCCTGGGGATATTTGTGTAACTGGCGACATTCCTTTAGCAGCAAAAGTCCTTGAAGCTGGTGCGGCAGCAATACGGCATAATGGTGATTTATTTACCACCCAAAACATTGGGCAACAATTAGGTATGCGTGACTTGATGGCTGATATCAGAGCGGCTAATCCATTAAGTTCATCAGGTGGAGGCCGATCTTTCTCTAAGGCAGACCGTTCTCAATTTCTTAATTCTCTTGAGCAAATTGTAAGGAAGTTAAAAAAGGCCTAACCCGTATCGCACCCCTTACAGCCTACTCTCCGCTTCGCTTTCATATCACGCATAGTCATTGTAAGACCGTCAAAAAGAAGCAGTCGGCCAGAAAGGCTATCTCCTATACCTAGTATTTCCTTCACTACTTCAGTCGCCTGCATGGTGCCTAATATACCTGCAACTGAACCAAGTACTCCTGCTTCCGAGCAAGACGGAACCGCGTCTGGCGGTGGTGGTTCTGGAAAAAGGCAGCGGTAGCAGGGACCTCCAGGTTTAACTGTTGTTAGTTGCCCATCGAAACGAAGTAAGGCAGCCGTGACAAGAATTTTTTCCAGTCGTACTGAAGCGTCATTAATTAGATAGCGCGTATCAAAATTATCTGTTCCATCTGCAACAATATCATAGTCAGCGAATATGGCGTCGACGTTGTTTTCAGTTAATCTTTCTGCGATCACGTCGACCTGAATTTCAGGATTAATTTCTTGAGCCGTCATGGTAGCACTTTTAGCTTTATTTATCCCTATGCGGCCTGTGGTGTGCGCCACCTGGCGCTGCAGGTTTGAAAGCTCAACATCATCATTGTCGATGATTCCAATACGACCTATACCGGCGGAGGCGAGATAGAGGATCATTGGTGCGCCAAGGCCTCCTGCACCAACGATTAGCACTTTTGATGCCATAAGCTTAGCTTGGCCTAACGCTCCAACCTCCGGCAGTAGGATGTGCCGTGAGTAGCGTTCAAGCTGAGAATCATTGAGGTCCAGTTTCATTACTCGCTGCCAGTGGAGCCAAAGCCTCCGGTGCCTCTGGATGTTTCGTCTAAGCCTTCAACCAAAGTGAATATCGCTTGCGGAGCAGGTGCAATAACCATTTGTGCAATGCGCATTCCTCGTTCGACTAAAAATATCTCTGTGCCCAAGTTCAAGAGAATCACGCCTACTTCACCACGATAGTCAGCATCGATCGTGCCTGGTGTATTCGGGAGAGTAATTCCATTTTTCAGAGCTAAGCCTGAACGGGGTCTAACTTGGGCCTCATATCCCTCGGGGAGTGCCATCGAGAAGCCGCACGGAATAAGAGCGCGAGCACCTGGCGATAGTTCTACAGCTTCAGTATTAGCAGCGTAAAGATCAGCGCCTGCGGAACCGGAAGTTGCGTATGTTGGAATGCTTATACCGTGAGAAAGAAGATTAATCTTTACATCAATCATTTTGCTTTGGTCTCATTTGACAAGAAGAATTCTGCGATACGTTGTGCTAGGCGATTTGCAGCTGCCTGCTTATCGAGCTTCTCCCAATTTTCCACCCCTGATTTAGTCACAAGATGCAGTGTGTTGACGTCACCATCAAAAACGCCTGCTTCGCGTGATACATCATTAGCCAAAATCCAGTCACAGGCCTTTTTCTGGAGTTTGGCTTTCGCGTGTTCAATTAGGCTTTCAGTTTCCGCTGCAAAACCAACAACTAGGGAAGGGCGATAGGTCTTAGAAGTTGAAATTGATTTAAGAATATCAGGGTTTTCAGAGAAAGAGAGAGTTGGCAGCGCTCCCTTATCGTCTTTTTTGATTTTGTTTGCCGCTTCATTTGCAACGCGCCAATCAGCGACAGCTGCCGCGCATACTGCGATGTCAGAGGGAAGGGCATTCATGCACGCAGCTAAAAGTTCACGCGCGCTTTCGATGTGAATAACCTTCATACCTGTTGGATCGAGCAATTTCGTCGGTCCAGAGACCAAAGTCACCTCAGCACCCAGTGCCTGCAGCGCTTTGGCAACGGCATGTCCTTGCTTCCCAGAAGAACGATTGGCAATAAAACGCACTGGATCGATGGCTTCCCAAGTTGGGCCAGACGTTACAAGTGCACTTTTTCCTGCGAGTGGTTTAATTGTCTCAGCCGGATCAAGTATCTTTTCGATAGCCGATACGATGTCCAATGGCTCAGCCATTCGGCCTGACCCGGTTTCACCGCACGCAAGTTCACCAGATCCCGGTCCTACGCGAATTACACCATCAGCCTCGAGCTGCGCGATATTCCGTTGGACAGCTGGGTGCTCCCACATTTGGACGTTCATGGTTGGAGCAATCAGAACTTTTTTGTCGGTTGCTAATAAAACGGTAGAGGCAAGATCATCGCCATGACCGTTTGCCATTTTAGCCAAAAGATCAGCGCTAGCTGGTGCTACCACAATTAGGTCGGCTTCGCGGGAGAGGCGGATATGACCCATCTCGTTTTCATCTGTTAGAGAAAAAATGTTTTGGTAGACTTTTTCTTCACTAAGGGCAGATACGGAAAGTGGCGTCACAAACTCAGCACCACCTTTTGTCAGAACGCAACGCACAGAAACACCACGTTCGCGAAGGCGACGAATTAATTCCAAACTTTTATAGGCAGCTACTCCGCCTGAGATAATTAAAAGGATGCTTTTACCGCTTATCATGGCCGAGGCCTCTAAGATTGATTTATTTTACCAAGGTCTTACCTGCATATCTCTGCAAGCCCCAACTAAGGGGCTTTAGAATAGTATCAAAAAAAGCTAATGTTTAGGAATATTCTTTTAACTGTCCTGGAGCCTGAAAGTCGTGCCCGATAGCGTCTCAATTTCAACTGACATGCCTGTAATGCCGATTGGCGAGACCTACCCAGAAATCCGAGAGGCTGTCGCTAAGCTTTGTGAAGGGTTTCCCTCAGAATATTGGCATGAACTAGATCAACGGCGTGGTTATCCTACCGAGTTTGTAAAAGCTTTGACTGATGCCGGTTTTTTGGGTGTTTTAATTCCAGAAGAGTATGGTGGTTCAGGTTTACCGTTGTCAGCGGGTGCCGCAATCCTTGAAGAAATTCATAAGAATGGTTGTTCTGGGGCCGCCTGTCATGCCCAAATGTATACAATGGGCACTGTACTTAGGCATGGATCAGATGACCAAAAAAGAATGTATCTGCCGAAGATAGCGTCAGGTGAGCTCAGGCTTCAGGCTTTTGGAGTAACAGAGCCAACGAGTGGCACCGATACTCTAAGTCTCAGAACCACGGCGGTTCGTGATGGTGATGAATACGTTGTTAATGGTCAGAAGGTCTGGACCAGTCGAGCTGAGCATTCTGACCTAATGCTTTTGTTAGCGCGCACTACAGCAAAAGAAAAAGTTGCGAAGAGAACAGATGGGCTATCTGTATTCTTAGTCGACATGCGTGAGGCTAAAGGAAATGGTTTAGAGATCAAACCAATCAAGACAATGATCAATCATAATACGACGGAAATATTTTTTGATAATCTCCGTATTCCAGCATCATCTCTTATTGGCGAAGAGGGTAAAGGGTTTAGGTACATTCTTGACGGTATGAATGCAGAGCGTGTGCTTGTTGCTTCTGAGGCTCTTGGGGATTGCCAATGGTTCGCTCAAAAGGCCAGTGAATACTCCCGTGAGCGGGAGGTTTTTGGCAGGCCTATTGGTTCCAATCAAGGCATTCAATTTCCAATTGCTGATGCCTACGCGCAGTTCATGGGAGCTAAGCTTGTCATTCAAAAAGCCGCTGCCCTTTTTGAAGCTGGGCTGCCTTGTGGGGCAGAGGCAAATGCAGGCAAGTACCTAGCTGCCGAGGCTGTTTGGAAAGCAGCAGATACTTGTTTTCAAACTTTTGGCGGTTTTGCATTTGCCGAGGAGTACGGTATTGAGCGGAAATTTAGAGAGGCGCGTATTCACCGTACCGCGCCCATATCCCAAAATTTAGTCCTCAGCTTTATTGGCGAGCATGTGCTCGGCATGCCGCGTTCCTATTAATGTCTGGTCCTCTCGAAGGTGTCTTGGTCGTAAGCTTAGAGCAGGCGGTTGCGGCTCCCTTTCTTACCTGTCGAATGGCAGATGCTGGTGCGCGTGTCATTAAGTTGGAGCGAGCTGAGGGCGACTTCGCTCGTGGGTATGATGATACATCAAGAGGTCTTTCATCGTTCTTTGTTTGGTTAAATCGTGGGAAAGAATCTCTCTCGATAGATATTAAGAATGAAGCTGACCAAGCATTGTTACATCGTTTGCTGGCTAAAGCTGATGTTTGGGTTCAAAACCTTGCGCCGGGTGCTACTGAGCGAGCTGGTTTTGGTTCAGAAAAACTCCGAGAATTATATCCACGGCTTATTACGGTAGATATATCAGGTTACGGACAGGCGCCTGCTCCGTTTGATACTGCGAAAGCATATGACCTTTTGGTCCAAGCTGAAAGCGGGCTCATGGCTGTTACTGGGTCTCCCGCTGAGCCATCTCGAGTTGGCGTTTCTATCTGTGATTTAACGACTGGAATAAACGGATTGACTGGCGTTCTTGAAGCGCTTTACGCACGAGAAAAGACTGGTTGTGGCTCTGGTATTGCTGTTTCGATGTTTGATGCGATGGCTGATTTAATGGCGGCTCCGGTAATGTTCCAACAGCATGGAGGCAGGGATTGGCCTCGAACAGGACTTCGCCACAACGCTCTTGTGCCATATGGTGCCTACGCAACTGGTGATGGGCGATTAACTATGATTGCTATTCAAAACGAGCGAGAGTGGGGACGTTTTGCTGAAATAGTACTTGAGCAAGAAAGTATGGCGACCGATGAGAGATGTCAGCCAAACAAGGCGAGAATGGCCAATAGAGAATTTGTTGAAGGTGAAATAGATCGCGTCTTGAAAGGAATTGACCAACCTACCTTGCAGGAGCGTCTAAGGAAGGCTGATATTGCACATTCCAGCGTTAACAGCGTTGAAGATATGGTTAGCCACCCTGCATTAAGGCGTATCGAGGTTCAGACAGAGGAAGGTGTCATTGATATGCCGTCTCCTCCAGTGCGAAGGTCTGGTGACTCCCCATTCTATGGATCGGCTCCAAAAATTAATCAGCACGGTTCATCGATCCGTGCTGAATTTAAAGGGTAGTCTTATGCAATTTGAGTTTGATGCAGTGGGTCAGGCCATTCAGGAGGCAGCACGACGCTTCGCTGACGAGAAACTTCTGCCCTACTATCAATCCAGGGAAGCCGTTGATCATTTTGATCGTGATTTGCTTAAAGAAATGGGTGACCTTGGGTTGGTTGCGCCAGACCTACCCGAAGAATATGGAGGTATTGGCGCCTCTGGTCTTACACAAGGTGCTGTGATTGAGGAGATTGGTCGGGGTGATCTGAATATCGCTTACATACAATTATTAGGATCGCTTATCGGTGGAGTTATCGCGCAGTTTGCGTCGAAGGATTTGGCAGCAGAATATCTTCCAAAACTTGCAGCTGGCGAGCTAATTCCAAGCTTAGGACTTACTGAACCTCGCGGTGGAACAGACGCTGCAAATCTTCAGTTGCGCGCTCGGAAAGATGGTGGGGACTGGATTATTGATGGGGAAAAGGCATCAATTTCTTGCGCTAATCAAGCTGATTTCGTTCTCGTGGCAGCCAGGACCGGAGAAATTAATGAAGGTGCAAGGGGTATTACTGCGTTTTTAATTGACTTGAATGCGCCAGGTGTATCCAGATCAAATTACAATGATCTTGGCAGTATTTCTGTGGGGAGGGGGTCAATTTGGTTCGATAGCGTACGTGTACCTGACACGCGTCGAGTAGGTGACGTCGGTATGGGGTTCATACGCGTTATGCAGGGTTTTGATTACTCCCGCGCACTCATAGCTTTACAATGTTTGGGGTCAGCTCGAGCTTCTATTGATGAGACGTGGAGTTACATTACAGATCGAGAAGCTTTTGGTGGTCCTTTAGCGCAGTTCCAAGGGGTCACGTTTCCGCTTGCTGAAGCGGATGCGCAGGTCCGCGCTGCTCGTCTTTTGGCTTATGAGTGTCTTTGGCTTCGTGATCAGGGAAAGCCTCACACAAAAGAAGCCGCCATGGTTAAATGGATGGGTCCAAAGATATCAGTTGATGCAATCCACCAGTGTCTCCTCACGCATGGGCACCTTGGTTACAGCCGCGATTTACCCCATCAGCAACGCCTCCGAGACGTCATGGGACTTGAGATTGGTGATGGTACCGCCCAGGTCTCTAAAATGATTGTGGCTAGAGAAACTGTTGGGCGCGTAGCAATACAGTACGCGAAGAAGTAGGTGTCTGAGGCGTAAATTTCGTAATAGCCCAGAGCTAGTCAAGGGCTAAGAATTGAAGGCCTAGCTGTGTTCTAGTGTCTGGTCTCTCTAACCAAATGTTGGAAAAATTAAGAGACATCATCCGTGCAATCTTATGACGTTACAATATTTTCTTAAATTTTGCATGTAATTAAAAAGGGCCAGGGAAAATTCCATGGCCCTAATTTGTCTGCATTAAGCTCCGTTGATAGATCTCAACTGATTAAACCTGCGCTAACGCTTGGTCCAAATCGGAAATGATATCATCAATATGTTCAATGCCGATTGAAAGACGTACATACCCAGCTGAAACGCCTGTGGCCTCTTGCTCTTCAGCGGAAAGCTGACTGTGAGTTGTTGTCGCTGGATGAATTGCAAGACTTCTCGCATCACCTATGTTTGCGACATGATAGAACATTTTTAGGCTGTCAATGAACTTTGCTCCGGCATCCTTTCCACCTTTAAGGACCATGCCACAAAGGCCGCCGTATTGACCATTTAGGTATTTATCAGCCCGAGCTTTTAGTTCACCTGTCTGTTGGCTGGGATGAATAACTGTTTCAACTGCAGGGTGCTTAGCCAACCACTCGGCAACCGCTACAGTATTACTACAGTGTCGTTCCATCCGAAGAGGAAGAGTTTCTAGGCCTTGTAAAAACATAAAGGCATTGAAGGGAGACATTGCTGACCCGAGGTCTCGCAGCAACGTTGTGCGCATCTTAATAATGTAAGCAACTGGACCAATGCCCTTAACTGCTTGAGTCCATACAGCTCCATGATAGCTTGGGTCAGGCTGATTAAGATAAGGCTGACGCTCGGCGTGAGCCTCCCAGTCAAAATTGCCACCGTCGACAACAAGTCCACCGATCGATGTACCATGGCCGCCAATATACTTTGTTGTTGAATACATAACGATGGCAGCGCCATGCTCTAGTGGCCTACAAATCCCAGATGCCGCAGTGTTATCCATGATTAGAGGTATGCCTAACTCGCGACCAATGGCTGCTACCTCTGAAATTGGAAACACATTGAGTTTTGGATTAGGTAAAGTTTCTGCATAAAACGCGCGTGTTTTATCGTCTACCGCGCGGCGAAAGTTTTCAGGGTCACTTGGGTCAACGAACCGGCACTCAATGCCCATATCCTTCATGGTGTTAGCAAATAAATTCCAGGTTCCACCGTAAAGGTCGGTTGATGCAACGAAATTATCACCAGCTTTTGCTATGTTCTGAATACAAAAAGCACTTGCTGCTTGACCCGACCCTAGAGCTAGACCTGCTGCCCCACCTTCCATCGCAGTCACTCGCTGCTCGAGGACATCACAGGTAGGGTTCATTATACGTGTATAAATGTTACCAAGTTCGGATAGAGCAAACAGATTGGCTGCATGCTCTGCATCACGGAACTGGAATGAAGTGGTTTGATGAATCGGTACTGCTACAGAGCCCGTTGTCGGATCTGCTCTATGGCCAGCATGCAAAACAGTTGTTTCGATTTTTTTAGTAGTCTCGCTCACAGTAACTTTCCTTGATTAGCAGTTGCTGAGATTTTGTTATCACTTTTTTCTGATTTTTTTGACAAGCGCACGTTCAATGCTGGTATGTCAACACTTAAACATAAATAAGGAACTTTGTTCTTACTTATCTTATTTTCGAGAAAAAAACCTACGGAGTTAGTGGTGTCCCTGAAAATTCTTGTTCTTCCAGGAGATGGAATTGGTCCTGAAATTATTGCTACAGCGAAACAAGCACTTGAGGTCTTGGATGCAAAGCTAGGACTAGGGCTAGAAATAGATACAAAACCTATCGGCTTTGATGCTCTCAAAGAGAGTGGAGCAACGTGGAGCTCCGATATCGAAGATGCCTGCAGAAAAGCTGACGGCGTAATTATGGGGCCTACCGACACTGCTGCTTATCCGTCTCCGGAGGAGGGGGGAATTGGGCCTTCAGCGGCTGCAAGGAAGAATTTGGATCTATTTGCGAACATTAGACCGAGCCGGTCTGCTATTGGTATGCCAGCTTTAAAGACTGGTGTTGATTTGGTTATAGTGCGTGAGAATACCGAGGGTTTTTATGCTGACAGAAGTCTATTTTTCGGAGGCGGTGAATTTATGCCTACGTCCGAATTGGCAATGTCCGTCCGGAAAATTACAAAATCAGCTAGTGAACGAATTGCACATATTGCGTTTCAGATGGCGGCCCTCAGGCGAAAAAAAGTAACAGTGGTGCACAAGGCTAACGTTTTGAAGATGACATGTGGCATGTTCTTGGAGGCTGCCGAGCATATTGGAAAACAATACCCGGATATCGAAATTGACGATGTGCATGTTGATGCAATGGCATCGGATTTAGTTCGAAAGCCTGAAAGTTTTGACGTTGTCCTTTGTTCAAATATGTATGGCGATATCCTTTCTAATTTAGCAGCTGAAGTTACGGGAGGCCTGGGGTTAGCTGGGTCTTTAAATCGCGGAGATAGTATTTCTCTTGCTCAGGCCGCGCATGGTTCTGCTCCAGATATAGCAGGTCAGGGCATTGCAAACCCAACATCCATTCTTCGATCTACAGCGATGATGTTACGGGATTTGGCTGAGAGGCGTTCAGAAAATACTCTTTTTGCAGCTGCTGCTAACTTAGATGAGGCGTTGGATGTAATGCTTACCGACGAGAAAACACGAACTCCTGACCTTGGTGGCTCGCTTTCCACAAGTGAGTTTGGAAAAGTTCTTTCAATTAGGTTGGATACCCAACAATAACACCAAATAATTTCTAAGGCTTACTTTGATATAATGCGAAAACTTGATCCCTCTCAAAGACGTCCAGACGGCGCCCCGCTGCCAAAGCCCATTGATGCTGCAACAGCGGTAATTATCAGGCGCGGAATAGAGCCATCGGTTCTGATGGGGTATCGCAGCGCAGCGCATAAATTTATGCCTAACACTCTGGTTTTCCCTGGAGGGCGAGTTGATCCAGATGATCATACTCCTCCAGCATCAGGAGAGTTAGCCTCAGAAACTATGCAACGTTTACGACGAAAGGGGCGTGTTAGTGCTCGTAAGGCAAGAGCCCTGGCTTTGGCAGCGATCAGAGAAACATTTGAAGAAACTGGTCTGGTGCTTGGCCGGCGTTTTAAAGAGCAGGTTGATACAAGCAGTTTAGCTAAAGATTGGCGTCAGTTTTTCGATACTGGCTTCGCTCCAGCCCTAGATGCTCTCGATTATCTCTTTAGAGCAGTTACTCCTCCTGATAATTTTCGTCGATTTGATGCGCGATTTTTCATAGTGGATGCAAGTTTAGCGCATGGTGAAATAGCGGGGTCAGGTGAGTTGGTGGACTTACAATGGATACCAATTCGCGACGCCATGAATATGCCTAGGACTCCCTCTCCAACTCGAGGGGCGCTTAAAACCGCGCTAAGCCTTATCAATGAAGAGGTTAGTTTTCCACAGCAAGCTAATGCCCCAGTGCCAGCTTTAATTAGTCGTTATGGCATAGAGGCTATCGAGTATCATTAAGGTCGTCT
>Ga0255772_10003643_pt1 | contig 14699 bp, 11 predicted proteins | sample 071ome_34_FD_179970 | JGI IMG/M metagenome (GOLD analysis project Ga0255772, IMG submission 179970) | Coastal salt marsh microbial communities from the Groves Creek Marsh, Skidaway Island, Georgia - 071411BT metaG (version 2) | ecosystem: Environmental > Aquatic > Marine > Intertidal zone >...
CCGCATGCAGCGTTGTGCAATGATTGTTGATAATGGAACGGTAAGCCAAGTTTTTGTTGAAGAGCCTGGCCAATTCGAAAAGTCCACTGCCGATAATATTTTAGCAAACCTCTAAAAGATAATAAGCCTTAGAGTTATGCCTCGCTGTCCTATGCGGACTGCGAGGCATTTTTTTGTTTTTAATAACTTAAAAATTATATTGTTTTTTTTGCGCTTACAAAATTTGCAAGGTATTCGCCGGTAAAACTACCTTTCGTGGCCGCAACTTCTTCTGGTGTGCCAGATGCTACGATTTGGCCGCCGCCATCTCCTCCTTCGGGGCCGAGGTCTATAACCCAATCAGCTGTTTTGATTACCTCTAAATTATGTTCGATCACAATAATACTATTACCTTGGTCTATCAGCGCGTGAAGTACTTCTAGCAATTTGCGCACATCTTCAAAATGAAGTCCTGTTGTAGGTTCATCCAGAATGTAAAGAGTGCGACCGGTAGCCCTCCTAGATAATTCCTTAGCAAGTTTAACCCGTTGGGCTTCACCTCCTGATAAGGTTGTCGCTCGTTGACCAATTTTAACGTAGCCCAGTCCAACCTGTTCCAGAGTAGATAATTTTTCTCGAATAGATGGTACAGCAGAGAATTCTTTGACCCCTTCCTCTACGGTAAGGTCAAGAACATCAGCAATTGAACGTCCGTTATACTTTACCTCTAGAGTTTCTCTGTTGTAGCGCTTTCCCTTGCAGACATCGCATTCAACATAAACGTCAGGCAGGAAGTGCATCTCAATTTTGATGACACCATCACCTTGGCACGCCTCACAGCGGCCTCCTTTTACGTTAAAACTAAAACGGCCTGGTTTGTAACCGCGTGCTTTTGCTTCGGGAAGGCCAGCGAACCAGTCCCTGATGGGCGTAAAGGCGCCTGTATAAGTGGCCGGGTTAGATCTTGGAGTCCGCCCTATAGGTGATTGATCAATATCAATAACCTTATCGATAAACTCTACTCCATCGATTCGATCGTGCCCCTCTGGAGCCGCTCGAGCATTCATTACTCGGCGAGCTAATGCCTTGTATAGGGTATCGATTACAAGAGTTGATTTGCCGCCGCCGGAAACTCCAGTTACAGCGGTTAACACTCCTAAGGGAAACGATGCATCAATATTTTTTAGATTGTTACCTCTAGCGCCTCGGATGGTTAGTACTCGGCCATCACCAATACGCCGTTTCGAAGGAACGGCAATTTGCTTAACCCCGGTCAAGTATTGTCCAGTAAGGCTATCGGGGTGGTTCATGACTTCCTGCGGCGTGCCAAAAGCTACTACTTGTCCACCATGAACACCTGCGAGAGGTCCCATATCCACCACGTAGTCAGCGCTTCTGATAGCGTCCTCGTCATGCTCAACAACGATTACAGTGTTACCCAAGTCTCGCAGTCTGTTTAGTGTTTGAAGAAGTCTTGCGTTATCCCGCTGGTGCAGGCCAATAGAGGGCTCGTCAAGAACATAAAGTACTCCAGTAAGCCCTGATCCGATCTGTGAAGCTAACCTGATCCGTTGACTTTCACCTCCAGACAGACCTCCAGAACCACGGGATAATGTTAAATAACCTAGGCCAACATCTACCAAGAAACCAAGTCGCTCATTGATTTCTTTAAGGATACGTTCACCAATTTCTAGCTGCTTAGGGGATAAAGATTTAGGGAGCTCCAGAAACCAGTCTTTTGCTTTTGCTACTGAAAAATCCGTAACTTCAGAGATGTCTCGCATATCAATTTTTACGGCTAATGCTTCAGGCTTTAGTCGCTTACCTTTGCAGGTTGCACACGCTGCCGCTGACATAAACTTTGAGAGCTCCTCTCTCACCCAAGAACTGTCAGTTTCACGCCATCGCCGTTCGAGGTTATTCACCACTCCTTCGAAGGTTTTTTTCACAGTGTAAGAACGAAGGCCATCATCATATTTGATTGGTATAACTTCTTCCCCAGATCCAAAAAGTATGGCTTCTCTCACGCTTTTTGGTAGCTCGCCGAAGGGCGTCTTCATCCCAACGTTGAAGTGCTTACAAATTCCTTCGAGAGTTTGCTCATAATATGACGAATTAGATGAAGCCCACGGAGCAATTGCTCCATCTCGCATGGACATCAAAGGATTTGGAACTACAAGGTCTGCATCACAATGCTGCTCGGTGCCTATTCCATCGCAAACTGGGCACGCGCCAAATGGATTATTAAAGGAAAAAAGTCTCGGCTCGATTTCGGGGATAGTGAAGCCTGAGGTGGGGCAAGCAAAGCGACTTGAAAACACTGTTGCTGTACCATCATCGGCATTTTCCACAGTTGCCAAACCGTCAGTCAATCCAATGGCAGTTTCAAGGCTATCTGCTAGACGCGCTGACGCCTCCTCTCGAACAATAAATCTATCAACCACAACATCTATGTCGTGTTTAAAATTTTTCTTGAGTAACGGTGCATCCTCTATGAGCATGACTTCGCCATCTATTTTTACACGCTGAAATCCACGGCGGGCGAGGTCGGCTAATTCTTTTCGAAATTCACCTTTTCTTCCCCGAACGATTGGGGCCAAAAGGTAAAGGCGTGTTCCTTCTCCCATCGCCATAATCCGGTCTGCCATTTGACTGATTGTTTGACTTTCGATGGGCAGGCCCGTTGCAGGCGAATAAGGAATTCCAGTCCGAGCCCAAAGTAACCGCATATAGTCATAAATTTCAGTTACTGTACCTACCGTCGATCTGGGATTTCGGCTTGTTGTTTTTTGCTCTATCGATATTGAAGGAGATAGACCTTCAATAAGGTCTACATCCGGTTTTTGCATCATTTCTAAGAATTGGCGAGCGTAAGCAGACAGACTTTCGACATATCTGCGTTGTCCCTCGGCATAAATGGTATCGAAAGCAAGAGAAGATTTTCCTGACCCAGATAGTCCGGTTATGACAATCAATTGATCTCTTGGAAGATCCACGTCCACATCTTTCAAATTATGCTCTCTAGCTCCACGGACTGAAATGTTTCGCAGAGTGTCCCGTGATTGCATAATTTTTTTCCCAATGGGCGCTTTGTTCATTACAACGTCTTTTTCTCTCTTCATCGAGGTATACGGTTTGAACCCGACGAATGGTCTTTTAAATCTGTGGACAAAAAACCAACGACTTTGGGTCGCCGAATCTTACTCAACTCAGTTACTATGATAACGTGATCGATAAAACCGAATTAGGCGTTTTTCTTCAGTTTTGAACCCTTTGGAGTCAACCCCATGTCTGGCAGCGTTAATAAAGTTATTCTTGTTGGAAATCTTGGTCGTGATCCAGAATATACCCAAACACAAGATGGCCGCAGATTTGCTCGTCTGTCAGTTGCCACATCGGAGCGTTGGCGAGACAGGCAGTCTGGCGAACGACGCGAACAGACAGAATGGCACCGCGTTGTTATATTCAACGAAAATTTAGTGGACGTCTCAGAACGGTTTCTTCGAAAAGGCAGTAAAGTTTTTATTGAAGGGCAACTTCAAACTAGGAAGTGGCAGGACCAATCAGGTGCTGATCGATATTCTACCGAAGTCGTTCTAGGCCGTTTCCGCGGTGAGCTAACAATGCTTGATGGACGAGGTGAAGGAACTGGCTCAGAAGACGGTGGTGGAGATTATCAAAGCATGCCACAACGCTCCGGGAGTGCAGCCATCGCATCAGATAACCAGGGTTCAAGGCCGGCGCCAATGGACTTGGATGATGACATCCCATTCTAATTCGGCCTTCTTAGGATAGGCATATAATTAAGCGTTTCTGATTTACCCTTTTTGCCATTAACGGGATGCCAATTTCTTGTCTTTGTAGTTTATTCCCAATGAGAAATTTGGTATAAATCCTAACAATCTCGACGCTCTTTTTATTGCGTCACTGATCTGGGAGTTATTGCGTGTCAGACACCTCGCCACCGCGTTCAGACGAGGTGCGTGCCGTCTCCATAGAAGAGGAGATGCAACGCTCTTATCTCGACTATGCTATGAGTGTGATTGTCGCTAGGGCAATCCCCGATGTCCGAGATGGTTTAAAGCCGGTTCACCGCCGAATTCTCTATGCCATGCGTGAGGGGGGCTATGATTGGAGCCGCCCGTTTCGAAAGTCTGCTCGCATTGTTGGTGACGTTATGGGTAAGTACCACCCCCATGGCGACTCAGCGATTTATGACGCTCTTGTGCGGATGGCTCAAGATTTTTCCATGCGTCTGCCTCTTGTCTCTGGTCAGGGCAATTTTGGCTCCATGGATGGGGATCCACCAGCAGCCATGCGCTACACAGAGGCGCGTCTGGCTAATTCTGCGGAAGCTCTTTTAGCTGATATAGATAAAGATACGGTCGATTTTCAGGCCAATTATGATGAATCAGATGACGAGCCGGCGGTTTTACCAGCACAATTTCCGCATCTCCTAGTTAACGGTGCGGGTGGAATTGCCGTTGGCATGGCAACGAATATCCCGCCTCATAATTTGAGTGAGGTCATAGAAGCAACACTTGCGCTTATCGAAAACCCTCAAATAGATCTCGACGCTCTTCTGGAGATAATTCCTGGCCCAGACTTCCCAACTGGTGGTCTCATAATGGGGCGCGGTGGAATTCGACAGGCATTTGCAACTGGCAGAGGTTCAGTAATCATGCGAGCAAAGACGGAAATAGACCTCCGTCGTAATGCCATTCTGGTCCATGAGATCCCATACCAAATTAATAAGTCACGACTTGTTGAGAGGATTGCTGAGGTCTCTGCACTAAAGCTCGTCGAAGGCATCTCAGAGTTGCGTGATGAAAGCGATCGGCACGGTGTTCGTATAGTTGTTGATCTCAAGCGCGATGCTAACGCCGAGGTTGTACTTAATCAGCTATTCCGTCACACCGCGCTTCAAACTAGTTTTGGCGTTAACATGCTCGCTCTGAATGGTGGACGTCCAGAGCTGCTATCGATCAAATCTGTTCTAGAAGCGTTTGTTGCCTTCCGCGAACAGGTTATTGCACGGCGAACTCAATATGAACTCGCAAAAGCCCGTGCTCGAGGCCATGTTCTCCTTGGTCTTGTGGTAGCGGTCGCTAATATCGATGAAGTGATAGCTGTTATCCGGGCTGCTCCTGACCCGCAAGCAGCACGTGAGGCTCTTTTTTCCAGGGCCTGGCCAGCCTCAGATGTTGCTCCTTTGGTTGCTCTGCTTGGAGCAGAGGAAAGCGGAGCGCTTACGGACGAGGGGTATAGATTTTCTGAAATACAAGCGCGAGCAATTTTGGATCTCCGCTTGCATCGTTTAACAGGGCTGGAACGTGAGAAAATCACTGAAGAATTGGATGAAACAGCTGCAAACATTAGAGAATTTTTAGAGATACTCGGAAATCGGTCGCGGTTACTTGAGGTTATGTGTGGTGAACTGAATAGCCTGAAAGAGAGGTTTGGTACACCGCGGAGGACGCAGATCGAAGAGGGTGGTGCAGATCAGGATGACGAAGACCTGATCCAGCGGGAAGAAATGGTAGTAACTGTCTCCGCCAATGGCTATGTAAAACGATCTGCTTTGGCAGAATACCGCGAGCAAAAGCGTGGTGGTAAGGGGCGGTCAGGAATGTCGACCCGTGATGAGGATGTTGTAAGGGATGTTTTTGTCGCTTCCACTCATGCTCCAGTCCTCTTCTTTACTACTAAGGGCATTGTTTACAAATTAAAGGTCTACAAGTTGCCTTTAGGCGGCCCCAATTCTCGCGGGCGGCCGTTAGTCCAACTTCTTCCTTTAGATGAAGGTGAAACTATATCAGCTGTACTTCCTCTCCCTGAGGACCCTGCAGAATGGGATAACATGAATGTAATGTTTGCCACCCAGTCTGGTAATGTTCGCCGTAATCTCCTCTCTGATTTCTCCAATGTCATGGCGAATGGCAAGATTGCCATGAAACTTAGTGAAGGAGATGCGCTAATAGGTGTTGAGCTTTGCGAGCCTGGTAATCATGTCTTATTAGCTACAGCACGCGCTCGTTGTATTCGTTTCCCAATTGAGGAAGTTCGTGTTTTCGCAGGGCGTAATTCAACAGGAAATCGCGGTATTGATCTGGCAAGTGGAGACGGCGTCATTTCGCTTTCAATCATTGACGGTGCCGAGTTTGTTGCCGAAGAGCGAGACGCTTATCTTAAACAATCAACAGCTTTGCGACGAGGCGAGCCTCAAACAGATGGCACTCTACCTCCTGAAATTTTCGATGAATTTAGGGGGCGGGAACAATTTATTCTAACGCTGGGATCTAATGGGGTTGGCAAACGCACTTCATCCTATGACTACCGAGTAACCCGAAGAGGGGGGAAAGGTATTGAGTTAATGAGTCTTGACGAAGGAGCTGAAGTTGTTGGGGCATTCCCAATTTCTGATAATGATGGGCTTGTACTTGTTACCAATGGAGGGCAGCTAATCAGATGTCCGGTCGATGAGATCAGAATTGCTCGGCGTTCGACTCGTGGGGTCAGGATATTTGACGTTGCAAACGGAGACCGGGTTGTTTCGGTTTCCCCTTTACGTGAGCAAGATGAAGTTAGTTCGTTGGATACACCGGAAGGCTCGGAAGTAACTGAATAAGCAAAGTTCTGGGAGTATAGTTATGTCAAGTGTTGTAGGTCTTTATCCTGGGACGTTTGACCCACCCACGAATGGACATTTCGATATCATTCTGCGTGGAGCCAAGCTGGTCGACAAATTGATAGTAGGTGTGGCTATCAATGCTGGCAAAGGACCTATGTTTGATATTGATAAGCGTGTCTCCATGGTGCGCGAATGGGTCAATAATCTAGAGGACGTGCAACTAGCAAATCGGATAGTTGTTCAGACGATGGATGGGTTATTGGTGCATTATGCCGAAGCTAATGGGGCTACCTGCATTGTTCGCGGGCTGAGAGCTGTTTCAGATTTTGATTATGAATTTCAAATGGCAGGGATGAATAGCCGTTTGAATGATGACATTGAGACCATTTTTTTAATGGCCTCAGAGCGGTGCCAATTTATTTCCTCGCGCTTTGTCAAAGAAATTGGAGGGCTTGGCGGGGATATTTCGACCTTTGTGCCAGCGCATGTAAAGGATGCCTTAAATGAGCGTCTTGCTAAAGGTGCGGAGGTATTATCTGGAGCAGCTTCTAAAGCTTATTAATTAGTATAAAAGAACGTCTTGACCCAGAGGACAAGGCGCAATAGTTTCCGGTCACTCCTTGCCTAGATAGGCATTCACGGAGAGCGTGTAGCTCAGCTGGTAGAGCAACGGACTTTTAATCCGTCGGTCCAGGGTTCGAATCCCTGCGCGCTCACCACTCCCACCTGGAAAAATTAAGCGCAGTCCGATCAGTTATTTGAAGGGATTGTTATGCGCTTTAATGGAAGAATACTTATTCTTGGTACTGCTTCAGATGCAGTGGCCAAACAATTGGCAGGCTATGATGTTTCTCTAGCCGAAGCCGGTGAATTGCGAACAGATGTATCTACGGACGAGATCACGCCCCTTCAGGTGATGCTAAATTATGACGAAAAGTTAGCGCAATTTGCCCATACAGGCTTAGTTATCAATGGTGAGCGACCAGTCGCTGAAAATGCTTTGGTAGATGCTAATATTGCCGTAATCGTTGCGGGACGCCGCTATGGAAAAGGCTCTTCCCGTGAGCACAGCCCCTTTGCTGAACTTTCAGCTGGCATACGCTTGGTTATTGCTGAAAGTTTTGAACGGATCTATCGGCAAAATTGTGACAATTTAGGCATCTTCACTTCAACTGATTTTGGTTTAATCGACCGCATTCGAGCTGGCGAAGATATTCCTATTGAGGAGTTAGTGTCAGACAGGGATCCTCTTGCCGCTGATATATTGCGAGCGGGAGGCCTGCTTGCTTACGGTCAGGTAAAATTAAAAGGAGCCAAAAGGCTCGCTGATAATGGCATAAGTCCAAAGACGTTGGCTCAAAAAATTATCTCTCGTTTTGCGTTAAATGTAGATGGGCTCGCTTGGAAAATGGAACCGGGGACCGGCGGTTTTGTGCAGGCCGACTATCGTTTCATTATTGAGTATTATTGCCCGATGGCCGTTCATATGTTGGTAAAGGCTTTTGGACATCCTCTTGATCTCGAAGCTCCGGATACAATCATCTTATTCGAAGATCACCTTTCATATGCTCACAGATCGCCAACGCATGTCAGACTAGGACTTTTGGATGGAGTAAACGCTCTCTCTGCGGCCCATAGGCAATTTGCGGACGCATATAGTTTAAAAAATCATGGCTGGTTAATGGGGGAGGAGGGTTCCGAGGGTATTAGCCATGCAATGATGATTGAAAGGTACGCACTGCCAGGACGGATTGTTGTGGGGACAGACAGTCATACTCCACATTCAGGTGCACTAGGGTGTTTTGCATTTGGTGTTGGCACTACTGATATGGCTAATGCTTTCATGACCGGAGCAATTCGTCTGAATATGGCTGATAGCCTTTTAGTCCGGTTGGAGGGTGAGCGTGGTACTGGTGTAACTGCCAAGGATATCGCATTAAGTTTGCTGGCTTTACCTTTTATTAGAGATGGGGGTGGATTAGGCCAGATCTTTGAATTTGTGGGCCCGGTTATTGATGCAATGTCAATTGACGAACGAGCAACTCTTACAAATATGGTTGCTGAGTTGGGAGGTCTGACCGGTATTTGTGCTCCAGATTTGGAAACTGTCAGATTTCTGAAAGAAAGGCGTGGGATTGAATTTGAAATAGAAGACTGGATGCATTCAGATTCTGATGCCTTCTATGCTCACGAGATAGTTTTGAATTGTAGCGATGTCGGTCCAATGCTTGCTCGTCCAGGTGATCCTGGCAACGGACTTTCGCTGTCTGAACTTGAAAACCCCGTTCCCGTACAGATTGCTTACGGTGGTTCTTGCACTGCAGGAAAAAGAGAAGATTTTGATCATTATTTTGAGGTGGCGAAGTGGGCTAGAGACCGCCAGATGCGGGTTGCTGACGGAGTAAAGCTTTATCTGCAGTGTGGCACGCTTGATGTCCGGCAATACTGCATTGATCAGGGTTATTTAGATACATTTGAAGCGATTGGGGCCGAGTTGCTAGGTCCTGCTTGCGGTGCCTGTGGCCAGTGTGGACCTGGGGTCACTGAGGAGGCAAACCAAACTGTTGTATCGGCCATCAATCGTAATTTTGCCGGCCGTGGTGGTCCCGGCCAGGTATGGCTTGCTAGTCCTCCTACGGTCGTAGCAAGTGCTTTAGCTGGAGAGATTTTGTCTTTTGATGATTTGAAGGCCCGGCGGTCATAGATTGTCAAAGGCTATGATATGGTGCCAGGATGAAAGCTTGGCTGGTTTCGAAGCTCGCAACCCCGTTTTGAGTTTGCCAAAAAATGTATTCGTAAACCTAATGTTAAATTGTAAGCATAGACTACCTTGGCGGTTGCTTTTTAAAGGAACTTTAAGGCCTGTTTAAAACGACTGAATTGAGAATTTTGATTGGAGATAGAGAATGCGGCTAGGGCTATCGATAGGGTATTCTGGTGCTAATCTTGAAATCCCAATTGAGCGCATAAAGAGAGCCGAGGCTTTAGGGTATGATGCTGTCTGGACAGCTGAAGCATACGGGTCTGATGCGGTGACGCCACTTGCTTTTATAGCTGCTCAGACAAGCCGTATTCGGCTAGGCACAGCGATTATGCAACTCGCTGCCAGAACCCCTGCTAATGCTGCTATGTCTGCTGCTACGGTCGATGCTTTGGCTGGAGGTGGGCGTTTTATAGCCGGTCTCGGGGTTTCTGGTCCGCAAATTGTTGAAGGGTGGTATGGTCAACCTTGGGGGCGACCCTACTATCGTTTGAAAGACTATGTAGAAATTATGCGAAAGGTATTTCGCAGGGAAAGTCCCGTTACGCACGATGGGCGTGAAATTAGTCTTCCGTACCACGGCCCTGGTGAGGCAGGAGTGGGTAAGCCTTTAAAATCTATCTTGCACATGAATCCAGAAATCCCAATCATGATTGGTGCAGGTAATGAGGCTACAGTTCGGTTAACAGCTGAGATTTGTGATGGTTGGTTGCCTCTTGGACTGACCCCTGATGCTGCGAAGGAATACTTGCCCTGGGTGGAGCAGGGTTTTGAACGAGCTAGGGCCAAAGGCATGGATAAAGGCTTTCACAATTTTGAGATTATCGCATCTGCACATGTTGATGTGGACCACGATGTAAAAGCGGCACTTGATCGGCTGAAGCCAGAGGTGGCTTTATATGTTGGAGGTATGGGGCATCGTAACAAGAATTTCCATAACGACATGATGGTTCGGAGAGGCTATGGGGATGCGGCTGTTAGGATCCAAGAACTTTTCTTAGCAGGGCGAAAAGATGAAGCCGCGGCAGCCGTTCCAGATGAGTGGGTCGATGAAAAAGCTCTTGTTGGACCGCCGTCAAGAATTAAACAGCGTTATCGTCGTTGGGAGGACACTGAGATGATTGACTCTCTCTACGTTCGTTCCAATCAAGATGAAGCTGTGGAAGTAATGGCCGAAGCTGCTAGGCTGAACGCGCCGCGTTAGTTGCCGTATTTTGCTCTGCTTCTAATTCTCCGACACGAGCACGTAGAGTCTCCAAATCTTCCTGCATTTGAGCAATTGATTTAGCCAATGGGTCACTGATTTCTTCTCCAACCGCATAGGCAGCAAAATCTTCTGGTTGAGATGCGGGTTTGGATCGTTGCGCGATTGTTGCTGGTATTCCAACAACGGTAACCCCGGGAGGTACTGCGTCTAGAACTACAGCGTTAGCGCCGACCCGTGCACCAGCGCCAACCGTAAAAGGACCTAATATTTGTGCGCCAGAGCCTACAATTACACCGTCTTCCAGAGTGGGGTGACGTTTACCCTTGGCAAGCGAGGTGCCACCAAGCGTTACCCCTTGATATAGCGTTACGTCATCCCCGATTTCGGCTGTCTCGCCTATGACAACACCCATTCCATGATCTATGAAAAGGCGCTCGCCAATTGTAGCCCCTGGGTGAATCTCTATTCCTGAAACTATTCGTCCCAAGTGAGACACGAAGCGTCCAAGAGTGAATAATTTTTGACGCCAAAGCCAACTGGATAATCGATAGCAAGTGAGAGCATGAAATCCAGGATAAGATAAAAGCACGTCCCAACGACTTCTCAGCGCAGGGTCACGTGCCACGTAGGAATCTATCTCCTGGAAAAGTCTGTTGAACATTTTTCTCATCACAACCAAATTATACATCAAAATTTCTGAAGTTTGAAACCTTTTAGAGATATGTATTCATAATCAAAAAAGAAATAGTGATTTTTCACTATGGCATTGTTAGAAACAAAAACTCGGGTCGATTATCAGATATTATTCTCTTATATCATTTTAATTATCACATTTTTAGAAATCCAAGGATGATTTTTTATGGAGTATCGTCGCGACTTTATTGACGCCATAGGTAATACACCTCTCGTTCGTCTTACTCGTGCTAGTGAGGAGACCGGCTGTGAAATTCTTGGAAAATGCGAGTTTATGAACCCTGGTGGTTCTGTTAAGGACCGTGCTGCATTAGCAATAGTTTTGGATGCGGAAGAACGCGGTTTACTGAAGCCTGGTGGCCTTATCGTAGAGGGTACAGCAGGGAATACAGGAATCGGACTTGCCCTTGTCGGAAACGCTAGAGGTTATAAGACCGTAATTGTAATTCCTGAGACGCAGTCTCAAGAGAAAAAGGATATGTTGATCCTTGCTGGAGCAGAACTTATTCAGGTGCCCGCTGCTCCCTTCAAAGACCCTAATAACTATGTGCATGTATCTCGGCGTTTAGCTGAGGAGCGTGCTAAAACTGAGCCTTCTGGTGCGATATGGGCTAATCAGTTTGACAACGTCGCCAATAGACAAGGGCATATGCGATCAACAGCTGAAGAGATATGGTCCCAAACTGAAGGCAAAGTTGATGGCTTTATTTGTGCAGTTGGAACTGGTGGTACTCTAGCCGGCACAGGTATGGGACTTAAGTCTAAGAACCCTAATATTACGATTGGACTTGCTGATCCGCCTGGAGCTGCTCTTTTTGAGTATTACACCAATGGCGTTTTAAAAGCTGAAGGATCTTCAATAACTGAGGGTATTGGTCAGGGCCGAATAACAGCTAATTTAGAGGATGCTCCCATCGATAAAGCGTATCAAATTCCAGATGACGAGAGTTTGAAAGTGGCTTATGACCTCCTGCAATATGAAGGGTTTTGTCTAGGAGGGTCTTCTGGAGTCAACGTGGCAGGGGCTATCCGACTAGCAAAAGATATTGGCCCCGGAAAAACTATTGTCACAATCTTGTGTGATGCCGGAGCCCGTTACATGAGCAAGATGTACAATCCGTCTTTCTTAAAAGAAAAGGGCCTGCCAATTCCTCCCTGGATGAGCTCAACAGGTTAGTGCAATATCGGTTTAGTTCTTACGGTAGATAAAGCCCGTCAAGGAGGCTCGCAAATCTAAGCACCAACTGTGCTGTTTATTTAATGAAGAGCCTCTGTTCCTGGTTGCCTGTCCCTTCAAAGGTTGCTTCAGAACAAACGCTTGATTACGCTTCTGGCAAGCCAATTTTTAGTCTCAGGCCGCATTTCTTGGAGATGTTGGGGGGGCAGTAATAATCGCCTCGCGAGGGAAAAACATACAGGCTTTTTGGAATATCAGAAAGGTCCGCAATGATGTCATCCATAAGAATTGAGTTGAGCAAAAAAAATAGAGCAGACTCAGTAAGAAAAACCGGCCTTTCCAAAATATTGAGAAGTAATAAAAGGTCTGGGATAAGGCGTACTTCTCACCTATTTTTTTCGTTCTTATTTTCTTTGGTCGTGGTGCTAAATTTACTCTATCCCTCAACTGGCTCGGCTGGTGTTCTTGATGCAATCGTTGGGCATGTAAATGATATAAAAGGCCGGTTATCTGAAGATCAAACCATTGAAGGCCGAGTGCTTAAAACAGGCCAAATTGATACAACTGCAAAGGGCCAAGACAGTTTGCATTGGTCATCAGGCACTTGGTCACTTGTTGAAGTCGACGGTATTTTATTTCTTCAGTCAGCAGAAAATTTTAGATCAAGCCCGGGTCCCGACTTTCACGTTTACATCAGTGAAAAACCAGCCATCAAGGACAATGATGAATTTTCTAATAATCAACATGTGGTGGGACCTTTGTTGAAACCTAATGGAGCAGCTTTTTACAAGCTGGAAGTTACGGACCCAACGCGTGTTCAAAGTGTTCTTATTTGGTGTAAACGGTTCGCTGAGTACATTGGTTCAGCAGACTTGAAATAGCTCCTAGGTCTAGTGACGAGGGTTTAAAATTTTCCTGGTATCTATTTTCAATTTATGAAGGTTGTGTGGCACGACTCTGCCAGCGCGGTCTTGGTATAATCAGATCTGGGTAGTTGTCGATTGCAGGTCATTTTACGGTAAAGGGTGCGAGCTAGGAGTGCTAAAGAGAATTTGGCAAGCTCTCCCAGGGAATGCTCAATGTTACCGTCGCTAGAATTAATTTCTTGTATGGCTTTAACAAGCATCTTTTAGTAATTGGGTGTTTAGTTGGTTTGTATTGTCTGTTGATGATGATTTTTTGTAGATCTTCATAAAGTTACAAACTCCAAACATTGCATTGATACCCGTTCCGAACTTAATTTTCATGACGGCGTTTGTCATGTCAGGATCTTTAATGCCATGTATCGGACAACCTTCTTTGCCGCAAATCGCCTTCCACCGGTGCGCCGGGTTCGTAAAGAATGCTATCACATCTGGATTTTGCATTGCTTTGTAGGCTACTACGCTTGCGTTGGCGGCTGAAGCTCTTATGTATGGGGCAATAACTGCAATATTGCCAATTCCGAATTTCTCGGCTCTACCAAGGGTTAGGTTGGCAATCAAAGTTGCTGCTAAAAAAATCTAACGCTTCGTAGTTTTATCCGAATTTCAGAGTAGCTGAACCTGGAGCAATGATTTCACCTTTTTCATTCCGAATACTAAGACGAACATCTATCATCCGAGTAGTTTCATCCTTGGCAATTACTTCCCCTGTTGCTGTGAGTGTTTCACCAAGGTATGCAGCTCTTCGGTTCGCATAACTAAAGGTTACTAATTGGCCGTCAGCTCCTAGCCAGTCTGTTACACATTGAGCGAGCCAATCGCCTTGTAACGGCCCGTCAATGACAATTGCAGGATGTTTTTCCACCTCTAAAGTATAGGGAGCATCGTAATGAATGCGATGCGGGTTCCAGATAGCAGCGTTATATAGGAAAAGGGAAACCTCAGTAGCTGTATGGTGCTTTTCAGGAAGGATATCACCCACATTTATTTGATCTAACCGGCTCATCTGCAAATCCTCGTTGAGCGTTCCTTCACTACAAGGCTGCTGTTGGCGTCAAGCACGTCAAGCTCGTAGTGGAGAAGTATAAGTGGGCCAGTTTTTCCTTGCTTTTCTTCCATGCCTGATAAAGTTTTTGTTGCGGTGAGAACATCTCCTGGCCGGATGGGTCTAGACCAGATCATCTCGGTTCCTCCAGCCATTACTCTTTTGAGGGGGAGATCGGGTAATGACGCGTCACGAGCAATTCCATCAGGCCCGAGATCATTAATTGGAGTTAGTGGTCTGAGTAAACCAAAAAGAAACATGGGAGGTGCTTCATCACCATCCA
>Ga0255772_10003663_pt1 | contig 14655 bp, 39 predicted proteins | sample 071ome_34_FD_179970 | JGI IMG/M metagenome (GOLD analysis project Ga0255772, IMG submission 179970) | Coastal salt marsh microbial communities from the Groves Creek Marsh, Skidaway Island, Georgia - 071411BT metaG (version 2) | ecosystem: Environmental > Aquatic > Marine > Intertidal zone >...
AGAGTTGATGTTATTATTGCTATGGAAATGGCAGATAAGATTGACAGCGAAACAGCATACCAGAATATCAAAATGGAACTCAAAGAGTTAAAGAGAGTTCGTAAGACTTGGAAACAAAATAGGGAGTGTGGTGATGACTGCTGATAATGATAGTCTAAAAATTTCACAAAATGAAGATGGATCTTTTTCTATTGAGTGGAGTAAAGACGATCCACGATGGAGTTTTCTAAATGGGTTGACATCCAAGGAGATTCAGGTTATGATGGAGCAAGCAATCAAGGACTACCTCGATGAACTCGACCAATCCACACAGTAGTGACTTTTCCTACAAGAAGTATTCTCTCGAACAACTTGACAACTGGGTGAATGATGCTGTGAATTGTGAGGATCTTACACCACAAGACATCTATGACACTATTGTAAATGTTGTGGATGAGAGTGTAGAGTATCACAAGAAGTATCTCACTAAGAGTATCGAACTCCTTTCACTTTTGAAGGGTCATCGTGAAGTTGATTTTGGTAATGAGGGAAACATTACTCTGGGTGGTACTTCAGATTGGAATGACTTCTGGGAAGAAAACTATTATCCAGAAGAGCACAAGCAATACACTGAAGAAGAACTAAACGCAATGTGTGATGCTGCGGAAGAGAAAGAGAAGTGTCGTGAGTATAATCTGCGTGAAGCAGAGTATTATAACAAACGCGCAGAACTTGATGCCCTCTACGAAGAAATCAAGAAAGATGGTGGTTATGAGTGGACTCCTGGATTGTAATGTATACTCTTAAACTTCTTGCTCCAATTCTTGTGTCGATGTGTACTGAAGGTTTAACCACAGGACAAGGTGATCATTGTGTTATTGACAACAGACCACCAAATGTAGTAAAATACTATGAACCCGGAAAGTCCTGCTATGTTAATGGAACTTTCTATCGTAAATGTGAGGATCGTAATGGCTCTATCTGAATCAGTTGAAAGTAGTTTGAGAGAAGCAGAAGCATCACTGCGTAATGCACTTTCTTATGCGGCACGTCAAGAGAAACCATTTATTGCAAAGAATATTGCTGATATGATTATGCAGATTGATAATCTGATTAGTGCCGATGCTTTGATTGATAAAATTGAGAATCGTGGACATGGAGACTCTGGAATGTTTGGTAGTTGGTTCGATAAAGATTGAGTTTTATGAAGCAATCCCAAAGAAAACATTAAAATACTAGATATTAGTAACTTCCTGAGTTATACTTGGATTGCATCAGAACATCACAATGACTCTTCCTTCACAAGGTAAAAAACTCTCTCAAAATGAGATCTACAGCATCACAAATGCCGTAAAAGATGCTGGTATTCAGCAAATTCATCCAGAAAAAATGGAGTCATTTGCCGAATATCTTGTCAGCAAACTTAAAGAACAAAATAAATAGTATCATAACGTTACAGAACTATGGAAAAATCTATCGAAGATCATATTGATAAGGATAAGAAAATCCTAGAAGATCCTACTATTTCTCCACAACAACGTCGTCACATTGAGGCAGAACTTCACGATCTAGAAGAGTATCACGAAAAACATCCTGAAGATCACCACGATCCTACCGCATTTGAAATGTATTGTGATGCTAATCCCTCTGCACTAGAATGTAAAGTTTATGATGATTAAACCAGTTTAAGAAGTGTCACACTGACCCCTCTGGGGTCTTTTTTATGCCCTATAATAACAAGGTAATCAAGCAAAGGCACAATGGGCACTCGTTCCCGCATCGGCATTCAACTGAAAGATGAGAGCATTGTCTCCGTCTATTGCCACTGGGATGGTTATCCTGAGTTCAATGGTCGCGTTCTGCGTGACAATTATGATTCTGTTGAAAAGATTCGTGATCTGATTGATGGTGGCAACATTTCTGCTCTGCATACTAATGCAGGTTGGAATAATGAAACTCTGCCCGAAGTTGGTCCCTTGTATTACACTATGCGTGGTGAAAAAATCGAAAACAATGAGCCTAAGTACCACACTAATCTGAACGAATTTCTAATCTATGCAGATAATGAGTGTTGTGCAGAATATACTTACCATTTTGTGAACGGTGAGTGGGTGTGTCACAATCTCAATGCTGGTCCTGATCGTCATATGGTCAAGCAAGTTGAGATTCCTGCCGGTTCTATTAACGACGAAAACTGATTATTGGAGAAACTAATGCTTGAACTAGATGATATGGAACTGTTTCAACTACAGTTCTGTATGCAACAAACAAAGAGTCAAATGATGATGGGTGGAGAGATCCGCCGTCATGCTTCTATCACTCAAAAGATTGAAGAAGAAATGGAACGACGCAAGAATGCTACTGGAGCATACACTAGAGAGGGAGTATTGCGTCAACTGGAAGAAGAGATTGAACGATATAAGTCCAGTTGAATAAGTGGCACAAGGCATCCTCAGACCCCTCTGGGATGCCCTATAATACTAAGGTAATCAAGGGAAGACCCCGTGACCACCACCGCACTCCGTCAAGACTTCTCCGACTTCTGTGCTCAACGTGACGCACAGAATACCATTCATCTCAACATCGTTAAGTATTGCCTGATGCTGTGTGATGCTCTCCAGCAGACTGCTCCTGATGGTTACTTCTACTCTCTGGACTCTTCTGGTCGTAAGTATCACAAAGTCTTTATGCACATTGGTGATCGACGTGATAGCATTCACGCTTTCATTGATAAGAAGACTGGTTCTGTCTACAAACCTGCGAGCATTAAATCTCCTGCGAAGGGTGAGCGTTACAATGTGCTGGTTATCAACTCCCGTGAGCAGATGTTTGAGAAGTGTGACTGGGCAGGTGGTTATCTTTACCGATGATATACGTTACTATCATCCTTGCTAGTGTTGTATGGGCAGCACTAGCACTCTTTTCCCCTTGGTTTAATCATCTCAACAAAGAAAATGAACCCGTCAAAAGAACAACTAATCGACGCACTCTACAATGAGTATGTGTTTCTCTGCCATGATGATTTTGACCCTGATGAAGATGCAACTCCCGAAGAATACCTGGAGATGCTGAAAGAAATGAGTTATGATGAGTTGGTAGAAGAAACTGGTACTGATGAGATATTCAGTATGGATGAGTTTATGAGTGCCTGGGGATGAAAGTTACCGAACACAACATAGATGCCGATCTTACTATAAAGGAAGTTGAGGCACTGATGGAACTTGTAAGAAAACAAATTACTAATGACACTGAAAAACCGATTCAGATGTTCTATGCCAAGATTTATGGTAAACTGATGGGAATGAAACATGACTGCAACACATAAACTCATTTTCATTTCAAGTTTCGTCTGGTTTCTTCACTGGGGTTCATGTCTTACATCTGCGCTTCTGGATATGGTTATTCTAAAGTCCTCTGTGAGGATGTTACCTCTTGGTTTCTGAATAACTTCTTCCCCAATCACAAAATCACGGTGGATATTGTTCATCGTGGTCTGAAACGTGAGAATGTTGTTGGTTATTGTGATGTTGTCGGTGAGTATCATCGTCCACGTCACTTCTTGATTGAACTTCAGACCCATATGGATGAGGAGTTGTATATAAAAACTCTTTTGCACGAACTGACGCATCTGAAGCAGTGGGTAGTCGGTTCTCTGCGGTCCCGATACGGAAAATTGTGTTATTCTAAAATACCAGTGGAGAATTGGGAGTATTGGTATCAACCTCATGAGATTGAGGCACGGGAAGAAGAAGAAAGACTATATGTTTGGTACTTAACTGACAAACAGAGTGTGCCAGTCGATGAAGTGGTCCGATCCTTCCCCAACCGACTGACCAGTGCCCTATAATACTAAGGTAATCAAGGGACGGCACCGATGACCTTCGACTTTGAAACAGAGTACCACTGGGGTGCTCTGATGGTCAAACTGGTTCCTATGTTTGGTTTTAAGTCTTATGAAGCAGCAAACGACCGTGAACTTATCTGGGTCTATGATGTGAATCAACCCGATAACGGTTACCACGTTCCTGCCTGCAACCTCTCTACTTATTCTTACTGATTTCAATGAAAACCACTTTTCTTTTTCCTGAAGACGAAAACATGAGCAACACTTATCAGTTCAAAGGTGGTATTCAGAAAGGAACTGTTGCCACTGATGCTAGAGCACGTCAACTTGATGAGCAGTGTAAGCATCTGAAAGAGTCTGTTTTTGCAGTCTTGTCTAAAAAGTATCCAGAACTTGTACTGCAAAAGAAACTCACTAAGGATCAGATTCCTGGTGGTAAAGGTGCATGTGAACCCGATGGTGGTGCCTGGTTCTATCGTGGTGTGCTGATTGCCGTGATGGAAGGTAAGAAGCAGCAGGATCGTGGTAACGCTATTGAGCGATGGTTCAAGAACAATTTCATCTGCCGTAAGATCAATCCTGATGTTTCTTACGTCACCTTCTGTACTGGTGAAGGTGCATATGAAGATGGCACTATCGGTAAGGCACTGAATGTTGCTCACCTGGAAGGTTTCAATCAGTACAATCCTGGTTCCAATACTGCCTACCTTACAACTGAATATGGATTTACAAAAGAGTTCATCAATGATAAAATGATTGAAGTCATTGAAGAACGCATCAACACTCTGTTCCCTCAAAACACTCTCTGATTATGCTTGGTCTTTTCAAAAACACGACTCAAATCGAAATCATTAACAGCACCATTGCTTGTATTCAACTTGGCATTGGTAAAGAAACTGAAAAACCTTATATGCTCATCCGTGATTATGGTGAATATACTGTAACTAAAACAAACCGATGGATTGTTGCTAGTAATATGAAAAAAGCACTTATTAAACTGAATACTGGAATGTATCAACAGTTTGGGATTGAAGATTATGTCGGATCTTATTTTCCTAACTGGGAACCTATGGTAGATGCTACTACACCTGGAGGTTGGGTTAAAAAGAACAAACGTTGACAACTGACTAAAAAGTTGTATAATTAAATCACGTTGACTATAAACCCCCCAAGACATTCGTGTCAGGTCAACGACAAAAAATAAAGGGGATTTGGAGAAAAACTATGTACGACTCATCTAAAGACAACTTAGTACCTATTACTGAGATTGCAGATAATCTTGGTTTGGTTGTCAGAAAACATGATTTTGATGAAGAGGATTATATTCCTATCACCATGGTGCCCGTTAAAGAGTTATACTCTGACAAGGAATATCAGAGACTCTTGAATAAGGCAATGATTAAAAAAGCAGGTAGATTCGATGCAAAACTGTGTCGTCCTCTTGCTGTTTTTGAACGTCCTGATGGTAAGAAAACTATTGCTGATGGACAACACACCACAACTATTGGGTATCTTTACACAAATCAATCTGGAGAGTTGTGTGTACCTTGCCAAGTCATTGTTCATCCCGAAGATAGAACTCTAGAAGAGTGTGTTTCTGTTGAAGCAAAATATTTTGAGGATCTTAACAAGAACCGCACCAACGTTGGTGCCATTGAAACCCTGAGATCTGGCATTGCTTACGGTAACAAAGATGCCATCGAAAAGGAGCAGAAACTTGTTACTATGGGAGTACACATTGAGCAGATCGGTGACACTAGTGGATACGAAGTTTCTGGTCTCACTCGTGTTCTTGAGGCATATGATGTTGGTGATAACCCCAAGTACGCAAAGAAGGCGATTGATACTTATGCTGACCTGATTGAAGATCAAAATTCACCCAACTGGTCAGAATCTCCTATGCTGGGTTCTCTTATCGCAGGACTTGCGAGAGTGTGGTATCTTAGAGACAACCTAGGTAGAGGTGACAAAGGTTATGTCGTTCATCAATATTTGACTGAACGACTGAAGAAAACCTCTCCAAAGATTCTAACAGAGGGTACATCTGGAAACTCGCAATCACATCTGATTGCTGTTAGAATCGTCACTAAGATCAATACTCTTATTGAAGAAGATGTATTGACAAAGAGAGATGGAACTCCTTTGAAGCATCAAATTTCTGAGGGAGAACTTAAGGACTCTGATATTATCGACCCAACAAAGACTCAATGAAACCATTATTCATTTGGGCAGGTGGTAAGACAAAGGTGCTAAAACATTATACACCTTTTATGCCCACTGCCTTCAAAACTTATTATGAACCATTCTTTGGTGGTGGGGCAATGTTCGTCCATGTGATGAACACCTACCAACCAAAGAATGTGGTGATCAATGACATCAACTCTGATGTTGTGAATATCTACAAAGCAATCAAGACTGACCTGACTGAGTTTCAACAACGTCTGGACAGTCTTGAATCTCAGTATCTGCCACTGAGCAAAGATGATCGTAAGAAGTTCTATTTTGATACCCGTCATCTTCACGCCTGGAACTATCAGGAATGGAGTCCAACATTTGAGGCAGCCACACTCTACTTTCTGATGAAGACTGGGTTCAATGGTATCTACCAACTGAACAAGAATACCAACGGAAGGTATGGAACTCCTGCTGGATTGTTGAATCAGAAAGACAAAGTTTATGATCGTGATGTATTGAACTGGTGGCACAATGCACTTCAGAATGTAACAATCAAGAGTGGTGATTGGAAAGATGCCGTAGAGAACGATCCAAATGGTTTCTTCTTCTTTGATCCACCCTACCGTGATAGTTTTGCAGATTATGGCAATGGGTTTGGAGATGAGGCACTGACCTCCCTCCTGGACTTTGCCGATGCACAAAATTTAGTTTTTGTTGCTAACCGTGCAGATGATGACTGGTTTGATGATCAATCAAGGTCAATGCAGGTTCATTACTTTGACATCACCTACACTGCTGGTCGAAGGAAGAAAACAGAGGACGGATTTGCTGCCAAAAAAGCAAGAGAAATCCTACTCTACAAGACAGATCGGGTTCTGATGGGGTGACAGTCCTAGAAGTGGCACACAGAGTCTTTTAGGACCGTCTGGGTGCCCTATAATACTAAGGTAATCAAGGGAACACCCCAATGCAACTCCAAACCTCTGCCACCCAGATCGACTTCTATCCCGTTGGCACCGGTAAGCGTTTTGTGAAACGTGTTATTTGGCACCCCACTGAAGAACTCTCTCAGCAGATGACTTCTTTCACTACCCGTACCAAATCTGATATGGTGTATGATGTGAACAACTACATTGCCAATGGTGCTACTGTGTCCGACTTCAACCTGGAAGCATACACTGGCAAAGATTACTCTCCTGTTTACTGTTGATGTTTTACTTCTTTGCTCTTATTGTAGTCATCGTTCACAACTTTTTCTCATGAATGTCAACTTCTCTGGTGTGTTTCTGACTGTTAAGGAACACGGATGTGTCTACACTGTTTGTACTGAGGGTGAACTGTTCTATGCTCCAATGTATCAGAACGGAACTGTGAACTTTGAAGAGTTTGATATTGTTGACTTTTGGGAGAATGATGCTGATGTAGAAGAACTAGAGGAGATTCAGGCAGCACTGATTGATATGATGCAACGTGCCGGTCTCTATTTCCGTCAGGAGGAGACAGTCTAAGAAGTGGCACAAGGGGTCTTCTCAGACCCCTCAGATGCCCTATAATACTAAGGTAGTCAAGGGAGGAGTCTTCACTGATGTTTTCTAAAGAAGATCTTGAGTTTGTTGACTTTCTTTTCGGCAAACTTGTCAAACACGTAGACACTGAAATGATTGATCTACAGGACGATGATTCCTGTGATGATCACCTTCAATTCGAACAATTGACTCTTTCACTATGAAAACCACTCACATTTCTATTAGTCGCATTGAGTATATGATTGATCGACTTGAAAATGCGATTCAGATATGTTATACTGCACCTGAAAAGAGTGATCAAGGTTACCCTTATGCTGCCGGTTATTCCCGTTCCTGTATGCAAGAAACTGTTCAACAACTGAAGGAGTTACTGAAGAATGAAAACGGAGATTTGTATTGATATGAATGTCAATGAGTTGGGGATTGTGCTTTCTGCACTTCAACAACTTGACATTCGTGATGAGAGATTGATTGCCAGAGAATGTGGAAGTGTTTCAACTCTCTATGATAAGTTGTATGGATATTATGAACAACTAGACTCTAGTGAACTTGGAATCCGTTATGAACCAATCATTGAACCATCTTTCTGAAATGTCGGTGACACCAGCAACAAATCCATCTCTTTGGTATTCTTGGTATGCCATAATTAAAGAGGATGCCCCAGAAATTGCGGATGAGTTTATTGAAAATACCGCATCCAAGATGGAACTGACGGTTGATTATTTTATGCAGGAGTTTCTGTGAAAGAAAAAGAAAAGTTGTTACTTGCACAACAACAAGTCTCAAACCTTCTCAATCTAATCAAAGATAATCCTTATGAGCAATATCTAAATCTTAAACTTACATCAGTCTATTATGAACTCCAACGACAAATATCTCTACATTCTTGATTACTGGGTGCCATTTCCATCTTCTGAGTATGGTGGACTGATCACACTCATTGCAGAAAATGATCAGGAAGCCTTTGATCTTCTTTCGAATGAAGAAGAATTTGATAATGATTATGGACACCTGATGATGGAACGTATCATCAATGCCACGAAGTTACGGTTGGCGGATGACCACGAATCTGGTATAATAGATGTATTCTGTACTTAAAAAAATGAGTCAAGAACGTTATCGAATTGAAGAAGAACTGACAATTGGTTGGACAGTGGCAGGTCCAGAGTATCAAAACCTGACGAAAGAACGTGCCAAAGAACTACTGGAGTTTCTATATTCACGTGGTGGTGCACCCGATCGTATTCGTGTTGTAAGAGAAAAGTGATCATTGATTTTTCATTCCCACATCAACCACCAAAAGGTTATTCCTATGAAGTTGAACAGTTCAAGCGTAATATTCTTGCTGTCTGGGTTTGTAATCACGGCCAGTTTTCTTATACCAACAAAACTCCCAAATCAATCTGGGGTTTCTATAATACAAAGACAAAGTGCTATTATGCACCCATCAATGCCAAACAAGTCGGTGATAAAGTAGAAATAGAGGACACAAGTCCTTACAGTGCAATGCAACTCAATCTCAGTCCTTTGATGTCGGCATTTATATGACTTATAAACCAAGAGTCGATGATTATGTAATCTGGACACCATCATACGGACCCGTTCTTAAAGGATGGGTTTATTTTGTTGATTCCAAATACATTACGATTGAGATTGGTGTGAGGTGTAAGGATGATGAGAACATCAAGGACTGTCCGATTCATAAGAAGACGCACTGTTGTGTATTGTGCTTTCCGGAATCTTGGCATCAGTTGGAGTATGTGAAGAACCGAAGAAATGATGAGGATACATATAAATCACAGGAAGGGAGATACATTGATCCACAATGAGGAATCACTATAAGAGAACACTGTTTCCGGTCACTCTATATCATACCAATGTCAGAGAGAACTCTGTGATTCAGAGAGAAGTACTGGCATCGATTCAGAAGTGTTATGAAGAAAAGAATCTACCAATTCCGAATGGTTGGTTGACCGATAAGTTGACCACATCATTCGATGAGGATGAACTGAATCATAGGATCTTTGAGTCGAATAAGATACACGAACTGTATATGAAGTATGTGAGTTCTGTATTTGACAAACCAGTGAGTTTTTCACTGGAGGATATGTGGTTCAACTACTACATAGATGGAGAATATCAGGAAGAACATCACCACATCAATCCGACACCATTTCAACCTCCGGTACACTTTTCTTGTGTACACTATTTGAAGTTTGATGAGGAAGTTCATCAATCGACCACATTTCACGATCCCATTTCGGCACTGAGATGTCATTCATTTGAGATGGATTCAAATCATTGTAAGGAGAACTGGAGTCCGAAAGTCAAGGAAGGTGATCTATTAATTTTTCCGTCTTATTTGGTACATCACGTTGAGAAGTCGGAACCAACACCAAACAATCCACGTATTACGGTAGCATTTAATCTGAGGTTATTATCTTATGGAACTGAAGGACAAAATCAAGTATGATGATAACTTTCTGACTCCGGAAGAGTTTGTGAAGGTACACGATTACTGTCACAGAGCAGATTACTTTTATGGTGAGGCTGATGATTATGGACTTCCGCCGACAGGAATGATCAATCAGATTCAGGCACGGGAGGACATCTTTGTGATGTTTAAGCAAAGGTTGAAAGAGAAGATTCCCGAACTGAGAGGATTATCATTCTATCGAATGTACGTGAACATTTTTGCACCGGGAGAGAATCCTTATTTTCATCAGGACGGAAAAGGACTGACGTGTTTGTATTATGCAAACTGGGATTGGCAACTACAGGACGGAGGAGAGACACAGTTTTATATTGATGGAAACATTCTGGGTGTACCACCAGTACCGAATCGGTTGGTGGTATTTGATGGAATGATACAACACCGTGCGACATCATTTAGAAATAAGCACCGGTTTTCGATTGCGATTAAGTATGGTTATGAGGAGACACCACCGGAATAAATAACAAAAAAGCGTCATAATAATGGCAACGAACATTACGAAGACATCTCACTTTACTGCCGGAGCAGGAAATCCAATCTCATTTTCTCAGATTCGTGCAGAGTTTGGTGGTGGTACAAAGAACATCAAGGCGAGCACATATCTCAGAAATACCGATGATGATGTAGATTGGAAAGATGCATCTACGATTACAAAAAGAGTACCTAATGCAACAGAGAATGCATCCGTTTCTGCGAATAATAACTGGACCGTTGATTCATTGAGAGATACGATCAGTCAATATGTGGTCACACAGAGTGGAACGGATACCGAACTTTCTTATAGTGCGAATAATACCGGAACCTGGAATAATAACCTGTCGAAGAATGTACGAAAGATCTTTGATGTGACCGGTATTGTTCATGCGGACAGTCCGAGTGATGATGCACTGGCATTCAGTGGGAATCTGTATAACCTGGAGATTGAGGTTGATAGTGGTGGTGCAATCTATGGTGAGAGTGGTAATGTTGGTGGTGCCGGAGGAGATGCACTATACGTGAACAATACGTATTCAAAACGTTCCGTAGAGGTAAGATCCTATGGTAAGATTTGGGCTGGTGGAGGTGGTGGATCGTCCGGAAATGATGGAAATGATGGAAGTGGTTTGGCTTGTTATAATGTCGGAACGAATGCTCAGAATAATTATTGTAGTAACTGGTATGCGATCAATCCGAATGGTGTAAGATCACGTTGTCGTGGTGGTGGGTGGAGAAGAGGACAAGGATGGAATCAATACAATGCGACGGGTTATCACTGTGGCAATGGAAATACTTATTATTGTTATAATTACTCTAACTTCACACAGACCGGTGGAGGTAAAGGAACCGGAGGTAATGGAGGACAAGGAAAGGGATGGTCGAATCGCAATACTTCAATCAATCTGTCTCCACACATAGGAAACAGTGGTAATGATGGCAATACGAATAATTGTGCCGTCAATGGTAATAGTTCGACGGGTAATAAAGGAAATGCCGGTAATAGTGGAGGAGACTGGGGACAGTCATCATCAGGAAGTGCAGGACGTGCCTTTATCAAAAAGAATGCCAAGATTACGTATTCTACGGACAATACAATCAAGGGTACGATTCAGAATATATAATGAAAACTATGTTATAATATGGAAAGTGCAAGCACGGAACTGAAAGAGTTAATCTTTAAATTTATGGATGAGTTCTTCTTACAGGAAGCGGATCATCCATTTCATTCATCATCGAACTGTCAGAAGGAAAGGTGGAGTATTTGCGAATCGTGTGAATACTTTGATGAACCAGAGGAGGGATGTAAACGATGTGGATGTTATCTGCCACATAAGATTCAGGACCAATGGGGAGATTGTCCTTTAGACAAATGGATCTCAAATGATGAAGAATGGAACAATGTATACTATGATCAAATCAAACAAGTAATCATCGACAAGTATCCCGATTATGAACACATCATCAGACAATACGAAGTTAAAGGGTGAATATTCACAGTTCATTGGATCATACTCAAACGTTTACACCGACACCTTCTGTGATGAGATCATAAAGACGTTTGATTATTATCAATCGATTAATGATGTCTATTGTGAAGATACTCAGTTCCCCAATTCAAATGCCGGAAGGTTTGACTGGGCATATGATTTACATTCAATGGGTCCATCATTAGATTATGATCCATTACCTGCACTGTATGATCCAATGCAGGAATGTCTAGAAGAGTATCGACAGGTGTTTGGTACATTAAAGGATGTGCCAATGTATTCGATTGTTCAAAAGGTACAGAAGACACCACCAGGGGGAGGTTATCACGTCTGGCACGATGAACAATCAAATCTAGAACATTGTAGAAGATTAATTGTATGGATGGTGTATTTGAATGATGACTTCCAAGGAGGAGAAACAGAGTTCTTGTATTATAAAAGGAGAGAACAACCAGAGAAGGGAAAGTTATTGTTATGGCCAGCGGGTTATACACATACACATAGAGGAGGAATGGTATTAGAGGGGAATAAGTACGTTGTGACTGGATGGTTCTATCTGGGAGGTTATGATTGATGAAAGAAGAACAATTTCCATCTATTAATGAACAAGGAAAGAATCTAGCCAAGTTTACATTTGAAGTGGTAAAGAATGTAATTGATATATCACCCAGTAATAATACGAAACTTATACTATCAGAAGAAGAACAGAAACAAAGGTTAGATGTATGTAAGAAGTGTGAGTATTATAGTGTAAGACAGAATCGTTGTAGACAGTGTGGTTGTCATATGGGTACAAAGGTCAAGTTTGGTGTCTCCCAATGCCCTATAGGTAAGTGGTGAACTTTTGATGGTATTTGGTATAATATGATACATTATAATATAAAATAATGCTTTTAAATGGTATTATAAATATGTTTTCTTTTATTCTTTAATGATTCTCAATTGCAATATCTTATTGAGAATAATACCTTGTAGAACCTTCTGATAAACCCTCTAGAACCTTCTGATAAACCCTCTAGAACCTTCTGATAAACCTCCTGGGCTCTTGTGAGTAACCCTCTTATAAACCTCCCTGGCTCTTGTGAGTTTAGCACGTTAGCACATAGGACCGCAGTTGTCAACCCACAGGGACGGGGAAAAATCTGAGAACCCACACATAAAAATCACAAATCTTATAAATAATGCTTATGAGACCCGCTTGACGGATGGTGGGTGATCGGTTATAATAACAGAGTACGAGATTCACCTACGAGACTTATGTACTACAACGACTACGAGTTTGCATACGAGCATAACAACGAGTTATATACATACGATCTCGACGAGATGTGTGAGTACATGATGCGAGATACACATAATCATCAATATAACATACAAGACACATACGAGATTGATGACGAGTATGTACGAGATTCATGTGATTATAATGACCTAGCATATCGTCATTATGCATAATCATATACGAGATATGTGTACACTACGAGATGTACATGCATCATCATATATGGTATAATACATACACATCGCACGAGATTCTCATGTACGCACGTAAACGAATTGTAAGTGTTACACTAGACATCGAATGTTATGATGATCTAGAGTTAAAAGATCTAGACTGGCGAGAAGTACTAGATCTTCAAGGTGATGAGAAAGTTCATGTTAGCATCAAAGAACTGGCAGATATCTTTTAAACTACCAGTTCCCAGATTGGTACACGTATAATATTTGATTCTCAATAAGACCTTCGTTATTGAGAATAGTGTGCCAATCTGGGAACTGTCCACTATTCTCCCCATGAGAGTTTGTGATGGTGTATTCTAGAAATGTGGTCGGGAAAGTAACATTTTCCCCCACAAATCTTTTCTCAAAATTGTCATGGAACTGACCAAATCCTTCCCTCCCGTTGATGCTTTCGTGGAGATGATGACCGAGGTTGATTATAAGAAACATCTCAACACTTTCATGGATGGTGTAGAGATCTTCTGTGCATTCGTGGCAGCAGTTGCTATCATCGTGGCAGAGAAGTGGCAAGAGCATAACATGACCGAGCGCACCCAACTTTTCGTGCTTCGTGTCATCGAAGGTGCCAAGACTTTCTGGGCATGGATTAATACCGTGTTCGTGCCTGAGTGTAAGGCATTCTACAAAGATGTCCGCAAGATTATGATTATTGCTGGTGTCGTTGTGCCAGTCTGACTAGTGGCACAAGAGGGGTTGAGTTCCCCCCAAAATCGTGTATTGTAGTCTCATGGTCAAAAAAGGATCTGATTTGTTCTACTCTGCTCTGCAATCTTTGCCCCAGTTCTGTGAAGAAATGGATGCCGATTGGTGCATGGTTTATGACTTCATGGAAGCACAATGTGGCAAACTGACTGATGCCCAGTGGGAGGAAGTTGAGGCAGTTTACAATCCCTTCCTCAACGATTCGCGCTACTGATGACAACTGTAATCCTTGGTTCTTTAATCATTCTCTGGTTTTTTGCCCCCAAATGGAAATGAACAATCAACTCGAAATGCTGACTGCTCGTGAACAACTTATGGAGGACATTGATTGTATTGTATCGGCACAATATGGGCAAGGAAATGAAGAACTTGCCGATGAAATGATTAAGTTACTTTGTGATGCTGTCTGCAAAAACTTTCCCGCAAACTGACACAAACTCCCCGTGAGTT
>Ga0255772_10003668_pt1 | contig 14648 bp, 23 predicted proteins | sample 071ome_34_FD_179970 | JGI IMG/M metagenome (GOLD analysis project Ga0255772, IMG submission 179970) | Coastal salt marsh microbial communities from the Groves Creek Marsh, Skidaway Island, Georgia - 071411BT metaG (version 2) | ecosystem: Environmental > Aquatic > Marine > Intertidal zone >...
TAACCTCTTGTCTGCTGTGTTTACAGCTAATTCACCTGTAGAAAGGTCTGAGGTTGTGGGAACGCTACTAGCAGTTGTAGAGCGTTTAATTAGAATATCTGTAGGCATCTTCCATTCCTGTTTTGGTTGGGAACAATGTAACTAGGCAGCCTGTGAAGACTGCCCAGTTTAGTTTTATTTATGCAGGTAATGCAACAACAAAACCTGTTTCAGGTCTAAGAACCTTAGTACCATAAAGTGTATCAGCAGTGAATAGGTCTGCTAAGTACTCTTGCTTGTACTGAGTTTGTGAACGTACGCCCATTTGCTCAGCTAGTACAAATGTGTCTCTGTGTCCTAAGATACCTGCTTTAACAGCACCGTTAACTGAGTTTTCAGCTGCAGTCTCGATAGTAGGACAGTTAGAAGAAACATAAATGTCGATACCATATAGGTTACCAATCAAACCAGTCTGAGTAGAACGACCGTCTACGAAGTCTGATGAATTGTAACGAGTGATACCTAGAATGTCACGTCTAGCTGATGGAGGAACGACTAGGAAACGACCTTCCATAGGAACGTCAGCGTCATCCATAAGTTTGATTAGGTCTCTGAAAGCTGCATCAGTAAATACGTCATCAGCAATTACAGTATCTACTGCATATGTAGATAGACCTGAAGTAGCATCCATTGAGTATACGTTAGAGTGAGTCCAGTCTGAACCATCACCATCACCTAGTGACTTACCAAGACTAAATAAATCATCATCTACTTGCTTAGCTAGTGCATAACCAGCATCATCTGTATAGAATTTTCTCATTGAATCTAGAGCCTGAACACCAACAATATCCTCAATCATACGAGAATATTCATAGTGCTTGTCAATTGTTACTACAACTTCTGACTCTGTATTCGCTTGAATAGTTACTGCTGTGTTCTCAGCTTTAACTGCTGCAGAACCTCTAGTAGGTTTAGGGATATGTAGTGTATCACCTTTTTTACCAACCATAGACATCTTGTTGACTAGGTTAGCCATCATTAAATTTTTCTTGTACGCTGCGACAATCTCGTCTGACCAAAGCTCCGGTATAAACTTATCAGCTTCAGTAAGACCTGTCATACCAGCAGCACCCGGATAAGTAGCTGTTGCCATTTTAATCTCCTTTAATTAATATTACTTGACTCTACCTTCTGCGTACGCTTGTCTGATTTCAGAAGCAAGTGTTTCGTATCTAGCAGGGTCTTTTTGCATTAGTTCAATAATATCAGCACGTCTATAGACTTTACGAGATGCTTTCTCTCCTGAACCTCTAGAAGTACCAGTAGAAGCTGTTTTTACTTGTTCTTTCCTAGCCTTTTTATCTGCTTCAACAGTTGATTTCATATTCTCTTGACGTTCCTTCCATAAAGAAAGTAATTCATCAGCAGAATCAAAATTATACTGTTGGTCAGCTTCTTGTAAAAGTCTAGTACGAACTTTAGAAGCACCTACCCATTCAGCAAACTTAGAATCTTGTAAAATAGTTGTATAATCAGGATGCTTAGCCTTAAGCTGATTTAATGCATTCTGTTGATACATCTGATTATTTAATTCTTGAGATTGCTTAACACTAGGGTGGTTTTCTACCAACTTAGCTACTGCTTCTCTAGGATTAGTAAAGAACTCATCTTCATCTATTTCCTGTACTGCGTGGGCTTCTTTTTCAACGGTTTGCGATTTAATAAAGTCATCTACAATTCTACGCAACTCGCCAACTTCTTGACCTTGTTTACCTAGTAACTGCTCTGCATTTTGGTGCATTGCAATAATATCTGTAACTGATTTATTCTGATACTTTTCAGGTATCACTTCTTCTGGTTGATTATCTTCTTGAGCTTCTACTGTAGGTTCTGGAGTTTGCTCTTCTGAGTCTCCAAATAACTCTAACTGTTCGCCTTCAGCTAATTCCAATTCATTCTTCGCTTCGTTTAAGACTTGTGCCATATCATTTCTCCGTGCTTGTGCATTATGAAGATTAAAAAAACAGGTTCTAAAATAACTAACCCACTCAGTTAAGTTTCAGAGTTCCCTGATTGTAATGAAGCATAGGCTGCTTCAATGCCGTTTTCAAAGTTTAGTAAACGTGATAAAATTTCACGCTCACCTTTTGATTTATGAAGTTCTTCGATAGTATTAAGACTTTCTACGTTATATGAAGTCTCATATATATCTTTTAATTCTTTAATTAATTGTTTCCAACCTGAAGAATTAAAGAGGTCAAAGTAGTTATCGTAATACTTTTGTTCATCTAAATTCATATCTATACTAATATTGTACCATAAAACTTAACAAATGTCAAGTCTTTTTTGTACTTTTTTTAGAATTTAGTTCTTTTACCTCTTCTTCAAGACTTTTAACTCGCTTGTCCAGTTTGTTGAAAATCTCGTTGATTTGACTGATTATATTCTTCATTTCTGTTTGGGTTAGCATCTAATTCTCCCATAGGTTGTTGTACATTCATAGAAGGTTCAGGTGTCTGAGTTGCCTTCATTCCAAGTTGCTTTTCTTTAAGCATTACTTCTGCTACTTTGAGTCTTCTTTCAAACTCTTTGTCATCTTCAGTACCTTTCTCTAAATTAGTGGTAACCGCTTTAATACGGTTAGTTTCACTATCGTAACCTGTGTACTGAGTTTCCATAGCATATTTCTGAGCTCTAGCATTAGCTTCAGCAGCTTGTGCTTCAAGTGCAGCAGCTGTGGCTTGTTCTTTAGCCATCTGTACTTGCAATTGCATTTGTTGTATTTGCTGAGCTTCAGGATTAGGTTGATTTGCTTGTTGTAATCTAGCAATCATTTCTTCACGATTAGATAGATTCATATTATCTACAATTGATTCAATCAACATAGGATACATAGGACTATCTGGTTGCATAGTTTGTAGTAACTGTACAAGTTGTGTTACTTCATATTCACGAGCAATAATACCTAGTGATGATGAAGGTACAAACTTAAAGTCATTTACAGGATACAAATCAGGATTGAATTGCATATATCTCCAAGCAGTCTTTTGTACCATAGGGATAAGGAATGACTCTTGGAAGTTAATTAGTGTACGCTTGTGACGTTTGATGATAGCACCTAGTGACATAGAAATACCAGCTGCTGTAGCATCACCATTGATAGAGCCGGGTATACCTGCTGCATCAATAGCACCAGTTGCCTGTTGTACCATTTGTTGCAGTGATTGTGCTTGTACAAATGAAGTCTGGTCTAGTCCACCAAACTTAAACGGTTGTAGAATTTCAGCAGGGTTACCGTTTGTTAGCAACATCTTACCCGGTCTAATCTCAGGTTTCATACCACGTGGCAGACGAGATGCGTCAATTGCCATCATAGGATGAATCGTTAATGCTAGAGCATCTATTCTAGCACGTAGTTCTGTATCTAATGCTTTCTGTGAGTTGTATCCTTTTTCACATACACCTCTACCCCAGAATCTAGAAGGTACAACATCCCAAGGAAATGCAACAATAGGTCTATCTTGCATCATATAAGGATTTTCTTCAATCTTTAATAGTTGACCACCGTTAGCAATTACAACGATTGCTTCAACATACATTGAACCTTCTTCTAGTTCATCTTCACTACTAAGTGATACAAGTTCCTCTTCTTCAGCTTCATCAGAGTTAGCAATAGAATCAATAAATAAATCTCTAGGTACAAGACCGTAGTATTTAGTTAATCTTACTTTATCTTCAGTGTATACTTGTAACTCTTGGTCAGGCTCAATATCATAATCTTGAGCAGCTGTCTCTAGTACAACATTACGATAGATACCTGCTTCAATATCTTTCTCTACTTGATGGATAGGTACAAACTCATCTACAGCTACACCTAGTGCATCATCTACTGAAGTTGCTACAGGGTCAATAAGGAAGTTTTGAGGGAGTACAGGTCTTAGTTTTACTACAAATCTATCAGTTGTTTCTACACCTACTGCTTCTAGTTGACCTTCCATCATTGGTTGAGTTGCAGGTTTCATTTCTTTTTGCTCTTCAAGAACAAGTTCACCGATACCTGTACCAAATACAGCAGCGTTAAGAATACACTCAGCTACAGACTTTCTTGTTTTAGTAAATGTAAAGTCTTCTGTCAGTTGATTACGTAGTAATGCTATATCAGCAGGATTCTGGTCTTGTAAGTCATCTTTAATATCAAAGAATTTACCACGACCAAACGTAGCTTCTTCAACTTCAGCAACAGATGATTCTACTGCTTGTTGTAGTGCTGGAGATATAATCTTAGAGCGTTCGGATTGTCTTAGTGAATCCTCACCTGACCAGATACCTCTCCATAATCTGTAATATTCTTCGTGATTTTCTGCGTAATTAGATTCGTAGTGGTCTCTCCATTTATCACACTTATCTATTACCCAATCTGTTACCGTTTGCTGAAAATAATCTTTTTCTTCCATATTTTAATACCCTGCTAAAGTGTCCAACATCTCAAATTCATCAAAATCAAAGTCCTCATAATGATAAGGTACTTTGGCTAACTGGTCAATATATGCCAGTGCATCCACAAGGTCATCGTGTACAAGTGGATTAGGAAACTGGAAAAGCTCATCTAGAAACTCATTATTCCATTTACCTTTATTTAGTTTTACATAGCCGTTTTCAAACCTACCTTGTAATGCCCAGATGATACGGTCAGTTTTCTTTTTATTACCGTGAGTTAGTTCTTCAATTCTAAAGAACTTTTGTCTTCTCTTTTGTAAATCCATCAGAGGAGACATCACAGCTTGTTTTGCAATACCTCTTTCAATACCTACAGCTAACGGTCTGTATTTTTCTATTGCATTAAATATTTTATTGGCAGTTTCGTTTAAATCCCATCTACCGTGTATGATGTTATCTACCCACCAACCTTGTTCATTTACCTTAACAACTGCTATTGCTGTGTTATCAAGTCTTTTATTTTTGCTACCGCCTTTTTTACTGACATCTTCAAATCCTGCCAAGTCGATTGCAATATAGTAATCACCGATTTCAGGTTCATCTTCATCAAACTCCACCCATTCTTCTTTAAAAATCTCAGAGCCTTGTGCTTCAAATGAAGCCATAAACTCCTGCCTAAATGCATAACTAGACATTGACTTTTTTGCTACGTCTATCTCTTCAGGGTCTAGCAATGGATTATCATAAGACGTAAAATGCCACGACTTGTATGTAGGGTCTTCTCCAAGTTCACCATACTGATACAAATCATAGAAGTGATTACGACCCATAGGTGTACCAATAAACATAGCATCACCCTTCTGGTCAGCAAGAGCAGGTCTAAGTATTTGCTCCCACACTTCTGGTTTCATATCTGCGTATTCATCCATTACCAGAAAGCGTAGAGATACACCACGCATAGTCTCTGGTCTGTCTGCACCCTTTAAACTAATGATAGCACCATTAATTAAAGTTAGTTGTAAATTGTTAATATGAGCAGACTTAATCACAGTGTGACCAAGTTCTAGTAAAGTCTGCCACATAATGTCTCTAGCTTGTCCTTGTGTAGGAGCAACGTAGAATACTTGACCTTTTTTAGTTTGCAGAGCGTATATTATTAGCATCCACGCTGCAAGTCTAGATTTACCAGTACGTCTACCTGCTGCAACTACTTTAAAACGTGCTTTATCAGCAAATACATCCTGCTGCCAAGGAAGAAGTTCTACATTTAAGTCACTCATCTACTTCTGCATCTATCACATCCTCTTCTGAGGATACAACAGCTTCTCCAACACCTGTGATGTTTATTTGTATAGAATTTCTACCTGCACCTTTTACTACATCTTGTTCAAATGATGCAGTAGGAGCAATTCTATCTACTATTAATTTCCAAGCAGCACTCTGATGTTTATGTTCATCATTAAGTGCAGCATCAAATATCTTTTCTAATACCTTTACACTCTTAGGAGATGCTAACATACGAGCTTTATACTCGTTAATTACTGCTGCATCACCTTTAGGTCTTCCGCGTAGTCCTCTGTTACCTCTTTTTTTAGCAACTACTTCACCTTTTCTAGGGCGACCTCGTCTACGTTTAACTTCTGTAACTTCTTGAGACTCTGACATTGAGTTTACCTCTATATAAATTATGTAACTTACTTAGTTGATGTATATGGAGTATTATTCTTCTCTTGCATCCCTTTCAACTCTGTAATCTATACTAATATTATAGCACACTTTTTAGTATTTGTCAATACCTTAGACTAAAAAAAGATACAAAAACCCTACTAAACCTTTTTAAGCGGGTTTCAGTAGCTTACTGTACTCCGCAGAGGCACTTTTATTTTACATTAATTATCAATAAATTAGATAGTTAACATAGTCTACTATCGGAAAACTAAATAATTAGTTATTTTTATTATTTTTATTCAATTTTTTTACTATTTTGTATCTGTGAAGCAACTACAATATTTATAACAATAACACAGCCCTCCCCCGCCCCTACGCAATATCATAATATAATAATATAGCTATATAAGAGTTTCATTGTATTAGTTTGTGCTAATATTAGAGTATTATTGTATTAGAATATGCTAATGTGTGTGTTTGTGTAGTACCTTATTCAGTAGTTTATAATATTATGAAATACTAATACACTTGCATTAATTTATAGATATGTTATAGTCTTAACAACTGGAACAAAAAGCCAGTAAACATAACAACATTATAATATACTAATATAGGGGAATTTATGAATACAATTACATTAAAAGATTTAGCAACTGTAAAAGCTTTGTTTAAGCGTCAAATACAATTAATGCCATTTGAATATATGTACAGTAATATAGATAATTTTATGATTGATATGATTGATATTAGCGATATAGATATTAATACTTTATCAAGCTTTAATGATAGCGATTTTATGCACGATATTATGGGGATGCAAAAAGCTATTAAGAATAATGATATTCATTGGATAGCTAGAGCGTCTAAATGATGTTTAAAAAATACAATCACAAAACCACTAAATTTGAGCTATATGCCCCGAAAATCTTTAAAGCTATTGGGTATATGGCTTTAATGTTTTTCTCAATGTTTATGCTATCTATCGCAATTATAGAGACATTATCGCTATAAACTATTAAGCCCCAATTAAGGGGCTTTTTAGTACCTATCTATATTAGAATATTATAATATAATAATAATTACTCTTTATGACCATAAAATCTATATTAATACTTTATATCTCTTTTATACCTCTCAAGCTCTCAAATTTGCCCATATTCAATAGATTATTATATTTAATAGGGCTATATACTAGTAAACATAAAAAAGCCCCGATAATCGAGGCTCTTTAGAGTATTAGAATATTATAATATACTTATAAGTTTAACGCCGTTGTATTAAATTTATTAATCTTTCCTTTCGTGCCGTGTACATTAATGAAAATATTCTTACCCTTGTAAGTATTGCCATTACATAAGCGACAATCACGGCAAGTAATACCATTTGTAGTATTAGGGCATAAAATTTCATTATTTTTAGGCTTTTCATTACTTGTGCCGGTACGGTAGTATCTAAAGCCTAATTTAACCGCTAGTAGCATTTCTTGTGCCGTTTCGACACTAGCCATAAAATATTGTTTATAAGCGTTATATTCTAGGTTTTGCCATTGATGAGTATATCCCGTAAAACCTTTGGTATTTTCTGCAATGAGTTTTACAATCTCTAAAGGTATTAAAACTGGCTCACCATATGCACCAAAGCGAACGGGCTTATATTTCACCATATGTTTTAATATGTCAATATCTAGAGGGCTATATAAACCCTTTTTATAGGCGTTGTACACTTGTGTTGGTGCTTGTCCGACATTAACATAACAAGTATTGTTTTTAGCGTGTTTACAATCAAAACATATTTTTGAGTTTAAACCAGTTTTTACAGCCTCAAGCGGTGATATATCCTTATTTAAGATATATATTTGATTCATATCACCAGTTTTTTTATTACTACTAGCAAATACAATAATAGATACAGTATCGCTATTTTCGTTAAGTATCATCCCTTTCATTTTATCCCCCTAGTTATTAATATTGTATGGCTTTTACGCCGTTAAAATCTATTCTATCGCTTTGAGAGTTATACAACTTTTTACCTATATTGATAATTTCTTGTAGCTCTTTTGGGTTTATCCCCACATCCTCTGAAAATCTATCTAAAGTTAAATAATCATTAACATAAGTTAAATAATAAGCCATTAAATCATTAACGCTTAACTCTATTTCATTATCGAATTGTAATACTTTAATCATAATTTCCCCTATTTAATTAATACAAACTACATAATACTATATAAATTAAATTAATGCAAGTAATAATAATTATTATTAATCTATTTAATACTATAGAGTAATATTAGAGTATAAGAATATTATTGTATTAACTTAACATTATATAACTATATTATACTATAGTAATATTATAGTATTGTTATATAACTATATTGTTATATTATGACATTATTATATTAGACAGTAATAATATTAGAATATTATAATATAGTTATATTAGAGGCTGACAATATTATGACATTATTATACAATAATATTATGATGTCGTTATATTAGACATATCTTATTTTTGAGATTATTGAAAAGTAATATCAACACTAGGGTTAGACAAAAAGTACTCTAGAATCGAAAATATGAAGCTCTCAGAGGGTATCGATATTTTAAAATAAACTTGCAATTGATCTCGAGATATGGTATAATGACATTATAGAAAGTTAAAAAGATAACTTTGCTCTTTAAGAAACTAAATAGAGGATGCTGACACCTCTTTAATTGTCAGCTTTTATATAGGGGAATAACTATGTCAAATGACAAAGATTATTTAGCTTATATTTCATTCGGAGGCGGTGGCACTTATGCCAGAGGCAAAGATATGGAATATCAAATCCAAAGATGCAAGAAGATGTTCTTGATGGATTGGGGTTCAGTATATAAAATAGACGAAGATTCAATTGAAATCGATGCCTATGATATAACTGGATTTAATTGCATTGAAGTCGGTAAAAAAGTAGGATATACTGACGAAGATTGCGAAGTTGATGGAGTTTATTTTGGAGAAGATAAATTCATTAAAAGAGTAAAAGCTTCAGATGTTAAAACCATCAAAGCTAATCAACTTCATAAATAACTTAACCGAGGGGTGTCAAAGCCCCTCACCTTAACTTAGGGGAAATAACTATGAAAGTAAAAGTAGGTGATAAAGTAAAAGTAATTGGACAAGACATTGATGGTATTGTATTAGCAATACACAAAGATACTAATGAGGTTGTAATACAAGATTTAGATTCAGAATATGAAACACCTGATGATGAATTAACTTATAGACCTAGTGAATTAGAATGGAGGTCTTATGTATAATTTTATGTTTGTTGAACACGTGTTTGAGATAGTTACAGGATTAGAATATCCTGATGCTGTTGAAGAATACACTATGGAAGAAATACTTGATATAATATCAACTAAAATGAGGGGGGATGATAATGATTGAATTTAACTTTAAAGAGGAAACTCACTACTTATCTGTTGATTACATTATTGACAGATACATCGAAGAAATTAGTCAGGCTAATCCGGATTATGAATTGATTGGTTTTACTAAATGGAAAGATGATAGACAGACTTTACAGTTTCCTAGACTTGCAATTAAATTAGAATATACTTATGAGGGGAATAATTATGACTCAAAAAGACAGTAAATATATCGCTCTACTATTTTTAACCGAAAATACAAAAGACCAACAAGACAAAACGGAGGTTATCTTGTCAGGTAATACGATTGATGAGGTGATGAATTGGGTTGAATGGTGGTTTGGTGATTATGTAGAATGTTACGATTTGAATGATGATTATGATACAGTCATAGAAGCACATCACATTGACAACACAATCTGCATTGGTGATTTTCAATTTTTAATTTATAAAAGGGAGGCGGTATGAGTGATAAACGACAACAACTTATTAAGGATATTATTCAAGATGAATTAAATTGTAAAAATACTTATGACTTGATTGAGTTTTATGAGTGGACACGAAAGCAAGAATTACAAGAGCGTTCTGATGAAGAATTAGAAGACATTTTTGTATTCGGAGATGACTAATGATGAGTAAACTAACTGTTAAAATTAGCTGGGAAGATGTAGTAGATGTAGAGATAGGCGGTATAGATATGAACGACTATCCAGATTTCTGTGATGGTTACATCGAAAGTGCTTATAACTTGACAGCAGATAGACCTTGTACAGAGGAAGAACTAGAGCAACTGGAAGCAGATAGTGATAATATGTATCAAGCAAAATACAATACACTTTTTTAATCAGAGGTGCTATAATGTGGGTAGAGTTTTTAGGGAGATAGAGGAAATGGAAAACATTTATACAGATTTTACTGATGACTTAGAGAAGATGGCAGATTTCTACAAGTTATCTAAAGAAGAGTTTTTAGCTAAATACAGCTATTTAACTGAAGAAGAGTACCACTTAACAGAAGATAGAGTTAGTGGTATTCAAGACTTAAATAAACTAATTGTTAAATCAATATGGGGGAATATCAAATGAGTGAAGAAGATAGATGTATTGAGATTATCGAAGAAAGAGATATGTTAGCTGATGAGAATAGAAAATTTGCTGAGTTTTTATCATCACTTGGGTATAACTTAGACAGTATTGGAGAAATAGCTAGAGCTGGTACTAAATTTAATGAGCATATAAGCTCTGGTGGTTACTACATTAATCTTAACATTGCCAACAACCCTAATCGAGGTAGTTGGGACTTTCCTGATGGTACTGAAGGTGGTGAATTAATCTTTGAAAATAGAACTTTAGTTGACTGTGATGGCTGTTATGTTTTATCTAAAACTATTCTTGACAAACTAACAGAACTTGGCTATGATTGTGAAGATTTTTTACGAGGATATGATGATAAAGATTATCCTAATGAAACGGAGTAGATATGAGTGAAATGAAAAGATTCATAATGGATAGGGTCGAAAGTGGTGGCTTAAAATTTAACGATTTAGACAACACTTATGAGCATACTGCACTCGACACCTTACTTGATGAAAAAGAACGCCTAGAATACGAAATATGGGCTTCTAAGAGGGACTTACGAAAGCTTGTAGCAAAGATAAATAAAATTACAAAGGAACTAGGTCTGTGAGATGTCAAATATGTGATAAGCTTCTAAGTGATTACGAAGCTACTTGGAAGCATCACTTGACAGAAGAATACTTAGATTTATGTTCAAACTGTGCTAGAGCTACCAATTCAATTACTGAAGATAATTTAGAGTTAATGGACTACATTGACTTAGATAATGCTGAAGATGATTTAGATTGGCATATAGATAACGAAGAATAATTTATGACATATAAAGCAACTCATCAACCTTGTGATGATTGTGGGAGTAGTGATGCTCTGACACATTACAGTAATGGAAACACTTATTGTTTCAGTTGTCAAACCTTAAAGAAGGGGAATAATTTGAATAATTTAAAAGAGAAAATAGAAACTGAATTAGACTATGACTTTACTACTGGTCATAAAACTATATTATCTAGAGGTATATCCAAAGAAACTTGTGAGAAATACAATTGTATTAAAGATGGTACTGACACCTTATTCGGATATACAGACAAGGAAGGCAATGTAATAGCCTACAAGAAACGGAATAAAGATAAAGAATTTAGAACTAGTGGCAGGTGGACTAAATCTCAGTTATTTGGTCAACACTTGTACAGTGGCGGTCAAAAGTATGTCACTATTACAGAGGGTGAATTTGATGCTATGGCAACTTTTCAGATGCTAGGTAGTAGGTATCCAGTTGTATCTATTAAAAATGGTGGTGCAGGTGGATTACGGGATGCTAAACAAAACTTTGAATGGTTAAACAGCTTTGAAAATATTGTACTTTGTTTAGATGCTGATGAAGTAGGTCAGAGAGCTACACAAGAAATTGCAGATTTATTTGGAACTAAAGCTAAAATATTTAAACACGGCGTTGACAAAAAAGACGCTTGTGATTATATTACTACAAAAAGTCAAGATGAGTTTATTGACAGATGGTGGAGAGCTGAACAATATGTACCAGATGGTATCATTTCCGGAAGCTCACTACTAGAAGAAGTAATGAAACCAATTGCTTCAGCTGATGTTAATTATCCTTTTCCTGAACTTAATAAATTAACTTATGGTATCCGTAAAGGTGAATTAGTAACGGTTACTGCAGGTAGTGGTTTAGGCAAATCTCAATTCATTAGAGAGATTGTCTATCATATCCTATGTAAGACTAAAGATAACATAGGATTGTTGTTCCTCGAGGAAAGTGTCCGAAAGACGGCACTGTCATTAATGTCGTTGTCAGCGAATGCTCCCCTACATTTGCCTGATAATGACATTTCTGATACTATCAAAAGAAAAGCATTTGATGATACATTAGGAACTGGCAAACTATTCTTATTTGACCACTTCGGAAGTACTAGTGTTGATAACATTGTAAACAGAGTTAGATATATGGCTAAAGGATTAGGTTGTAAATATGTATTCCTCGACCACGTATCAATTGTTGTATCTGCTCAAGCAAGTGGTGATGAAAGAAGAGCATTAGATGAGATTATGACAAAGCTAAGAATGATGGTACAAGAAACTGGCATTGGCTTAATTGTTGTATCGCATCTTAAAAGACCTGATGGTAAAGGTCACGAAGAAGGTGCAGTTACTTCTCTAGCTCAACTAAGAGGTTCAGGGTCAATTGCACAACTATCTGATATGGTGATAGGTTTAGAGAGAAACGGACAGCACGAAGACCCTATTGAAAGAAACACTACACACGTACGAGTATTAAAGAATAGATTCTGTGGTATTACTGGTCAGGCTTGTAGCTTACTATATAATCATAATACTGGTAGAATGATAGAAAGAGATATGGAGGAGGAAATATGATTACAATAATACCCTCTAAAGAATCTATTGAAGAAGCTAAACAATTAGCTAAAGAAATGGGAAAATTAAATAACAGTATTACTAAAGGTGATGGTAACATTGCAGGATTTTTAGGTGAAGTATTAGTACGTAAATTATTAAAAGGAAAACAAACTAATAGTTATGATTATGATTTGACTTTGTTTGATGGTAAGACTGTTGATGTTAAAACTAAAAGAACTAAAGTAAGACCTAAAGAATATTATGATTGTAGTATTGCTAAATTAAATACTAAACAAAAATGTCACTATTATGCATTTGTTAGAATATTATCAGATATGTCTAAAGCTTGGTTTATAGGATTAATACCTAAAGAAACTTACTTTAAAAACTCTTTGTTATTAAAAAAAGGTGAAATTGACCCAGATAATAACTATGTAGTTAAAAGTGATTGTTATAATGTTAGTATAAATAATATTGAAATTTATTCAGAACATAAAAAATATAGATGATTTACTTAGATATTGAAACCAACTTAGCACACGATAGAATATGGTGCTGTGTGACTAAGAAAGATGATGAAATAAAAGTCTGGACTTCCCCTACTGGACTGCAACAATATATCTCCTCGTATAAAGTTGTTGCACATAATCTTATTGGTTTTGATGCAAGGGTATTAAGAGAGGTTTGGAACGTAGGCATAACCTTACCTCAAGCTGTTGATACCCTAGTGATGTCAAGACTGTTTAACCCTAATATAGATGGTGGACACTCCTTAAAAGCTTGGGGTAAACGTCTTGGCTTTCACAAACTTGACTTCGATGTAGAAGATTTTGATTCAGGTTTGACAGATGAAATGATTGAGTATTGTACACGTGATGTTGAAGTACTTGAAGCTACTCACAAACGCCTTGTAAAAGAAATGCAGAACTTTGGTGACTCTATACAACTAGAACACGAAGTAGCTATGCACATACAAAGACAAGAGCAGAATGGATTCAAACTTGACATACCTAAAGCAACTAAATTACTAGCATTCTTTCAAGCTCGTATGATTGAGATTGAAACTGAATTACAGAAAGTATTTCCTCCAATCATCACTGAACGCTTTAGTGAGAAAACTGGTAAGCAACTTAAAGATGATGTTGAAGTATTTAACGTAGGCTCTAGGCAACAGATTGCTAAACGCTTACAAGGTCTTGGTGTAAAGTTTACTAAGACAACTGAGAAAGGTCAGATAGTAGTTAATGAAAAAGTACTTGAAGAGATTGACCTTCCGGAAGCTAAATTAATTAATGAATACTTATTACTACAGAAACGTGTAGGACTTGTAGAGTCTTGGTTAGACCACGCTGATGATGATGGTCGAGTACACGGCAGAGTAATTAGTAATGGTGCTGTTACTGGCAGAATGACACACTCTAATCCTAATATGGGACAGATACCTAGTGTTAGTAGTCAGTATGGTAAAGAATGTAGAGAGTGCTGGACTGTTGATGATGGTAACGTATTAATCGGTACTGACCTCAGCGGTATAGAACTAAGATGTCTTGCTCACTATATGCAAGATGATAACTATACTAAAGAAATATTAGATGGTGACATACATCAAACCAATGCAGATGCAGCAGGTGTTGACAGACCAACTGCTAAAACAATGGTGTATGCTTTATTGTATGGTTGTGGTATTACTAAACTATCAACT
>Ga0255772_10003670_pt1 | contig 14648 bp, 20 predicted proteins | sample 071ome_34_FD_179970 | JGI IMG/M metagenome (GOLD analysis project Ga0255772, IMG submission 179970) | Coastal salt marsh microbial communities from the Groves Creek Marsh, Skidaway Island, Georgia - 071411BT metaG (version 2) | ecosystem: Environmental > Aquatic > Marine > Intertidal zone >...
ATCGATGATTGGTTGTGCGAGTCAACCTTCTACTTACGAAGATAACTCTACTCCTGATAAGCGAGATATCAAAGCAACAGGTCAAGCGGCAACTGAAGCTGCTCGGTCAAATAGTAGTCGTAATGGTAACATTCAGACGACAACTCATACACCTATCAAGGTATCTCATATAGATACATACGATATGCAAAATGGTCGTTATGTAGTCTATGGTCCTGATGGCAAGCGCGATCATCGTGCAGAATTAAGGTTGTTGCGTGATCGTCAAAATTCTCGTAATGGTCGTGGCCAATATGGTGAATATACTAGTAATCAAATGAGTCGCGAATTTGATCATCGCATGAAGCGTAAGATTGATAAAGAAGTACAGAGATTCATGGATAAGATATTCTGATGGATATAAATATTAAAAGAACTACCAAAGTTGTACTAGTCACTCCTATTGTGTTACTATGGGATGCAGTATTTTGGTGTATTAGTAAGCTCTATATGGGCGCTACGTGGGTCGATCAATTCGGTGGCGAAAAGATCGATGAATTTTTGGACAATTAAGGAGAACGACATGGCTCAAGTTGCAAAACTTCCCCTTGAAACAATGAATAAAGTACTTGGCGTATTGGGCAATTTGCCGTACGGTCAAGTAGCTGAGTTGATTCAAGAAGTTCGTCAAGCTACTCAGGTTGTAGAAGAACCTGATGCTGAAGACGAAGCACCAGCCCCTGCGCCCGACGCGGAATAAATTATGGACCCCATACTTGGAATCATAGGACTTGGCTACATCGCATTTAAGATGTGCATTGTCTTATTGATGATTGGTTTTGTTCTATGGTTCTTAGTAGAATTCGGGGCAGTAATTTTTAAACTTTTCTTTTATGGATGTGTGACTGTGTTATCTCTTATTGGGCTAACATGGTTACTCGTCTAGCATTCGTTTTATTATTATCCTCGTGTGCTCTCCGGCCGCCTGACGACTGGGGAATTACTATCGAGGACATGGAAGGAATGGGAAATCCTGACATTGATGAGTGTCAAATCACTTTCAATGGGGAAGTTCCAATGGTTCCATGTACTATTGAGTTGAATTTGGAATGGGAAATTTAAAACAAAAGATAGGCAGTGCTATCACACATGCCGAAAAAGCTATCTTACTCTTTGTCGTAGCTGGCACCATATGGGCTGCTGGCTACGATATCGTAGGAATGTTTCAACAGCAAGGAAAGATGGCCTTAGGTGATCTTTTCTTGTTATTCATTTATGCTGAAATTCTGGGTATGGTCGCTGCTTTCTATCAGAGCGAACGTATACCAGTAACTCTCCCTCTCATCATTGCGATGACTGCTCTTACACGTATGATCATACTACAGACTAAAGGAACTGATGCTCTGAACATCATCTATGAGTCTGCAGGCATTTTAATTCTTGCAGTTTCGTGTTATATTATGTCTATCAAAGATAGAGTTAGTTTAGAGAAGGAAAAATTACGTGAATCGATTCATCATTGAAGAAACACCACAGCGATGTGCTCAGTCACATTGCGACAAACACGTACCGAAGATGTACGTTGAAGAAGCACAGATGTTATCAACTGTGCATCGTCTTCTCGATGGCACTGAGGAGCGTCGACCTTCAAAGTCAGGCAAGACTATGCAACGTTATTGGAAATTGCCTGATGAGCGCGAGGATGTCCTCTATTCTGCCGTACATGTAAAACATCCGTGTACTGTATGGGCTATGCAGACGGCAGGCAATTACAAGTGGGCGTATCAGATGTTCCTCTACCTCGGCATCGAGTACAACTACCGATATAATAAGTATCACAAGACAGACGAGCTTGATGGTTGGTTGTGTTTTCCTCCGAATAATATAAACCCATCAGAAGAAGTCACGAAGATGCCTCTAGCAATGGGTGCAAATCCCGAATGTATGAATCCCGATGACGTGATGGGTTCATATCGTGCATTCTATCAAACGAAGCAAGAACGTTTTAAAATGGTTTGGACTAAACGCGAAGTTCCAAGTTGGTTTTTGTATAAATAAGAGAAATTAACAAATCTTTTTAGGAGAATTAAAATGGATCGTACAACTGGTGATAAGTTGAAAGCTTTGAACGAAACTATTAAAGATGTAGTACTTGGCGAAGAGAGTCTTGGTACTCTTGCTGCCCGTTCTGCATTTGGTGGTCGAGTAAGTGGTGTAACTCGCAAAAAGATCGAAGCGAAGCACGGTAAGTCAGTAGCTGACGCTGTACAAAAGCATGCTGAGCGTGCCTCTGAGCATGATAATGGTCAGGTATCACATGGCAAATCTTTCCATCATGAATTTGTCAAAAAGCATCTCGGTGGAAAAGGAAGCCAAGATCATAAAGATTACAAAGCTTATATGAGCAAGGCTCATAATGGCGAGGATAATCAAGGTCATTTCCATCACGAATAAAAAAATTAATTTTTAAAAGGGACTTCGGTCCCTTTTTTTATGTACACCACTTTATAAATAAGGTATAATAATTATAGGGAGCATAACAATGCCTACCTTTAATCCTCTTAAACATTCAGATCTGACTAAAAGAGGCGGTTATAGAATTGATGTGTTTTTAAGTAAAGTAAAAAATGGAGATACATTTATCACCAATAAAGGTGAAGCCACCGTTGATAAGATGCATCTTAATGCTTTACAAGAAGGCATGAAACAAAGTGGTTTTAAAATTACTCTAAATGGCAAACTCAAAAATCGGCCTATTACACTTAATTATCCTGGCGATTTCTATAAGACAGGAGAATTTGGTGGCAAAGGACAAGGATCCGGAACTGCTGCTGAAGATAGATTTCTTTCACTGTTTAAAGATGAATTATCTGAAAAAATGGCAAAAGAAAAAAAGCCGTATCTCAAAATAAAAGTCAACGGCAGAATTATACAAGTACAAGATTGTATACAACCGAAAGGTAATCCAAAATCAGATTTTAATTTAGTTGATATGGATGGTAATGCAGTAGGCTTTCTTTCTCATAAAGCTGGCCGTGGTCCAAAAGACTTTCAACAATATGGTGGTCTATCACATAATATATTTTCGCGGGTTCCTGCTGTCAAAAAGTTTATGGAGGATGCCGTAAAAATGTTTCCTGAAGGTTTAAAAAGAGGTCAATCTTGCTATCGACCTACAAATGATAAAAAGCTCGTTACTAAATCGATATTCGGTATCGATGCAGGCGGCGGTCAACCTCCTGGTTTAAATAATGTTGATGAGTTTCATCAAGGCGAAATGAAATTGCGAAAGCAAGGTAATTTCTATGTTATTCATTCATTACATAAGGGATTGAACGGATCTATTCCAACAAAAAACTCTGGTTACGAATGTATGATCTACGCAAGATTTACAAGTGATCGAGGTGCCAACATAGCAGGCGTATTTTTGGAAAATGCAAGAGTCGGTGTGTTTCCAATTGCACAGGCTCCATCAACATGTATTAGAATATGAGGTTTACGAATGAAAAAGTTTGATAAGTATATAGTAGAAGCCAAGAACACCCACATGGAACACGTGGAGGATTTGATATTCAATGAAGGTGTCGTTGGAACTCGAAAAGCAATTAACTTCCTTCGTGATTTGCGCGATATGCTTGCCGGTCATTCGAAGACTGGCGTCTCGCGCACCGTTAAATGGGACGGTGCACCAGCTGTATTCGCAGGTATCGATCCGAATGACGGAAAATTCTTCGTGGCTAAGAAAGGAGTATTCAATAAGAATCCAAAAGTCTATAAGACTGCCGCTGACGTATCAGCTGATACTGACGGTGATTTGCGGGCCAAACTACTCGTTGCTCTGTCAGAGTTCTCAAAGCTCGGAATCAAAAAAGGTGTATATCAAGGAGACTTGATGTTCACTAAAGGTGATGTAAGACGAGAAGATATTGATGGTCAATCTTATTATACTTTCCAGCCTAATACTATTGTTTACGCTGTTCCTGTGGACAGTAATCTTGGACGACAGATTGCTCGCTCGAAGATCGGCATCGTATGGCATACCACTTATACTGGGAACACTCTTGAGTCTATGTCTGCTAGTTTTGGAAAAGACATCGCTTCTAAGTTTAATGATGTAGCAGGTGTATGGCAAACTGATGCTAACTATCGTGATGAATCTGGTCGTGCTACATTTACAGAGAAAGAGACAGAGCAAGTCACTAATCTTCTTTCTTCTGTAGGTCGTGTGTTTAATAATACACCAGCAGAACTCATTAATTATTTCCATGAGAATCAGAAACTACTTGATCTCGTTAAAATATTTAACAATAGTTATGTACGAAGTGGTAAACGTATCAATCCACGTACACATACTCAAGCATTTATGAACTGGATTACAGATCGATATAAGAAAGAGATGGATAAAGTCAAAACTCCTGCAGCTAAGACTAAAAAGAAAGCAGAAATGAAAGAAGTGATGGCTTTCTTCAGTAAGTTTCGAAAAGGTCAGATTCAGAATGTATGGACTCTGATGGTACTTCTATCAGATGCTAAACAACTCATCATAAATAAAATGAATCAAGCTGGTTCATTACGAACTTTCTTGAGAACACGCAGCGGTTTTAAAGTCACTGCACCCGAGGGTTTCTGTGCCATCGATCACCTCAGCAATGATGCTGTGAAAATTGTCGATAGAATGGAATTTAGTAAAGCGAATTTCAGTCCAGATATTATTAAAGGCTGGCAACGATAAGACAAACTTTGTTATGGTTGTATCATACTCTAATAATTTTATTTTTCTACGCGTCCCTAAAAATGCGAGCTCTAGTCTGGCAGAATATTTTGTGCGCAATAAATGTGATAAAGAAAAAGATATGTGGACGATGGTTAATGATTGCGGCATCCGAGAAAATAAAGTACCTAAAGATATAATCAGAAAATACGCGCATCAATATCGTCACATACATTTAACACTACAAGAATTAGTTGATAATGCACTCATCACACCGACTGAGGCATCTGATATGAAAAAGATTGTAGTGATTCGTAATCCGCTACATCGACAATTAAGTTTATTCTTTTTTCTTTGCCGTAACAAAAAACGTGTTAGTAGTCCAGAAGAATTTCGTAAAGTATTTGCTCAAGGCAAACACGAATCAGATTCTAATAATGTTTACACTCAAGTCGAATATGCAAAGCTTGATGGTAAAATCGCTAAAAATGTAGAATTTTGGAAATACGAAGATATAGATAAAAAGATTACTGATAATTTAAGTCAGTTTAAATCTAATACTCGTCCAAAAAAAGACATAGATGAATTGGTAGCAGAGTATTATGATGATGCTACACGATTAGCCGTATTAAATTATTATGCAGAAGATTTAAAAATATATGAAAGCTTACATTCTTAAAACTGATCATCCTAAATCTATTGAATATGCTAAAACATGTTCAGATTCGTGTCAAAAAAATGATATCGTTTGGGAATATGTAGAGTGGCACACAGATAAAATGGAAGCGATGAAGGCGTGGGATAGCATAGGAATTCCTATCTCTAATCGCAATACGTTTAAACCGAGAAATGGAAAGGCACAATTAGCCACATCTGGTCATGCTATGATTTGGAAAAAAATTAGAGACAGTGGTATGCCTGGAATTGTCTTAGAGCACGATGCGATTATGTTACATAATATTGACATCGAAATACCAGATAATATGATAGTAGTATTGGGTTATAAATTAGAAAATCCAGAAAAATATGATCATATAGCAGCAGGAAAACCAAAAGAAATTATTAAAACTGAGGATAATGGACATGAAGGTGCACACGCTTATGTCATTACTTCAAATACTGCGCATGCTTTACTTAAAGAGCTCGAGGATAGAGGTATACCAGGGGCAATTGATAATACACATTTTTTAAAGAGTAGAGAAAAACATACTAAAATTCCTCTTAGAATAATGAGTCCGACGCCGGCTGTTGGTTGGCTACGAGAATCTACTATTTGGAAAAAATCTTCAAATAGAAATTATCAATTTATTCAATCATTCAAAGAACATTATAAAAAATGATCAAACTAGTATTGTTTGACTTAGATGGCGTATTAATTAACGCGAAGCAAATCCATTTCGAAGCGCTCAATGCGGCGCTTGGCGATTATTCTATTACTGAAGAAGAACATCTCACCATCTACGATGGACATAAGACTCGTCAAAAACTTCAAATGCTGACTGAATTAAAAGGTCTGCCTGCGAATATGCATAATGAGATATTTAAAAAGAAACAAGAATACACGGCTCAACACATTGGTCAACTGAAAGGACTTCAACACATATATGATTTAGTATCACATCTCAAAACAGAAGGTTATATGATTGGTGTATGTACTAATTCTATTCGTACAACTCTACAGGCAGCACTCAGAGTAACTGGTTTAGAAAAGTTAGTAGATATAAGATTATCTAATGAACACGTAAGTCAAGCAAAACCACATCCTGAGATTTACTGGATGGCAATGTCTAAATGCGGTGTATTGCCAGAAGAAACAATCATCATCGAAGATTCTCCCCCTGGATTACTCGCAGCAACAAGATCTGGTGCTAATGTCATACGAGTAAAAAATCCAAGTGAAGTAACAATTGATAATATTATGTCACAAATTCATAGTGAACCAACAAAATTGAAGTGGGTAGATCCAAAGATGAATGTATTGATTCCGATGGCAGGAGCTGGATCGAGATTTGCAGAAGCTGGTTATTCTTTTCCAAAACCACTCATCGAAGTTGATGGCAAACCAATGATTCAGTTAGTTGTAGAAAATATAGGTATCGATGCTAACCACATATACATTTGTCAAAAAGAACATCGTAAGAGATTTAACCTCGATACTATGATGAATATTATTACATCTAACAATAATATTATTGATATTGATTATGTTACAGAGGGTGCTGCATGTACAGCTCTATTGGCACAAGATTTAATTGATAATGATGATCCGTTATTTTTTGCCAATAGTGATCAATTTGTTAAATGGGATCCAGTAGAATTTATGTATACTATGCAAGAATCAAACTGTGATGGCGGTATTGTAACATTTAAAGCTACACATCCTAAATGGTCATTTGCTGAAATTCAAGCAGACGGTTATGTTAGACGAGTAGCAGAGAAAGATCCGATTAGCAATGATGCTACAGTTGGTTTTTACTATTGGAAAAAAGGAAGTGATTTTGTCAAATATGCAAAACAAATGATAGAGATGAATATCAGGACAAATGGTGAATTTTATGTGTGTCCTGTTTTTAATTTAGCCATTGCTGATGGTAAAAAAATTAAGGCATATCATGTTGACGAAATGTGGGGATTAGGGACACCTGAAGATCTAGAATTATTTAAAAGGCATTATACATGAAAAAACTTATCTATCAATATTTTTGGGAAAATCCTGATGATAAAAATAATATTCATAATCCTGCTGGCCACAGATATTGGGAAGATAGTAGACGATCGATATCGGCCTATGCAAAGAAGATAGGTGTAGAATATAAGTACCTCGATCATCCAATTCCTTACTCACCTTTTTATGGTACTCTTTGTCCCGTGTATGAAGGATGGGCAAAAGAGTATGATGTAATTTGTTTTGTAGATAGCGACATACTCGCTACGACTAACGATGGTGATATCTTTGAATATGCTAATGTAGATAAGATAGGTATGACTCAAATGGGTGTCAAAGGCACTCAATGGTGGAACGAACAAAAATCACCCGAAGGACTGACAGGTCATTGCAACGCAGGTGTAGTGATGATAGGCCGCAATCGTTATGATGACATCAATAAAACAATAGAAAAACATGGATGGAATCGTAGATTGAAGAAAACCGGTTTAGGTGGTTATGATCAGACGTGGTTGAACGAGCACATCGAAATCGATTTAGGCGCAGATAAGTTTACATCTTTACCTAAAAAATATAATTGGCACATCTATCGATATAAGAAGGAAGGTATGTATGATTCTGTCTTCATTCACTATCATCGAGACTATAAGAAGTTAATGGCTTCAGAGATGACCAAAGATATTATTATTAAATGAAAGTTGCTAATATAGTGGGTAACGGCCCATCAAATTCATTATACCAGCATCTTGATAGTGTGTACACTCTGGGCATAAACTACAGCAGATTTCCTGTTAATAACATTATTGTCAGCGATGATAAAGTCATTAAAAATAATGATGCAAAAAATGTCATAGTCATCGGTAAGTCTCATACTATCAAAAATGGATTTAAGTATTCACTCAATACGGGTCAACGTGCTTATTTGTATCTACGAGAACAAGGATATGAGCTGATTCGCTTATACGGATTTGATTTGATGTGGTCAGACGACTTTTCTTCAGAGACAGACGAATATCATCCAAAGAGTCAATGGGTAGAACAAGCAAAGAAAGCAAAACTAAATGAATATTGGAATGAGTGTTGGCAAAATATTATTGACACCGATACAATTATTTGGATGCCAGGTGATAAAAAACTCAGTTTTGAAAATGAATATGTAATACGGATGTGGATATGAAGATTATTGGATTCTACACTGCTGATACACCATATGAGCAAGAAGCAGAAGAGATGAAGAAAACTCTCGACAAATTTAATCTATCGTATCAGCTGTATGAAGTAGATAATCAAAAATCTTGGGAATTAAACTGTGCACAAAAAAGCCGTATACTTCGTATGGCGCTCGATGACTTCGATGAAAATATATTATATCTCGATGTTGATGCAAGAGTTATGAGACAACCGCCGTTCGAAGATATAGAAAAAGATATTCCCGGTTATTGTGTATGGTATAATCCATATCAACGTCAAGAACAATTATGTAGTGGTACAATATATTTTCCTAATAACTATATTTCACGTCGTGTTATAGAAGATTGGATATATGAACAACAAAAAGATCTCAGACAATGGGATCAAGTCGTGTTACAGAGAATATATCAAGAATACGATCACTTCCTCATGCATGATGATTGGATTAACATCGAACGTAATACTCAAAATCGATTTATCGAAACCGATGATCCTATTATTGTACATACTCAAGCAAGCAGACGAAATAAAAAGAAAGTATGAAAACACAAACAGTCATTGATAGACCAGGTGCACCAATTGAAAAATGGTGGGGACCAGATTATGATTCAGAATCTGTGAGATATGCTGTTAATGAATGGCAAAAGAAAGCAAATTATATTCTGAGTCTTGTCGATAAAAAGCGCACCGTAATTCAAGCTGGTGGTAATGTCGGTGTATTTCCAAAACGACTCGCGCAACACTTTATGAGTGTGTATACATTTGAGCCGGTAAGATTTAACTATGAGTGCCTATTGAAGAATATCGAAGGCATTTATAATATAGTACCATATAATAAAGGTCTAAGCGACAAAGAACAGAATACTCATATCAAATGGAAACACGAAAATAATTGTGGTGCAGTACGACTTAGTGAGGATGATGACGGGGACATCAAACTAATTACGCTCGATTCTATCGAGATAATAGATGTTGATATGATATGGCTCGACGTCGAAGGATTTGAATATAAAGCATTACAAGGCGCAAAACAAACTATAGAAAAATATAGACCAGTTATCATATTAGAAAACAATGGTCTGATACATGGGTATCCAGAACAACAAAAAGGAATGGGTAGTTCCGAGTTTAGAAGTGTCATGCTAGAAGAATTTAACTATAAGTTAGACAAAACTATGATGAGAGACGACATATACATCTATGCAAATTAGTAAGCAATATCGTTTTGTATTCATTGATATACCAAAGACAGCGAGTTTGACACTCGATACAGTTTTTAGTCAATACGGATCAGAGCTTGAGCGACCACCGAAAAATAGCAGATTAGGTGAAAAACATTGTCGTGTGATACCTGATTGGGCGAAAGACTACACAAAGATTACATGTGTTCGTAATCCATTCGAAAGAATTTGTAGCTTTTACCATTTTATGAAACAACAAGATAAGTTGTTTGAATGGTATAAAATCAAAACGTTTGACGATTTTATTGACCGTTGTTTAGAATACAACGATTGTCCTGATGATGAACCACACGGATACAAATATCGAATGTTTCCTATGTGGAAATATTTAAAACCTCTTGGTTACGATATTTTATTGAGACAAGAATATCTCAAAGAAGACTTACAACAATTATCATTTATCGATAATTTAGATTTGCCGACAAAAAATAGAAATGAAAATAAATTATCGTGGGCAGATGAGTATACCGAAAAAAGAAAAAGAAAGATAATCCAATGGGCTGGAGATGATTTCGATTTATTTGGCTATAGTAGAGATTATATAAAGTATAAATAGAATTAGAAGTTAGGCTGCGGCAGACCTTCGTATAACGGATAAGGCTAAGGCAATCTCCATGAAAAAAGTAGTCATCGCCTTCGGACGGATGAATCCGCCAACTGTAGGCCACGAAAAATTAGTCGCTAAGATTAAGTCTGAAGCACGGAAGAACCGTGCTACGCCTATGCTCTTCTTATCTCATTCGCAAGATAAGAAAAAGAATCCTCTCTCATACGAAGACAAAATCCGCCTCAGTCAAAAAGCATTTGGTAAAATGGTGCAAAAATCAAATGCACGTACCATTATTGATGTAGCAAAACAATTAGAAAGGCAATACGATGAACTGATCGTTATCGGTGGTTCTGATCGTGTTGATGAGTTTCAAAAACTGTTAGATAGATATAATGGTAAAGACTATGCATTCGAAAAGATTAATGTAGTGTCTGCTGGAGAACGTGATCCTGACTCTGATGATGTATCAGGTATGTCGGCATCTAAACTTCGTTCACTTGCTCAGACAGGAAATTTCTCGCAATTTAAAGGTGGTTTGCCACGTAAACTGCAGCGAGGTAAAGAGGCCAAAGAAATGTACGACAAAATAAGAGAAGCTGCTGGTATTACTGAAGAGATGACTCTTGATGAAGTGCTTAGTATACAGCAGAGATTAAAGCGCAAAGCAATGATGAAGCGAATCAAAGGCAAGATTAAGCTTGGTCGTCGTCGTGCTAAATACAAAATTGCTAATCCAGAAAAGTTAAAAAAGAGATCTGCTAAGAAAGCACGTGAAATTATTCGACAGCGTGTAGCTGGTTCTCTCGGTAAAGATTACAAGAAACTGCCTCTTGCTGGTCGTATGCAAGTAGATAAGAAAGTAGAAAAGAAAAGAGACCTTATCGCACGGCTCGCTAAGCGTATGATGCCTAAAGTGAAGAAAGCAGAGATGGAACGAGTAAAAAAAGCTCGTAGTACAAAGAAAGAAGAGACCGAAGTTAATTTATATCACATCATCGAGCATTTGATCAATAAAGTAAATATTGAACAAGTGACTGAGAAGGTAGAGCGTAACTTAATGAAAAAGAGTGAGAAGTATGGTATCTCATTCGAAGAATTGCGTCAGCGTTACATTGATGCCAAAGCTGAATGGGTAATCGAAGACACTGAGTTGACCGCTGATGAATATGCGTTTGATAAGTTGAATCATGATCTCATTAGCGAGAAAGGTGAGGATGCAAAAGGTCATAAACGACCAACCGAAGACGGAGCAGGATTGACACGAAAGGGTGCAAAAGCCCATGGCGTCAAGACTGCAGTCACAACACCTCCTTCTAAACTTGATCCAAAAGGTGAAGCAGCAGGCAGACGCAAGTCTTTCTGCGCTCGATCACGCGGTTGGACTGGTGAGAGAGGTAAAGCCGCACGACGTAGGTGGAACTGCTAATGGCAATTTGGAACAAAGACTCGCAATCATATCTAGCAAATAATAAAACATTATTTGAAGCGGTAGTCGTAGCGCCATTTGTTTCTGCGGGTTTGCCTGCAGGTCAACAACATATTAATAAGTTTGGATACACAGGCACAGATGTCAATGGTACTGCAACAGTATGGGATGGAAACGGCACTACAGCGCTGTATCCATATCCATCGAGCGGCGTAGTTGCAATCACATCTTCGAGCGGTACAGATACAGGCGAAACAATAGAAGTTCAAGGTCTTGATGGTGATTATAATCAAGTGACCGAAGATATTAATGTTGGTTCGACTGGCGCGACTACTTTTTCACGTATCTTTCGTGCTCGTATGAAAAGTGCAACGAACGTTGGTCTGATTAGTATCAATCAAGGCGGATCACTCGCAGCACAGATTATAGCAGGAAACGGACAAACTCTAATGGCAGTCTATACGATTCCTGCGGGCAAGACTGGATATTTGATCAAATTTCAAGGAAGTTCTGATAAGGCAACAGCAGTGAAGTTTAAATTGTTTGCTCGACCATTTGGAGAAGCATTTAACCTAAAAGGTCAATGGGGAACACAAGGTGGAAACGTTGTAACATACGATTATCCAATTCCTCTGTCATTTGCAGAAAAAACAGATTTAAAGATTGATGTCACGACTGGAAATAACTGTGGTTGTGGTGCAATCTTTGACGTTCTATTAGTAGATAACTAGGCGTAAATAAATGAATATCTTCAAAGAATATACAGAAAATCAGAAACGCGTCAGAGATAAAATTAAGCGTGAGAAAGAAGCTGATAAAGCAAAGCATGATCGTATGATGGATCGTGCACGTACTCGTGATACTGCTCGTAAAAATACTATGACTGAAGAAGGTACATCTTTTGCTGATAAAGCCGCGAAGTCCGGTATTTCTGCGAGTACATTACGCAAGGTATATAATAGAGGTGTTGCTGCGTGGAAGACAGGTCATAGACCTGGTACTACTCCATCACAATGGGGACATGCACGAGTAAATGCTTTTATTGCAAAGAAAAAGAAAGGTGGACTCAACCACGACAAAGATCTAGCGTGAGGTTATTATGGCAGATTTGAAAGATACAAATGAAATACAAGGACTCATGTCCGCTGTGAAAGATATTATGATGAAGAATCAAAACCTTTATCAGCAGGATTTAGAGAAACAATTTAATTTTCCTGGTGCTGTAGCACCAGTAGAGGAACCAGTAGATGAGATTAGCGGAAGCGATTCAGAGGAACAAGTTGAAGTCAGCAGCGAAGAGCCTATCGAAGCTAGCTCGGACGAGCACATCAGTTCGGAGAGTGATGCAGAAGTTGGATCGGGGCCAGATGCCGACGAAACAGGATCTGAAATCAGTCAAGGGTAAAGAGCAAGACGATGTAGTCATGGCTTTGACTCAGGCGATTGGACCTGATGAAGCTATTAAGTTGCTCGAACAATGTGACATGTCTAAGCATGCTGCTAAGCTTGTGCCTAATAAGAAGGGCAATCCCGATGGACCTCTTCCAAAATGGGGAGAACCTGAAGGTGTTGAAGATGCAATGAAGAAAACACCTGGTCAAAAGAAAATAAAAGAAGAAGTGAAAACAATTAAGGTAGGTGAAGATGCAGTAGGTAGTGACAATTGTCATTACGCTCTTGTAATGGATCGGAAAGTCACTGCTGTTGGTACTAAAGATGAGATGCTCGCTAAGTGTAAAGAAGAGGGCGGCCGAGTTTGGGTATCTACTAAAAAAGTTGGTGATGTAGTCGAAGAACGATCAGCACAAGATCCAGACATTAAAGACCGTAAAGGTACACAACCAGCGGCATATCATAAAGGCCTAAAGAAAACAACAAAAGCCAAGCGTGATGCACACTTTAAGAAGCATGGCAAGAAAGCAGACGACGATGCATCAGCATACAAAGATGCACCGGGCGATAAGAAAGCAAGGAAGGGAGACATGCCTAAGTCTAAGTATACTAAGTTTGTAGATAAGATGATGGACGAAGAGCACGAGATTCATGTACGCTTAGATCACCTCGATGGTGACTCTCGACAAAAGAAAGCTGGCGATGTACTGCGTAAACACGAAAAAGCTGGCCACATTAAGTTCGACGGCGAAACTGATAAAGGTGTTATCTTTAAGGCAAAGAGTAAGTCACATGCTGACCGCTTACATCGAGATTTGAAGCCGCATGCAACTGGTGTTGAACATATGAATGAAGAAACTCAGATATCTGAGATTTCAAAAGATACGGCTCGTAGCTATTTCAACAAAGTTGGTGATAAGAGCAAGAAAGAAATTGAGAAGAGAAAGGCAAAAGGCGGACCTCAGCGAGCGATGCAAAGAATGTATCCTAACCATAAGCACTTCTGGCCAGTGCCTGACCATAAGGTAAGCGAAGCTGCGTCTCCTGAATCTCAGAAAGCACATCGTAATATGTTCAAAGCAGCACAAAAGAAAAAAGACGATAGTGCTGCTCAAGCTGAACGTGAAAAGAGATTAAAGGCAAAAGGTTGGGTCAAGAACGATCGTGGTGGTATGTCGAAGGTTTCTGAAGCAAATGTAGAACATACGAATGAAGGTGCTGAGTATCATGTCACTGAAATGGGTCAAATGAGTCGTGGCAATCCAATACACACTAGTAATGCTGGAAGAGGTCGAGTTGCTACATCTAAACCAATGGCATCAGCTGGCAAAAAGAAAAAAGATAAGGATAGATTAGAAAAAAGAATTTCTGGTTTGCCTAGAAAATCAAATTTTAATCCGCGGTATAGACGTGACATGTCAGAAGCAAAATATGCTGTTGATATTGAAGGCATGCCTCGTTTCTATATGAATTCAGATTCACCTGGTCGTGTT
>Ga0255772_10003678_pt1 | contig 14637 bp, 27 predicted proteins | sample 071ome_34_FD_179970 | JGI IMG/M metagenome (GOLD analysis project Ga0255772, IMG submission 179970) | Coastal salt marsh microbial communities from the Groves Creek Marsh, Skidaway Island, Georgia - 071411BT metaG (version 2) | ecosystem: Environmental > Aquatic > Marine > Intertidal zone >...
GTACAAGTCGTCGTGTAAAGATTGTGTAGTGTTTGTTTCAAATGTAACATTTTTCAAGTCCGCCATTTTAGGATGTTCAAACAACTCTACATAGAGTCGTTGCCAAGCAAGTAGTGGCTCGCCACCTGTCATAATCAAATGGATATCTTGACCGTTGTCTTGTGTCCATTTGCCTTCTGGTAGCAAACTAATCAAGTGTTCTACAACTTCGTCTACAGTTGCCAGTTTGTTAAAGTCTTTAAACTCTGGATAGATACTTGCGTATGTATCGCAACCTGTGTGGATAATAGGCAAGTCTTCAAACTTTTCTGTAGTCTTGTGTACACCTGCATCAATTAATGCCTTAACTTCTGGGTTGTAACGATTGCCTTCTGCGTGTTGTTCCCAGCGATCTTTATTTTTTGGTAACCCAAAGTTCATACAACGAAAGTTACAACCAAAGGTACGTAGGAATACACTAGGTACTCCTACAAACTTGCCTTCGCCTTGCACACTGTAAAATGCTTCACTGTACCTTAGTTTCATCGTGGTGCAAACTCCTGCTGTAGTTTAATATTGTCAAAGAACTCTTTCTTAACACCAGGATCTGTTTTAAACACGCCTTCTAGCACAGTTGTTTGTGTTAAACTACTATGTGCCATAATACCGCGGTTTTCACAGCAACCATGTGTTGCTTGAATATAACACGCAACATCTTTACTGTTTGTTGCTGCTTTGATTTCACGCACAATATCCATTGCAAGTTCTTCTTGCAGCGTACCACGTCTAGCACACCATTGTGCAATACGTGTGTACTTACTCAAACCAATCAATTTGTCTGCTGCAATAATACCAATGTATGCTACACCTTTAACTGGTTGGTGATGATGCGAGCAAACACTTGTGAGTTCACTGCGTACAACCAGCATACCATCATACCCATCTTTTGGATCGTTTGGAAATGCTGTTGCATTTGGTGCAGGATCATAGCGTCCTGCCATTAGTTCATTTACATACATCTTTGCAAGTCGTCGTCCTGTATCCATGCTGTTTGGATCTGTATGTCGATCAATTAACAAACTATCTAATACACTTTCAAACTTACCTGTAAGTTCTTCTATAAGTTCTTCTTTGTCGCCTTTTTGTAGGACTTCACTGATGTTGTCGCCTGCCCAATAGCGAATGTTTGCGTCCTGCAAACGGGCTTTAATTTGTTCACTTTTTGCCATATATATTTCTCCGAGTTAGTGACGAGGATGTCATAAAAAATGGTACACTCATAATTAAGTATACCATGTATTTAGGTTTTTGTCAAGCATTAACTGAAATATTTGTCTAACATTTCAATACGATCATTTGCTGCTGCCATTTTATCCAGTTCTTCTTGGATTGCTTCAACAATATCACTATGTTCACCAATACCTGTTGAGTTATTCATGTAAACCATAATGTTTGTCTTAGCACGTTCTAGTTCACCTTCGGCATGCATCCGTGCTGCCTTTACTAATTGTTCCTTCATTTGCTTTCCTTTGCTGTTTGTTTTGCTTCGTACTGTGCTTTTTTCTCGAGGTACTGCTCCTCTGTTAGTTTATGCCAACCAATACACTTACCTGTTGGCGATCTACCACAACCACAACTCATTTGTTTCTCCATCTTACTACTTTGCTCACACCCCACATAGCAGCGTGTTCTTCTGCTTCTTGTCTACTGTTAAACAAAATTGGTTTTAGTTCAAACATTGATCCTTCTGGTTCTGTTACATAAATCCAATCATCAGCAGACAGCATTACTTTTATTGCATACTTACTTTTCATTTAACATTCTCCAAGTTAATTCTTTTTCACGTTTAAGGAGAAAATCTTCTTCGCCGGCATAAGTGCTACACCGTCTTAACTGATCTTCTACATGCCATAGAATTTCGTAAAGTTCTTGTTTACAACTCCATGTGACGTAGCCATCCATTCTTGAATCGCTTTCTGCCCACGCAATTTTACTTATCTCAGATTTGATGTTAGATAAAGACCAGTTTTTAATCATTTTCCCAAGGATATATTAACCATACATCATCTTCTGCTTTGTTAACTTCGTCGTATGCATATTTTACTTCACCAAAATCACTGCTTAAATTTTCTGTCATAACAGCAAAGCGTACATTCTGGCCCCATACGGTGTCCCAATTGGGATTATCAGGCAAGCATCCACCTTGCCAATCTTTTTTAATCCAGGCAAATGTAGCACCAGTGTCGTTGATATCATCTACAACAAGAATGTTTTTCTTTTTATTTGGATCACTAAATGCGTTACCCCAAACTTTATCACGGTCTTCTTGATATACGTATCCAAAAGCATCTTCTGCCATCCAACAATTGCTTTCGCACGATTCATCATCTTTAGCATCACGCAGTTTTACTTTGAGTGTTTCCATACGACAGTTTAGCATATGACTTATTACCAATGCCAATGGAAGTCCGCCTCGAGTAATGCCTACAACGTAATCAGGACGCCAGTTATCATTGTACATTTGTAAACAAATTTTGTGTCCTGCTTTTTCTACATCGTCCCATGTGTAAGTTTTGTGTTTCATTTATACTCTACTCGTTGTATAATTTCATCTAAAATCCACGGCAGATTTCTGTTTGTCCTTGAAAGATTGTATGTTACATCCATCTTTTGTAGAATAGCATCTAATCTATTAAGTTGTTTAACAGTGTCTTTGAGTTCTTTTACAATTTTTTCTGTTCTAGCGTCAATCATTTCTTCCACTCATCCATTTCTGTTTTGATTTCTGTGCCTTCGCGATCCTCGGCAATAAGTCTTGCCATGCTTTGAATATCATCTAGCAATGCATTTGCATATGCACGATCATATTGTTTACCACTGATTTCGCTGTATTGATTGCGAACACGATGCAGTTCGATTGCTTTGTCTTTCATTACATCTAGTCTACGAATTAGTTCTTCAATGGTGTGTAACATTACTTCAATGCCTCAAAAGTTTTATATTTTTCTAGAGCACGTTCGTACTCGTCCTTGAGTTCTCGCAGTTTAGGATACTTAGATTCCATATCCACGTCACGCTTTAATAATAACAGAGCATCACGCATTTCGTCAAGTTCTTTTAACACATCTCTACCCTGCACTTCTAGTTTACCGTCTACGTGTAGTGTAGTGTCAGTAGTAGTGTGATCATCAATAGCAATGGTATTACTCCATTGTCCAGTAGGATCAATGCGGCGTATGCTATTGCTATTAAAGGTAGGAGTGTATTGATCTTTAGAAAGGGAAATGTTCGTCATCGTCTTGTCTTCCTTGCCAGTCTTGGTGAACCATTTTGTAAATCGTTTTAAAGTTTTCGTAGGCTTTCCTTAACGCTGGATAATCGTTGCACATATCTTCTACTTTAGCAACTGAAGGCATATTGTCCTCAAACTCAACCGGATCATTTAGTGTGATAGTCAAACTGTCTAAATCAATAGTACCGTCGTTTATAACCCAACTGTCATCCAACGTAAGAGTACTACCACCAAGATCTATAGTAGAACTTGTAATACTACTTACATCAATAGTTATACTATCTTCTGAATTAATAATATAGTCGTCGTTATCCATTTTTTCCTACCTCAAGTTGGTATTGGTCAAAGCACATATCCTCAATACTTTTAGTTAGTATAACATAGTTAGACAAGTTGTCAACTACACTTGCAACAGCATCACCTTCTCTGCGTGGTGCTACGACTCTATTTAATTTCTTACCAGTTACACGTTCCATAGTATCAAGAACTTCTAACACACTCCATCCGTGATTACTACCTAAACATTCGTAAGGTGTGTTAACTGGTCCGTTTTCTACTGCCTTTACAATGGCACTAGCAAGATCAACAACATGAATATAATCACGAATACAAGTACCATCCCTTGTAGAATAGTCCGTACCAAAGATCCTAATGCTGGGTAGTTTTTCAGCAGCCACCATAGCAGCAACACGAATAAGATGGGTAGGATCGCCCAGTTGACGATTAACGCCGTCAGTACCAGATACATTAAAAAACCGGAAGATAGTGTATCCATTGGCTTTCTCCTTTATAACATCTTCTGCTGCCACTTTGCTACGTGCATATGGCGAAGCCATTTCCCAAGCACTGCTTGTACTTGCAAATAACACATGCGGTGTATCAACACGATCAAGCAAATTTGCAGTACCCAATACATTTACTCTATAGTATTCTGTAGGTTCTAACAAACTTTGAGGAACAACACTGCGTCCTGCTAAGTGGACTACGGCATCATATGTACCGTAGCACCACTTGGTAATATCTTGTTCTTGAAAGTGGTCACAGTAACCACTCACGTCATTGTATTCACTGTGGATATTAATATCCCAACCTGTGACTGTATGTCCATGTTCTTTTAATAATTTACAAACATGGCTACCAATGTAGCCAGTTGCTCCTGTGACCAGTACTCTCATTACTTATCCTCGGCTAGTTTACCGTTAAGATATTTTAGCAGTACACCGTATGCTGGTAGGAATAGTATCAAACCAACTAGGATTTTAAGTACTGTTTGAGATCCTGCAATCTCCATCCAGTTTGCAGCCATGTATTCATCTGCGCTGTTGTGGAATGCAACTGCAAAGAATGTATAACTGTCAATAATGTTTGCTGCAATAGTTGATACTGCTGGCGCTAACCACCATGCTGCATACTTTTCACGCAAATACTGGAACACGTAAACGTCTAGCATTGTACCAACTGCATAAGCAGTAGCACTTGCAAAACCAATACGTAGTGCAACACTCATTGGTGCACCTTCCAACGCAACAACTGCAATACTACCTAGGATAGCAAGCGGATATGCTGCTGCAATAGTTGCTCGAGCAATATTCTTACCTAGCATACGCACAGTAAGGTCAGTTGCAAGCACAACAATTGGGAATGTAAACGCAGCCCAAGTTAGTTTTACTCCAAAAATTTCAACTGGAATAGCAACTAGAGCGTTACTTACAGTGATGACAATAACGTGCAATAGTGCAAGTTTTAGCATCATACTTCGATCAATATCTTTAAACATAAATCTTCCTTCTTGTTTAATATTTTGTAACCGCTACATGATCACGATAACGGTTATCGTCCCTGCGCCACTGCTCACCATTACCTTGCATAATATCAATGTAACGATCAATAGTTGCACTGGTCCAATCAGAAATTTCGCCTAGTTTCGGATGCGGTTGCGCAACTAGTTTTTCTAGTTTTTGCATTGCATCTTCAATACTCCAAGGAACATACATACGTGTATGATCATTTGCAAAGATTTCTGGAAAACTGCGATATGCTGGAAACAGTACATTGCATCCTAATGCATCTGCTTCACTCACAGTGTTGCTTGTCCAATCCTGCAAAGCACAATTGAACAATACCTTACTACGATTTACAATATCATAGTAATGATTCTTTTTTAAGTTTTCATAAATTACAAGTTGACCACGCTCTTCCATCTTACGAGCACGTTCGATATACTTTGGATTGTTTGAACGCAGTGGGCCGCCTTGTAGAATAGCAAACTCTACTTCAGTTGTACCTGGGGTACCATACCATTCTTCAATCATATCCATAAAGAAGTCTGGTTGTTTTTCCTGATCAAAACGTGCTGCAAACACAACACGATTATCACGTTTTTCCCAAGTGTTAATTTCACCAACACGTAACCCAACTTCTACTTTATCAAATGCAAGTCCGCTGATATTGTAGATAGGAGCCTTCCAGTTTGCAATTTTCATGTGTGCAACCATTTCTTCATTACTTGCTAATACGCCAGTAACAAACTCGTTGCACATTTCTTCATACAAACTCATCCATTTGCCCATACCCCAAACGTGTACAAAGTCATCTGGATCAACTGCTTGTGCTAAACAACGGATCCAAACTTGTGGTCGTTGTTCTGCTGGAATCTGATCCATAATGTAAGGCAACGATTCCATACCAGGTTGAAACATATCTTCAAAGAAGATAACATCTTCACCTGTAACTTCACCGTTACGCATCATTTGTACCAAGTTCATCATTTGCGACATTGCAAAATAAGAACGGCCATGTGCATCTAACACTTGGCCTACTTGAATTGCTTTTGTGTTGTCGATTGTTGTGCCAGGCACATTTACCCAGTCAATGTCACGTCGTTGAAACGCTCGACGTGACCATTCTTCTAACTGTAGTGTGTACCTGCCTTCATATGGTTCTAAGCCCATATAAAATAGTTTACGCATTATCGACGTCCTTTGGCACGTGCCTTAGCACGAAGCCAGTTACGATGTTTTTCGTAAGCCTGCCAGTTTGAATCTTTTTTGTTGTAAAGTGCTGCTTCGTCAAACACTTTACCTTCAAAGCGACAGTAATCTTTGTAGTCTTCGAGATCGTTAAAAATTTTGTTTACTACCGGATTAGAGATAGTCATAATACCTTTTCCTTTATGCTTTAGGGTATACAATTTGACAGCCGTTTTCGCCATCTTCGGCAACATCAATAACAACAAACCGGCCAGGATATCTGTTGTTAATCTGTGTGTACAATGCATCTGCGATCATTTCACATGATAGGTAATCAAGTTGCAATACATCATCTTTGTACAAGTTTTCCAACCAACGCTTGAATTGAATAAACTCAATATCACGATCGTTGTGAAACACTTCGATTTGTACTTTAAAGTGGAACATATGACGATGTGGATAACCTAAGAAACTTACATCATACTCATCACCAGTAGCAAGTTTAGGATCTTCTAGTGCTGCTGGATACTTGTGGATACCTTCTTTTTGAAAAGTTACCCAAATACTGCGTTTTGCTGTTGTCATAGGTACATTAATAGTTGTACTTGCTTCTGTCAATTTAGCGTCCTCTTCTCTGTTGCGCCGTTTCATATATTCATAATAGCGTTCTTGTGTCATTTTGTCAAGCGATAATTTCATCTGTTGTGTATTTAGACCAATCAGTAAAGGTGTCACGAGTTTTTAAATCGTGTACCTTGTGGACCCATACACCAGGGTTACTTGCATCAAAGTCTTTGTCATCGATCTTTAAACAAGCATTATAACCAAGTTGTTCAATGTAGGGCAGTTTTACACTAATCATTGGAATAAATCTATTGTGTTCTACAAGTCCGCTTTCTAGTAACCCTTCGACTTGACTAGAATCAATATCCAGTGTAACCCAGTAGCCTTCTTTGAGTAACGGAAACGCCATTTGTTCCCAAGGTTCCCACTGTGTATGCACATTTTCTGTAACATTAAAACTCATGTTAGCACCAAGATAGATGTGCTTGCATCCTTTTTCGTTTGCCCGCCACATGATCTCTTCTGGATCATTGATGCCTACAACAAACAGTGTTTTTTTACCATATTGCGGTGTGTGTTCAACTTCAGTACCTACAAAGTATTGTACGTTTTCTAAGTTATCGCCTTGATCGTATGCTCTTTTCATGACTTCTTAATCCTATGTTGTTCAGTCCAAAGTTCCCAACGTTTTTTATAATACTCGTTGATATCTTCTTTAGCATAGCCTTTTTCTTCCATTGTGTCAATGATTTTTTCTAAATCTTTTAACCCAATTTCAATTAATTCAAGTCTTGCTGCCTTTTCTTCAGGATCCATTGATAACCTCTAGTTGTCTTTGAATTCTGTGTATTTCATCTTTGAGCCAAAGTTTTTGCGTTTTTAAACGTCTTACTTCATCTGTTATGGTTTGATTATGAAAACGAGATTCAAGTTCTTCATCAAGTTTTCTATGTTTTGTAATCAACTGCTCCAAGTGAGCATTTAACTTGTCATTGTTGTTTTCATAATTACTCATAAGACTAAATCTCCTCAAATAGTTTTCCAAACATTGTACTTGCATTAACAGTCTTTTTACCAATGTTTAATCTTGTACCAATAACATGCATCCAGTATTTACTGTACTTGTCAATTAAATCTAAACTTTTTTGTCTATCTTTTAGACTAAAAATTTCATCAACAACTTCTTTAAATTTTACAACTCCCCACCCCGGAAAGTCTTTGTCGTTAATAAGCATATATGGAAATAGTCCAGCATCATATTGCTCGTTTGCACGTTGTGTACTCTCAATGTGCATCCACACATTGTGACCCATTTGTAGTGCATAACTAAATGAGTCCCAACTTGTCTTGCCTTCTTTGCCTATTTTATTTAAATCGCCGGGTTTGTAAATACAAATGTCATTGATTTTACAGTGTTTGCTAATAGGTGAGTTTTCAAAGTTTTCAAAAATACCATCTGCTTCAACAGCATCCTTAAACAAACGTACATCAGTAGAGTATTTTTTATCGTCGGCACTTGGTGACATCATGTAACTCCATTTGCCACGATCATCAATTCGTATGCTATGATAAATTTGTCCATTTGCAGTTGCTAAGAAAGGCGAAGCACAATCATATGTAATCATAAAGTTAGGATTGTGATACTTGCGTACTGCACGTTGTATGTCAGTAAGCAATACAGCCCATTCTAGTTTACTAGTACCGAGGAAGTGCATTACATCATGTAAGCCTTGCTCTAATAACCCATCGTGTATCATGTGTACAAGGCGTCTTAAGATAAGATGCACATCACACATGTTTTGTCCACCCATTGCCCAACCGTTAAAGTGTGTTTCTGGATACTTTGCTGGATCACAATAGTCTTTGAATTCGTTATACCAGTTATCTGCATCATCATGATTGCTGCCTTGCAACACGTTTAGTACTTTAAAGTTACCACGACGGTTAGCCATGTAATAACGTGCATTGATGTGTGTTGCATCTACAGCATCTTGATAACTGCGAATGTTTGCTGCTTTTGCTGCTTTAGGATCTTGGAATGTCCAAGTTGGAATGTCAAGCATCATGCCATAATCCATATACTCTTCCATCCAGTTAACAACTAGTTCACGCTTTTTTTGTGCTTTTGGACAATTTGGATCAGTCCAGTCACCTTCCCAAAGTCCTTTTGCAATCTGGAACCCACCAGAGTCGCCTAGCAACCAACTGTTGTCTCTGTCGCGGTTACGCAACATGTCTTCTTTTTCACTGAACTTGTTTACGTCAAGTTCTGCGTGTCCTGCAGAATAGAGCGCCCACTTGTAATGAAACGCTCCTTTGTTGGGATTCAAAAAGTTAAGACCTTCTACTTCGCCAATACCTGCTGGAACACGAGCCGGATCAACATATTCTTGATATCTTTGTTTTCCTACAAATGTAGCATAAAAGCCACTAATGCTAGGTAGGAATACTGCATAATCATTTTGTGTTTCAGTAAGGTTTGTTTTCATTATTTTTGTTGTGCTGGTAGAATATAATCGTATTTTGCCATACCGCTATCAACAGTAATTTGCATAGCGCCTTGGTCTGTAATACTCATAGTTTTATCACCATCCAAGTTTAAGATAGCAATAGTTTGTGCAACTGGCCACGCCCAAGTATGTGTTAGACTGCCTTCGATGCCGTGTTCAAAAGTAAATGAACCTGCGTGTGTTGCTTCGTCACCAAAGTAAAAGTTCAAGTTACCATCTTCTGTACGAACTTGGAACACAGTTTCTTCGCTGTGCGCACCTGCCATAAGTTTCATACGTGCAATTGCTGCCATGCTTGGTTGGATTTCAACATTCCAACTGTTGCCTTTGAATTTAACACTTTTAAGTTTTTCTTCAATAATTGCTTTGTTCATAAAACGATAATCGTTTTCAAAGTCGCCACTTGCATTTTCAAAGTGGATATGTGTTGGAATAACTTCGCCATTGCGTTCTGCTTGCACAACTTCAATCTTAGCATCTTCTTTGTATTCCGGGTTTTTCAAATGATATGCAAGTTTACCTAAGTCTGGCATACCAAATACACCTGAAAACTCACCAACTGGCGAGTGTGTTGTAGCACTTAAAATAACACTGCGGTCATCAGCCATTGATTCAACTGTAGTATCGTTCTCTGCTGTAACCTTTAGTGTTGTAATGAAGCCTAATGAATGTGTATGTGACACAATGTCTTGTAGAATGTCTTTCATGTTTATCTCCTGTATCTCTTATTATACTGATATTTGCCTTATTTGTCAAGCGATTGTTTTAGTTTTGTATTGTAATACACTGCTGCACTCAGTGTATTTAGATTAATATTTTTTTCTGCTGCCATTTTTAATAGTGCTTTAGTGTCTTTAGGAAAACACATACCTCCCCAGCCACGTGCGCCTTGATCTGGCCACACAAAACTGTGACTTTCACCTATACGATTGTCTGCTGTGACACCTGCATGTACATGGTCGAAGTCAATACCATAAGCAGTACAAAAATCGTAAATTTCATTAAAGAAACTCACCTTAGTAGCAAGGAATGCATTGCGAAAATATTTTATTGCAATGGCTTCTTCTGGACGTACAATATTAATGCGCATCTTTGGCCAGTTATAACTATATTGATCTCGCCAGTAATCAGTATCACCACTTAGAATAACACTGTCCAAGTTTTTAATATCGTTCATGTAGTTCACAGCACGTAAAAACTCCGGTGAAAAGCACAAACGATGATTAGGAAATGTTTCTTTTAAAAACTGCCAACCTTGTAAATGTATTGTGCTTTTGATCAGGATTGGAGTTGTTGGATTGCATTTTTCAATTACGTCATAAACTGCACTGATATCGCATGTTCCGTTTTCTAACTCTGGTGTTGGAACACAAACAACAACTGCACTGGTATTTTCAAAGTCTGCAATCTTACCTAATGGTGGGTCATGTACTACAATTTCTCTGCGAAAGTTTTTAAACAATAATTCATGTGCTTTGCCTACAAAGCCATACCCTGCTATAATCATGCTGCTATTTTCGCCTCCTGAAAGTATGCTAAACGTTCCCAAGTATCACGCCAATCTTTTACGTTATAGCAGCGTTGTTTATTGAGTTTTGATGCTAGTGGCCAATCGTTTCCTCCTGGGTTCATTTTGTCTCCAAAAAAGAAGATTTTGTCGTTTTTGTTAAAGTCCTCTAGTATTTGACTTTTGTCACAGCCTTTGCGATAAATGTCAATACCAGTTTCACCACCAACTGTTGCTGTGATGTCGGGAAATTCGCTGTTGATTTGGAACGCAATAGTTTCTCGTTCTCTATTTTCTGTATCCCAAGCAACATATTCTTTACGTTCTTGTAATGTACAGTTGCGGCCTACAATTGAAAAGTTAATAGTGCCTACACGTTCTTCTATGTGATTACCTGTACGCAATGGAAATGGACTACCTTGTAACCATCCATTCATTAAATCGTGAAGTTCTTTAGGTGCTTCAAATGGTTTGCTATTCACACGCTTGCCTCTATGCCATACATCGTTGCCGCTACAATTATAAACAGTAACTACTGACTCGCAAATGTCTGCGCCCAGTTGTTCTACAGTTTTTGGATAATCACTGCCTGTAACAAGAAACACTTTGTTGTCTTGAATAAAGGTTTTAAAGAATACTTTAAATCCAGGATTAATAACTTGTCTGCTTGGAGTTAGTGTTCCATCCACATCAAATATAAATTTATTCATCAGTTCTCCTATGTGGGTGTTCTGGGTTTTCAACAAAGCGCCAACAGCCTTCGTTCTTAATGGTATTTAGATCATTTCGCAATAATGTGTTCTCCATTTGGAGTTCTCGAACCTGTTTTTCTAATGCCCAAATCTGTTCTTGCACCCATTCTAGTTCATAATGCTGCACACAATCGTCACTCATCTGAACAAAATGCCTTTTCGCCTTGTGTAAATTCTGCTTCTAAAACTGCTTGCTCAATATGACAACTCATAGCAGTTTCAAAAGTTTCATATCGAGTGAGTTTAGGTTCTGCGCTACCAATAACGCTACTTACAATCCAAAGTGTCCACATTACGGATTCTCCTTTATCCAAACACATTCTGAAATGTCTTCAGGTGTGTTGTACATACGCTTACACTGTTCATAAGGATTCAGTGTATCAGCAAGTTCCATACCTGCTAAAAACGAACCCAACATTAAAAACACCATTACAATAGTAATCTTCATCCTTGCTGTGCCTTATGCTGTGCAACACCTGCTGCCTTTGCTAGTTCGCTAAAACGATCAGCAATTTGTCGCATTTCACTTTCCATGACTTTATCTCTTTCGCCAAACCCTCTTGCCATATTGTGCAGTAAGATAACCATATCGCCGTCTGTTAATGGTTTACGTCCTTCAGGTAGTGCCATTTTCTTTCTCCGCTTGTGCTACACGTTTACGCAGACCGCTGGTGCTGAATCTGTGATCACGTTTGTTGAAGTGTAATTCGATTCCACGTTTTCTACAGACATCTTTGCCTGTAAACTCTTTTTCACGATATTCTTCACCTAGGAATCTCACATCAATTTGAAACAGTTCGAGAATATCAATAACATCTTCTTCAGTTTGATAAGGTACAATTTCATCAATAAACTTGAGAGCATTAAGTTGTGCATAACGCTCTACTAGTGTTTGTACTGGTTTGTTTTTTTCTGTAGGACGATCTATTGTAGGATCAGTTTGCAATCCTACAATAAGATAATCACAGTTTGCCTTTGCTTCACGCAACATACCAATATGTCCTGCATGTAGCAGATCAAAAGCACTGAATGTAATACCTACTCTCATAGTCACCTCTTTATAACAATATACATGTTATATTTAGATTTGTCAACCCCATTCAAACAAACTATTAAATGTATTGTTTTGTTTAGTGCTTTCTAAATCATATTTTAGCACACCAATTAAGTTATCTAATTTGTTGTCAATGATAACTTCTTCCATTGCATCACCATCGAACGGCAGTTCTTTAAACCAATCTGGCAAACGTAGTTCGTCTGTCGGATAAGCAACACTTGTATAACCTAAAGGATTTGCTTTTAGTTTACAAACAATAACCTTCATACCATCTACAATCTCTTGCGAGTATTTGTCACCGTTCATACGCTTCAGCGTGTTCCAGTTGATGCTTGCTCTTACGTGTCCAGGCATGTTTGCTTTGCCTTGCTTTTCTTCAAGACGTTGATAATGCCCAATCTTGTTTGCACGTTTAGGCGAACCTTTTTCAAAACCTGGACGTTCTTTGAACTCACGTCTAAAATTAGTGATAGATTCTAACAGTTCTTTTTCCGGCTTTAGATCTAAAACCATGTCCAATAATGTTTTCAAATAATCTTGCATAAACACTGGTGTATCACTACGTTTTAAATCCAAGCCCATGGCTTTAACTTTACCTAGTTTGCCGTCTTTGTCTGTACGGTTACCTTCTAAGTCATACACTCGCACTGCATAACGTTTCTTGGTAATAAACAAACCTGTATCGGCAACAACTTCTCGACCTGCTGCAATAACTTCACTACGTGTCTTTGGACAATGAAATGCTCGTGCCATAAAGTCTGGAAATGTTGTATTTGCCTGTTCACAAATCTGATCATACAGTGTAATTACATTGTCTTTTCCCCAAGGAATAGCACCAGATTCGATTTCGTTCTTTAATACCGGATATGCACTAAAGTAAACAGAGTCAGTATCACCGTAAATAATACTTTTGCCTACATAGTCATATTCACCTGTGATAATCTTGTTAACTTCACTGGCCATGTGTTTGGCAATTTGTCTACCAGTAAGTGTAGTTGATTGTCCTATGCGTTTGTCAAAAAATCTGCAACCAGGATTAAGAATGGCCCCGTAAAGAGAGTTAAGATTAATTTTTTTAACAAGTTGTCTTTTGTCCCAAAATGCAATTTCAGTTTCATTGCCTGCTGCAATTGCTTTACGCATCTTGGCTTGTAGTTCTTTACGTTCTGCATACCACCTCTTTAATAGACCTGGAACAACTCCTTCTTTTTCCCAAGTGAATATTGTTCCATTTGCACTCAGCATCCATGGCTGATGATTATCAAAAATAAGTTTGTAAACTTCTGCGCCACTGAGTTCGTGAACACTGCCGTCTTCTAAATCTAATGTTAGACTAACATCTTTGCGTTGATCCATTACTGCTTCGTATTCAAGCGTACCAAATTTACCTTCCCAAGCAGCCGCAAACGATTTTTTCTCAAGTGTTTGTGCATTATGTAACATTTCGTCAGTCATAATTGGACGCAATTGTCCAATAATAGTCTCAGGAGCCATATTCATTGCACGAATCACGCTTGGATATAGTGAATTCAAGTCCATTGAACCAATCCACTCATGAACACCTTTTTTGGGATATGCTACATAAGCACCTGCTGCTGCTGTGCCGCCTTCGTGTTCTTTGCGGTTGGGTGCAACCATACCACGATTGTGTGTTTCGTTGATAATAGCCTGCTCTGTAACAGCCACAGCACCCATTGTTGTTTGTAGCAACACAGTGTTATCGTGTGCAATTTCGTTTGCTAGATCAATAAAACGCAGTTTCTTGTCAATTTTATCAAGTAGTGCAACGTCTTGTCTGTTATATTCGATAAACGTTTTAAAGTCGTTGTTGTAAAGTTGGTCAAGTGTACCTTCATACACAGTTTTGTTTTCGCCAACTTCCATTTCGCCAATAGCATCTAGTCGATATGTGTGACGTTCTTCGTATGTATACTTGCGATACAGTTCAAGATAGTCCATATGCACACGACCGATAGTATCAAATGTTTCAGCAGTCTTGCCAAACTT
>Ga0255772_10003683_pt1 | contig 14630 bp, 3 predicted proteins | sample 071ome_34_FD_179970 | JGI IMG/M metagenome (GOLD analysis project Ga0255772, IMG submission 179970) | Coastal salt marsh microbial communities from the Groves Creek Marsh, Skidaway Island, Georgia - 071411BT metaG (version 2) | ecosystem: Environmental > Aquatic > Marine > Intertidal zone > Salt...
ACAATCCCCAAGCCTATGTCTTTAACCTCCAAACAACAAGTTCTGCCGAAGCGAAAAGATTATGGAGGGCAAAGATAAAGGAAGAATGGGATTTAGAGTGTGCCTATTGTGGGTCTGAAGAAAACCTCACAATAGACCACGTTGTGCCTCGTTCTAAGGGTGGAGCAGATTTCACCAAGAATTGTGTGTGTGCCTGCCACGAATGTAACCAAGACAAGGGTCATACTCCTTGGGAAGAGTGGTATTCTTCCCAGGAGTTTTTTAGTATGGAAAGATATGAAAAAATCAAAGATTGGATGAAACCAGAACCACCGGCAAATCTTTATCGTTACGGAACGAGAAGAAATATTGTATTATAAATAAATGAAAAGGACAGTATATACTGTTCTGAACCGGTACATACCGATAGAATAATAAATGGCCACTCCGATTAGGATAAAGAGGTCAGCGGTCGCTGGCAAAAAACCAACAGAAGGACAGTTACAGTTAGGTGAATTAGCTGTCAACTTTTATGATGGTAAGATTTTCCTAAAACAGGATACAGGTGGTGTTGGTGTTGGTACAAGAATCGTAGAAGTTGGTGCAGGCACAACAACTTTTGCGGGTAAGACTTTATTCGTTACTCAAAATGGTAACGATGATAATACTGGATTAGACGTAAACAATTCAAAGGCAACAATCAAAGCAGCAGTTGCCCTTGCAGTTCCTGGTGATACGGTCAAGGTTTATCCCGGAACTTATACTGAAAATAATCCCATCAATCTTGCAGACAATGTTTCGGTAGAAGGAACAGAACTTCGTCGTTGTCTGGTCGCACCACAAAATACAAACACTGATTTGTTCTATGTTGGTCAAGGATGTCACTTAACTGATCTCAGTTTTGTCGGTGGTCCGATGACGAATGGTGCGGCAGTCGTTGCATTCCGTCCACTACTCGGTGTTTCTTCTGACAGATATTTTGATGCCGCAAGATTGATTCGTCAGAACTTAGATTTCATTGCAAATGAAGCAGTAGGATATCTGACAAGCACGGACTACAAAAACCCTGCTTTCCAAGTTGTTGATTCTGGTGGAACTCCAACAGATCCTCAGAATTGTAGAGATGATATCAAAGATATTTACAGAGCAATCTGCCACGATATTACGAGAGGTGGTAACTCCAAGTGTGTAGGTGCCGGTAAATCATATTATACTGCTGGTGGAGCACTACAACACATTACCGGAACTGATCCAAACGGATATAGTGTAAAGGATGCAACGATTGCTGCGATTGATTATTCGGTTGGTATTGCAAGATCCTGCATCAACAATATTACTTGGAATGGTGGATATCAATCTATTGTAACTCAAGTCAAGGATGAAAGTATTCAGGCAGAGGGTGGTTCTTATGATGTAGGCAACTGTGCAAATGTTCATTCTGCAGTTACGACTTGTGCAGGAATCGTAACCACGATTATTGATGTTGGTCCCGCATCTGCAGGTATCACAACAAACTATCCCGGAAACAGTGGTGCGATTGTTTCTGGTATAACTGATCCATCATTAAGTCCACTTCAAGGAACTGGTGTTATCACAAAAGGTCCTTATGTAAGAAACTGCACCAACTTTATTGCTGGCAGTATTGGAGCAAAGATTGATGGATTCAATGCCGATGAAGGAGATCAGGTAAACAATATTGGTGTTCAGGGTTCATTCAACGTTGACTCCTATACCCAGTTCAATCAAGGTGGTATCGGAGTTTCGGTAACTAACGGTGCATATTGTCAGTTGGTTTCTATTTTCACCATTTGTGATGACACTGCAATCTATGCCGGTAAAGGTGGTCAGTTAGATCTCACAAACTCCAACTCTTCATTCGGAACAAAGGGATTAGTTGCCGAAGGAGTTGGTGATGAGACTTCTAGTTGTATTGATCGTTATACTGGAACAGTAAGTTCTACTGCGGCAGTAAGTCAGAATATTGTTACTGTTTCTGGTGTAGGTAACAATCGTCCTTATGATGGTCAGGCACTTTACTTTGATCGTAAGTACTATGTTGTTAGTGATATTGTGGTTACAAATGGTGGATCTGGATATACTTCACCTCCTACAGTAACGATTGATGCTCCAACTGGTCCTGGTGTTGCCATTCCTGCACAGGCAACGGCAACTGTAGAAAATGGTGCAGTGACAGTGGTTACTGTAAGAAGTGCCGGATCACAATATACGGGTGTTCCTAATGTTTCTTTCTCTGGTGGTGGTGGAGTTGATGCCGCAGCAACAGCACAGATAGACGCAATTTATTATGATGTTCTTGAGTCAACTGAACCATCTGCTGGTATCACAACAATCAGTTTGGTGCAGAATCTAAATAATGAAGTTGGAGTTGGAAGCACGGCATATTTTGCAAGACAAAGTTTCCAGATTGTAAGTTCACATTCTTTCCAATATATTGGTGCCGGAAACACTATAGAAACTGCATATCCATCAAGAGGTGGTGTTGCGATTGAAGAAAATGAAGTGATTACTAATGATGGCGGCAGGATTAACTATACCAGCACAGATCAGAGAGGTAACTTTAGGATTGGTGATGGTGTTGTGATCAATCAATCAACCGGAACTGTATCCGGTAATGTATACATTAAGAGTTTATTCTCACAAGTAACACCATTCATTCTTGCATTAGGAGGAGATTAATCAAATGGCAGTTGCAGCAGCAGCAGTAAATGTATTCCAGACTATCACGAGTGTAGTTGGAACAAGCACAGTTGGAATCTACACGGCACCTATCGGTTATACGGGTGTTGTTCTTTTAGCACAAGTAACTAATGTTGGGTCATCAACTCAAACAATCAGTTTTGGTCATCGCAGAAGTGGAACTGACACTGAGATTGTTAAGAACTTAGCAATCCCAGCCAGTGATACTGCTAATCTTCTCCCTGGAAAGTTGGTAGTAGAAACGGGAGATACACTGACGATGGTTGGTAGTAATGCTACTGACCTCAAGTTTTTGTCAAGCATTCTAGAAACATCAAATCTCTAATATTTAAAGTACAATGGCAGCACCAATACGTTTTCTTAGCGGCAGACAGCAGCAACAAAAAATTGGTATAGAAGGAAGTACCGAAAACCAAAAGGTATTAGAGGTTATTGGTCAGGTTGGTATTGGTACTACCATTTTTGAACCATCAGAACAACTTGATGTTCGAGGGTCTGTAAGTGTTGCTGATACAATAACAGCTTCAATAATTAATGCAACAACAGTTGTTGTAACTGGTAGTGGAAACACGTTTTCGGATTTAACAGTAACTGGTATTGCTACTTTTTCTAGTGATATTGATGCTAATGGTGGATTAGATGTTGATGGACACACTGAGTTAGATAACGTTAACATCAGCGGTGTATCCACCTTTGCTGGTGCCATTGATGCTAATGGTGATTTAGATGTCGATGGATTTGCCGAACTTGATGCTGTAAATATATCTCAAACCTTAAGTGTTACTGGTATATCTACTTTCAGTTCTGATGTAGATATCAACGATGGACTCGATGTAGATGGACATACTGAGTTAGACGACTTAAACGTATCTGGTGTATCCACCTTTACTGGTACTGCCGACTTTAATGGTAATGTTGATATTGATGGACATACTGAGTTAGATGATCTTAATGTATCAGGAGTATCAACCTTTACATCGGCAGTTGATATCAATGCATCTATTGACGTAGATGGTCATACAGAGTTAGATGACCTTAATGTATCGGGAGTATCAACCTTTACTGGTGCAATTGATGCTAATGGTAACTTAGATGTAGATGGTCATACTGAACTTGATGACTTAAACGTATCAGGAGTATCAACCTTTACTGGTGCTGCCGACTTTAATGGTAATGTTGATATTGATGGACATACTGAGTTAGATGATCTTAATGTAAGTGGTGTTTCCACCTTTACTGGTGCCATTGATGCTAATGGTGACTTAGACGTTGATGGTCATACAGAGTTAGATGACCTTAATGTATCGGGTGTTTCTACCTTTACATCGGCAGTTGATATCAATGCATCTATTGACGTAGATGGACATACTGAACTTGATGACTTAAACGTATCGGGTGTTTCTACCTTTACATCGGCAGTTGATATCAATGCATCTATTGACGTAGATGGACATACAGAGTTAGACGACTTAAACGTATCGGGTGTTTCCACCTTTACTGGTGCAATTGATGCTAATGGTGACTTAGACGTTGATGGAAGAACGGAGTTAGATGATACTAATATTTCCGGGACATTAAATGTTGTTGGTGTTTCTACTTTTGCCGGTGCCATTGATGCTAATGGTGACTTAGACGTTGATGGAAGAACGGAGTTAGATGATACTAATATTTCCGGGACATTAAATGTTGTTGGTGTTTCTACTTTTGCCGGTGCAATTGATGCTAATGGTGACTTAGACGTTGATGGTCATACTGAATTAGATAATCTTAATGTATCTGGAGTATCAACCTTTACTGGTGCAATTGATGCTAATGGTAACCTAGATGTAGATGGGCACACTGAACTTGATGACTTAAACGTATCGGGTGTTTCTACCTTTGCATCGGCAGTTGATATCAATGCATCTATTGACGTAGATGGACATACTGAACTTGATGACTTAAACGTATCAGGAGTATCCACCTTTACTGGTGCAATTGATGCTAATGGTGACTTAGACGTTGATGGTCATACTGAATTAGATAATCTTAATGTATCGGGTGTATCAACATTTGTCGGAATAGGTACGTTCCAAAATGATCTCTATGTTGGTGGTGCTTTATATGTTTCTGGAAGCACACTTGGAGATGATATTGAAACAAGAAACCTAAACGTATCAGGAGTATCAACCTTTACTGGTGCAATTGATGCTAATGGCAACCTAGACGTAGATGGGCACACTGAGTTAGATAATCTTAATGTATCGGGAGTATCAACCTTTACTGGTGCAATTGATGCTAATGGTAACCTAGATGTAGATGGTCATACTGAATTAGATAATCTTAATGTATCTGGAGTATCAACCTTTACTGGTGCTGCCGACTTTAATGGTAATGTTGATATTGATGGACACACTGAGTTAGACGACTTAAACGTATCTGGTGTATCCACTTTTGCCTCTAATGTAGATATCAATGCTTCAGTAGATATTTCTACTTCATTAACGGTTGGTTCTGCAACAACAATAACTGGTTCTGGTATTATTGCTGGTATTGTTACAGGAACACTTGATAATGATTTAACACTTGCCACTTCTGGGACGGGATTAAGTGGAAGTGCAACCTATAATAACTCTGGTGCCGCAACATTTACCGTAACAAGTAATGCGACTGATGCTAATACTACTGGGACAATAGTTGCCAGAGATGGTTCTGGTAACTTTAGTGCAGGAACCATTACTGCCGATTTGACTGGTGTTGCTTCTACAGCAACAAAACTAGAAAACGCAAGAGACTTCTCAATCACTGGAAGTTTTGTAACGGCTTCGGCAGTATCATTTGATGGCACTGCTAATGTTGCACTCGGAGCAACAATCACACCAAATTCCATCACACTTGGAACTTATACTTCCGGTGATTATGTTCAGTCAATCACCGGAACCGCAAACGAAATAGAAGTTACTGGTGGATCGGGTGAAGGTTCTACACCACAGATTGGTCTTCCTAATGATGTAACAATCGGTGAAGATTTAACTGTCAATAGAGACGTTCAGATTAATCGTAACCTGAATGTTGATGGTAATATTACCATTGGTGGAACTACTGCGACTATATTTGCAGAAACCTTAAGAGTTTCTGACCCTGATCTGATTCTTGGATTTAGGACTGATGCACTTAACAATGATGTTTCTAATGATACTACCGCAAATCACGGCGGTATTGCAGTTGCATCAACCGAAGGAAATCCATTAATTACAATTGTAAATCCAGGTGCTGGTGAGACACTGCCTGCCACATATAAGAAAATTATGTGGTTTAAGTCTGGTTCTTTTGTTGGACTTGGAACTGATGCCTGGTTGAGTAACTATGCTGTTGGTATTGGTAGTACACAATTCCCAACAGGAACAAGACTTGCGGCTGGTAGTGTTCAGTTTACCGAAAATGATTTAGCAGTTGTAAGAAATATTAATGCTTCTGGTATTATCACAGGCACACTTGATAATACTCTAACACTTGCGACTAGTGGTAATGGAATAAGTGGTTCGGCAACTTATAATAACTCTGGTGCCGCTACATTTACTGTAACATCAGATGCTACTGATGCAAATACTCCATCTACAATAGTATTCAGAGATGGTTCTGGCAACTTTAGTGCAGGAACCATTACTGCTGATTTGACTGGTGTTGCTTCTACTGCAACTAAGTTAGAAACCGCAAGAGACTTCAGTGTTTCTGGTGATGTTGCCACTGCTTCCCCAGTATCCTTTAATGGAACTGGTAATGTTGATTTGGCAGTTACATTATCTAATAATTTTAGTGCAGATACTAGTGGCATTATTACGGCATCGAGATTTGTATCTGATGTTACTGCGGGCACTGCACCATTTACTGTTTCTTCCACAACTCTTGTATCAAATCTGAATGCAGATTTACTTGACGGACAAGAAGGATCCTACTACTTAGACTACACTAACTTTGTTGGTATTGCCACTAATGCTGATAAGTTAGATGGACAAGAAGGATCCTACTACTTAGACTACACTAACTTTGTTGGTATTGCCACTAATGCCGATAAGTTAGATGGACAAGAGGGTTCTTATTATACTAATGCTTCCAACATTAATGCTGGAACGATTGGTGATGCTTACTTACCTGCAACGATTACCAGTGATATAACTGGCAATGCCGCAACTGCCACCACTGCCACTAATCTTGCTGATGCTGCTAATATTACTACAGGAACCATTAGTGATGATAGATTACCTGCAACGATTACCAGTGATATAACTGGCAATGCCGCAACTGCCACCACTGCCACTAATCTTGCTGGTGGAGATACTGGAGATATTCCTTATCAGTCTTCTAGTGGGATAACGACTTTTGTTGATGCAACTGGTGCTGCTAATAATCAAGTTCTTCTTTGGAATGGTAGTGCACCTGTTTGGGCTAATGTAAGTGCCGGTGCCGGTGCTCTTTCTGGTATTAGTGTACAGGAAGAGGGATCTCCTGTAGGAACGGCAAACTCTATAACAGTTCTTAATTTCGTTGGTGATAATGTAACTGCCACTGTTAGTGGTTCTGATACTGCTATTATCACTCTTTCTGGTACTCCAACTTTCTCAAGTTTGAATGTTACTGGAGTTTCTACGATTCCTAGTGTAACTGGACCAACTACCTTCACTGGTGGTGACGTTAATGTTGGCACTGCTATTACCTTTGATCCTGTAAGTGGTATTATAAGTGCAACGGCATTCTATGGTAGTGGTGAGAATCTTACTGATCTGATTAACCAAAGAATTGAAGGTCTTGCAATCTATGATGAAGGAGTTCAAGTTGGCACTGGATATACGTTTGCAGGACTCAACTTTGTTGGACCCGGTGTTACGGTAACTGCTGCTGGCATTGGAACGACCGCAACTATTACAATACCCGGATTTGGACAAGACGCAGACGGAAACCTCTTTGGTGGTGATGGTGCCGGTGGTTCTTATGATCCAGCAACAGGATCTGCTTGCTTTAATACCTTCTTAGGATGTAATGCCGGTAATAGTATTACATCTGGTGATTATAACTTCTTTGTGGGGCAATGTGCAGGATTCTGCAACACCATTGGAACTAATAATAACTTCTTAGGTAATGGAGCAGGATACTACAACACCAGTGGAATTAATAATAACTTCTTAGGACGATATGCAGGATACTGCAACACCACTGGATGTCGTAATACCTTCATAGGTCAAAATGCTGGTTTTGGTGGTTCTGGTGGTGTTACTGGTAGTCATAATAATGCTATTGGACAAGATGCAGGTAATTGTCTGACTTCTGGTTTTTCTAATAACTTCTTTGGGTGTCGTGCTGGTTGCTCCAACACCACTGGATCTCGTAACAACTTCTTAGGTAGTTATGCGGGAAAATGTAATTCTATTGGAAGTAATAATATCTTCTTAGGTGATGTTGCAGGAGGATGCAACACTACTGGTTGTTATAATACCTTCTTTGGTCTTTGTGCTGGTTATGGTGGTACTGGTGGTGTCACTGGTAATCGTAATACTGCTATTGGACAAGATGCAGGTAAGTGTCTGACTTCTGGAGGTTGCAATAACTTCTTTGGTCTTAATGCGGGAAGAAACAACACCACTGGATGCTATAATAACTTCTTTGGTAAACAAGCAGGAGGATGCAACACCACTGGATGTTATAATACTTTTATTGGTCGTTATGCTGGTTATGGTGGCACTGGTGGTGTTACTGGTATTAATAATACTGCTATTGGACAAAATGCAGGTAAGTGTCTGACTTCTGGTTCTTGTAATGTTTTCTTAGGTTATGGTGCAGGTCAAGACAACAGCACTGGATGTTTTAATAACTTCTTCGGTCATAATGCAGGAGAAAAAAACACCACTGCATCTTATAATACCTTCTTAGGTCGATGTGCAGGATACTGCAACACCACTGGATGTTATAATACCTTCTTTGGTCTTTGTGCCGGTCATGGTGGTTCTGGTGGTGTTACTGGTAATCATAATACTGCTATTGGACAAGATGCAGGTATGTGTCTGACTTCTGGTGCTTATAATAACTTCTTTGGTGATGAGGCAGGAAGAAGCAACAGCACGGGAAGTTGGAATAACTTCTTTGGTAAATGTACTGGATATGATAATACTTGTGGGTCTTGTAATAACTTCTTTGGGTGTAATGCAGGAAAATCAAATACGTGTGGATGTGGCAATAACTTCTTTGGTCAAAGTGCAGGAAGATACAACACCACTGGATCTAATAACAACTTTTTTGGCACACAATCGGGGTGTAAAAATTGTACTGGATCCAATAATAACTTCTTTGGTCTTTCTTCAGGATTCTCCCTCACCACTGGATCTCATAATAACTTCTTTGGTAATGGTGCAGGACGTTGCAACACCAGTGGATGTTATAATACCTTCTTAGGTCCAGCGGCAGGATACTGCAACACCACTGGATGTTATAATACCTTCTTAGGTGAATGTGCTGGTTATGGTGGTACTGGTGGTGTTACTGGTAATCATAATACTGCTATCGGACAAAATGCAGGTAAGTGTCTGACTTCTGGTGCTTATAATGTTTTCCTTGGAACTGCTGGTGTACGAGTAACCAGTGGAGCTTGTAATGTCGTTATTGGATACAATGCTGGTAATTCCTGTACCTCATCAAACAATGTATTCCTAGGAAAAGGAGTCGCGCAATGCGCCACACTTACTGGTGGAAATAATATTTTCTTAGGACAAAATGCAGGATGTGCTGCCGATGGCACTTCACAAATGAACGTTGCAATAGGTAATGGTTCAGGAAGAAATCTGAATGGTGGTCAATGTAATGTCTTCTTAGGAAAATATGCTGGATCTGGTGTATCTAGTGGTGATCATAATATTGGTCTTGGATATGCTTCTGCTGGTGATGCGACTGGTAGTCATAATATTACCATTGGTAACAGTGTTCAAGTTACAGGAAGTAAGAACTTAGCAATCGGATGTCAGACTTCTCGTTGGATCACTGGTGATAGTTCCTTTAACGTAACTCTTGCCGGTATTGTTACGGCAACTACTGCTGGTAATGTTTGTGCCACGGCATATTATGGTGATGGTTCTAACTTAACCAATCTTCCTGCAAGTGGTGTTGTTCCTACAGAGAACACAACAAATCAGGCACAGTTTATTCCATTCTTTGTTGGAACAGCACAGACTTCTATTGCCGGTATTTCTAGTGCAACATTGGTCTTCAACCCATCAACCAATCGTTTGGGTGTTGGAACAGATTCTCCACAGGCAACTCTGCACGTTGTTGATGAGTTCTTAGTTTCTACTGCTGGTGCCGCAAGCACTCAGAGAATCTCTCAGAAGGCATACACGACTGATAATGGAACTCTGTCTTGGGAAGGCAGTGCTGGTCAGTTGTTCTCTATTACAAACAACCTGACTTCTGGTAGTATCTTCTCAGTCAATGATGTTTCTGGTATTCCTTCTATTGATGTAGATGCTGATGGTACGATTCAGTTGGCACCATTCGGAGCAACTGAGTTTGTTGGAGTCGGAACCACTGCCCCGACCGCAAAATTACACGTCGTTGGTGGTGTTAATGTTACTGGTGTCGTAACAGCAACTGACTTTAACTCCACATCAGACGCAAAACTGAAGACTAATGTTCAGGTCATTTCAGATCCTCTTGAGAAGGTTCTGCAAATCAATGGAGTCTCCTTTAATTGGATTAAGGACAATAAGCCTTCTATGGGTGTTATTGCCGATAATATCCAAGAGGTCTTACCAGAACTGGTTACTGATTCTGATCCTAAGACGGTTAATTATAATGGTCTCATCGGTCTTCTGATTGAGGTCGTCAAGGAACAGCAAACTCAAATCAATTCTCTCAACGAAAGATTATCCAAACTGGAATGATTGTCTAAATACTTGTAATAAAACTACCCAGTGTATACGAGGACGGTAGATGGCTATTAAGGTACAAGGCACAACTATAATTGATGATAGTAGGAATATTGTTAATGGTATTGGTGCTTCCTTTACTGGTATTGTAACGGCATCATCTTTCAGTGGTTCTGGTTCTGGACTAACAGGTATTGGTGGAACGGGTGAGTTTATACAAGACGCAGACGGAAACCTCTTTGCTGGTACTAATGCTGGTGGTGGATATGATCCTGCTACGGGAACGTCAGTATATAACATTTTCTTAGGAGAAAATGCTGGTGCTTCCATTGCAGGTGGTGATTATAACACCCTCCTTGGATATGAAGCAGGATGCTCTGTAACCACAGGTATTCATAATATTATATTTGGATGTAGGGCTGGTTGTAGTCTTCAATCTGGTAGTTGTAATGTATTCTTAGGTCAGTGTGCCGCATCTGCTGCTACTGGATCTTCTAACTTTGTGTCGGGTCATGAGGCAGGAAAATGCATGACCTCCGGCAGTGGAAATATATTACTTACGCAGGGTGCCAGTGCTGATAATAGTGCCGCATGGACCGGATCTAATACGATTGCGATTGGTAAACAGGCAGGAAGAAGATTATGTGGATCGTCCAGTAATAATGTTTTCTTAGGAAAATATTCAGGATTTTGTGTAACCACTGGTGGTTCCAATATCTTTATTGGTGATCAGGCTGGTTGTGGATCAAATGCAAAGACTGGATCTAACAACGTTGTAATGGGCACCAATTCTGGTGCTAATCTTTCTAGTGCTAATCACAACTTCTTTGGTGGATATAAAGCAGGATGTGCGACCACCACTGGTGCTTGTAATATTTTCTTAGGTCAGCAGGCTGGATTATTATCTGATGGAACTGGAAATGTTTTCCTTGGTTCTTATGCTGGTAAATGTGCTACTAGTGGAGATAATAACTTCTTTGTTGGATATCAAGCAGGATGTGCTAGCACTGGTAAGCAAAATATATTACTTGGACGTAATGCTGGACAGGTTACTACGGGATGCTGCAATTTCTTCGTAGGATTATATGCAGGTAGGTGTGGTACTACTACAAACAATGCTATTTTCCTTGGTTCTTATGCTGGTAAATGCACTAGCGGAGATTTTAATGTCTTCTTGGGAACTCAAGCAGGGTGTTCTGTAACCAGTGGTCAGCGTAATATCTTTATTGGACAGTGTTCTGGTATTGGAGTAGATCTAAAGACTGGATCAGATAACATTTCACTAGGCACTAATTCTGGATGTTCCATGTCTAGTGCTGGTTGTAACGTCTTCCTTGGATATCTAGCAGGAAAGTGTGTAACCACTGGTGGTTCTAATGTCTTTATTGGACGTGATTCTGGTTGTGGACCGGGTGCAAAGATTGGATCAGATAACGTTTCACTGGGCACTAATTCTGGATATTCCCTGACTAGTGCTACTTGCAGTGTCTTCCTTGGATATAGAGCAGGAGGATGCACAACCACTGGTGCTGCCAATGTCTTCATTGGTCTGGACGCGGGTTATGGGGCAAACGCTACAACTGGAACTCTAAACGTCGCCATTGGTAAACAGGCTGGTGCTAATCTTTCTAGTGGAAATACAAATGTCTTGCTTGGTTGTGGTGCTGGACTTTGTGTAACCACTGGACTTTGCAATATCTTTATTGGACGTGATTCTGGTAGTGGAACTGGTAATAAGACTGGATGTAAAAACACTGTTATTGGTCCTCTTGCTGGATATAAACTGACTTCCGGAGATGAAAATGTTACTATTGGTTTTGGTGCTGCATTTTCATTAACGAGTGGTGGTGCAAATGTATTGATAGGAAAATATGCTGGTTATCTAACTGAAACTGGATCCAATAACACTATGATCGGTGATGGTGCCGGTCAATGTTCTACCGTCACTGGATCTCATAATGTCTTCTTAGGAACCTATGCTGGTAAGTGTGCTACTAGTACTGGTAATGGTAATAACTTCATAGGTAATAGTGCAGGAACATTTAACACCAGTGGATGTTATAATAACTTTTTAGGTGCTAATGCAGGATACTGCAACACCACTGGATGCTATAATACCTTCTTAGGTTGGTGTGCTGGTTATGGTGGTTCTGGTGGTGTTACTGGTAGTAATAATACTGCTATTGGTGAAAATGCAGGTAAGTGTCTCACCACTGGTGGTGCGAACGTATTCTTGGGATACCTTGCGGGATTTGGTAATCAGACTGGTTGCTGTAATATTGCCATAGGATATGAGGCTGGTAAGTGTGCCACTGACCAGAGAGATAATATTGCAATGGGAAAGAGAGCCGCAAAGTGTGCGACTGGTTCTTATAATATCTCTATGGGATTCTGTGGTGGATATAAAGCCACCGAAGACCATAATGTTTTTATTGGACATTATGCAGGATATAATGCTCAGGCAGGTTGCTGTAACGTTGTTATTGGTAAGACTGCCGGTGCTTGTATCAATGGTGGTGACCAAAATAACTTCTTAGGCACCAACGCAGGATTCTGCAACACCACTGGAAGTAATAATACCTTCTTAGGTCTTTGTGCTGGTTATGGTGGCACTGGTGGTCTTACTGGTAATCATAATACTGCTATTGGTTATGAGGCAGGAAAATGTCTCACCACTGGAAGTTTTAATAACTTCATTGGTTGTAGTGCAGGATTCTGCAATACCACTGGAGAGAATAATAACTTCTTAGGTCTTAATGCAGGACAAAAGAACACCATTGGACGTTATAATAACTTCTTTGGTCGTAGTGCGGGATTAGAGAATACCACTGGATGTGATAATAACTTCTTTGGTAATCAAGCAGGACAAAACAACACCAGTGGATGTTATAATAACTTCTTAAGTAGACGTGCAGGATACAACAACACCACTGGTTGTTATAATACCTTCTTAGGTTGGTGTGCTGGTTATGGTGGTTCTGGTGGTGTCACTGGTAATCATAATACTGCTATTGGACAAGATGCAGGTAAGTGTCTGACTTCTGGTGCTTATAATAACTTCTTTGGTAATTATGCAGGAAAAAATCTGACTACTGGAACCAGAAATATTCTATTTGGAAAGTGTGCTGGTTGTGGTGATTCCACAAGCAAACTTACTGGAAATGATAATATCATGTTTGGTCATGCGGCAGGAGCTAAAGGTACTTCTGCAGGCAGTAATATTTTCTTTGGAAGTTATACTGGATGGAATAATACAAGTGGATCTCATAATATCTTTATGGGTGAACAGTCTGGATATTGCAATACCACTGGTGGTTGTAATATTGTCTTGGGCAAGGATGCTGGACGTAACGGTAGTGGAGATAATAACACTTTCGTTGGTAGAGAGGCAGGAAAAAATCTTTCCAGTGGTGGTCGAAACCTTTTCCTTGGACAATATGCGGGTAGAGGAAATAGTGCTTTTACTTCCACTGATAATATCTTTATTGGATGTGGATCTGGTGCTCTTATCAGCACCGCAGCTGGTACTCGAAATATTGGACTTGGTGAGGCAACATTAAGGTCTCTCCAATCTACTGGATGTGGAAACGTTGCAATCGGTAATGAGGCAGGACAGTCTGCAACCACTGCATGTTATAACTTCTTTGGTGGATATGGTGCAGGAAAAAATCTGACTACCGGATGTTATAATATTCTATTTGGCAAGTGTGCTGGTTGTGGTGATACCACAAACAAACTTACTGGTAATGACAACGTTGTTCTCGGTCGTGAGGCAGGAAAGAATCTTTGTAGTGGTGCAACAAACATACTCTTTGGACCTAACTCTGGATTCTGTGTTACTACTGGACAGCATAATGTCTTCTTAGGACATAGTTCTGGATACTGTCAGGTTTCTGGTACACATAATATTTTCTTGGGTCAAAATGCCGCTTGTGATTCAACAGCAGGAAACAATAATATTGTTCTTGGTTGTAATGTTAGACTTCCAAACTTAACAGGTAATGATCAGTTAGCAATCGGAAAGAACACTGACCGTTGGATTGC
>Ga0255772_10003686_pt1 | contig 14628 bp, 14 predicted proteins | sample 071ome_34_FD_179970 | JGI IMG/M metagenome (GOLD analysis project Ga0255772, IMG submission 179970) | Coastal salt marsh microbial communities from the Groves Creek Marsh, Skidaway Island, Georgia - 071411BT metaG (version 2) | ecosystem: Environmental > Aquatic > Marine > Intertidal zone >...
TGGGAGACTGGTTCCGAGGATGCAAGTTAAAATACCATATAAGCCTAGAGCATTACAGGCTGAGATGCACAAAGACCTAAAGAGGTGGAATGTGCTTGTGATGCACAGACGATTTGGTAAAACTGTGTTTGCTGTCAATCATATGATTAAACATGTGCTTACTTGTCCATTACCAAGACCAAGAGTTGCGTTAGTTGCTCCTACGTTTACGCAAGCTAAGAGGATTAGCTGGGATTATGTGAAGTATTATGCTGGTGTGATACCAGGCGTTACGTTTAATGAGACTGAGCTAAGAGCAGACTTTCCTAACAATGGCAGGATAATGTTATTGTCAGGTGAGAATCCAGATGCTTTGAGAGGTATATACTTAGACTTGTGTGTCTTTGATGAGTATGGGATGCAGAATCCTAGGGTATGGGGGGAGGTTGTAAGACCTGCCCTATCCGACAGAGAGGGTAGTGCTATCTTTTTGGGAACACCTGCTGGGCATAATCATTTTTTTGAAATACTACAATCGGCTAAAGAACAGGAAGAAGAAGGCTCTGACCAATGGTACTGGAAGATTGCCAAGGCTAGTGAGACGAAGCTGGTGAAAGATGAGGAACTGGAAGCTGCTAAGTTACAGATGACACCAGAGCAATATGAGCAAGAGTATGAGTGTTCATTTACGGCTGCTATAATTGGTGCGTATTATGGCAAGTTATTAGCTGATGCTGATGATAACAATAAGATTACCAGGGTTCCATACGATCCTGCGTTGCCAGTTCATACGGCTTGGGATTTAGGTATTAATGATTCAACGGCTATTTGGTTTGCACAGGTTTATAGAGGGGGTGCTGTTAATGTTATTGACTATTATGAGAATAGTGGCGTTGGCTTGGACCATTACGCTGAAGTATTGCGAAAGAAAGATTATCACTGGGGAGATCATCTTGCTCCACATGATATTGAAGTTCGAGAACTGGGTAGTGGGAAATCGAGATTAGAGACGGCTTTTAGTTTGGGTATACGCTTTAAGGTGATACCAAGAATGAAAATTGCTGATGGAATCAATGCTGCTAGAATGATGATACCTAAATGCTACTTTGATAGAGACAAATGTGCTGAAGGATTGGAAATGTTGCGACAGTATAGGCAAGAATGGGATGAAAAGAAAAAGATATTCCGAGATCAGCCTAGACATGACTTTACGAGTCACGCTGCTGATGCTTTTAGATATTTAGCTGTTGGGTTGGAGAATCGTACTGTAATGACGAGACCACCACAATCGGTGGCAGTAAATGAGTACAATCCGTTTACGCTATGATGTATGGGCAGGACTATGAAGATGCACTAGAAATGGTGCAGTATAGTGAGCATCATAGGAACTGGTCGGATGAGATGATACAGAATTATATTGAAAAACCTTTAGGGATAAGACAGTATAAGATTATGAGAGACGATTTACATGAGCCATTGATGTTTGCGACATGGGGATTTCCTAGTGATGAGCAGGTTGATGAGTACGTTGGAACCAAATATTTTCCTGTTGATGGATACAAGGGAGGTGGCAAAGATGTTTGGTTAGTAGACTTTATTGCAAAAAAAGGTTATACAAGAATTGGATTCCTTGTTTTGAAGAGGATGTTTATGCGAAGTGGCTATAAGAAAGCCTTTTGGTTTAGACCTGAAACTGAGAAGTTAGGGTGGCATACAGTGAAAGGAAAGTGATATGGGTGGTGCTCCAAAGAAAATTGCAAGAGCTACAAAAAAGACTCTTCAGAAAGCTGAAAAGGCTTTAGTTGAACCATTAGAAAGACCTGTAAAAAAAGCTGTTAATGTGGTTGAAAAAGTAGGTGCAGACATAGTTGAGCCTTTAGAAAGACCAGTAAAGAAGTTGACTAGGGAAGTTGTAGAGACTGTAACAGGCACAACTAAAGAAGATTATAGGGCACCAACGCAACCTGAAGTTACACCAGAGGTTACACCTGAAGTTGTTGAAGACGAAGCACCAACAATTACAACTAGGTATGCCACTAGAGGAAAAAGATCAGGGCAGGGTGGTACAATTATGGAAGGCTATGGCGTAGTTACACGACCACCAAGTAAAAGATCAGTAACATAGGAGATTGAAATGTCATTTCTAAGACCAAAGGTTATGGTTCCACCACCACCACCAGTTCCAGAAGAACCTGCTAAAGCAGACTATGAAAAGGCTGCTGCGTTAGCTGGGGAAGCTGAAGCAACAGAAAGAAGAAAGCGTAGAGGTCGTGGTAGTACGATTGTTGCTGGACAGCTAGGCGAAACATCTACGAGTATGAGCAGCACAGGTGGTACACCAACTTTATTAGGATAGAGCTATGATGAATGTCAAAGATATAGTTGCTAGATTTGAACACGTTGAAGGTCAGCGAGATAACTGGAATAATCATTACCAAGAGTTAGCTGACTATATGCTGCCAAGAAAAGCAGACATAGTTAAGAAAAGAAGTCGTGGCGAAAAGAGAATGGAACTTATCTTTGATGGCACGGCTTTACAGTCAGTTGATTTGCTATCATCTAGTTTGCATGGGATGCTGACATCAGGTGCTACACCTTGGTTTCATTTGACAATGAAAGATGAAGAGCTAGGCAGAGACGAAGAAGTACAAAGGTGGTTAGAGGATTCATCACAAAGAATGATGCGTGCTTTTACCATGTCGAACTTTGAAACTGAAGTCCATGAGATGTATGTTGACCTGGTTGTATTTGGCACAGGCTGTATGTTTGTGGAGATGGATGATAAGACATTACGTTTTAGCACAAGACATATATCTGAGTTTTATGTAACAGAAGATCAGTATGGTATCGTTGATACTGTATTTAGAAAGTATGAGATACCTGCAAGGCAAGCTGTACAAAGATTTGGTATTGATAATGTCGGTGCATTTATTGCCAGAACATTTGAGAAGAAGCCAGATGAGAATGTAGAAATACTTCATGTTGTGATGCCAAGAAAAGATAGGGATCCGACAAAGCAAGATAATAAGAATATGCCGTTTGCTTCTATGTATATTTGCATGGAGACAAAGATGATATTGGCAGAGAGTGGTTTCCAAGAACTGCCTTACGTTGTACCACGCTTCTTGAAGGCAACTGGAGAAGTGATGGGGAGATCTCCAGCAATGGTTGCGTTGCCAGATGTTAAGATGATAAATCTTATGTCTAAAACAATCATACAAGCAGCACAAAAAATGATAGATCCTCCACTACTTGTGCCTGATGATGGGTTCCTACTCCCTATACGAACCCAGCCTGGGGGTCTCAACTTTTACAGATCAGGTTCTAGGGATACGATTACACCATTACAAACTGGTGCAAATATACCTATTGGATTAAACATGGAAGAGCAAAGAAGGATGGCTATTCGTTCTGCTTTCTTTGTTGACCAGCTTCTAAGTGGTAGTCAACCTAATATGACAGCGACAGAAGTTATCCAAAGACAAGAAGAAAGAATGAGAGTTATAGGTCCTGTTCTTGGCAGGTTAATGAATGAGATGCTAAGACCTTTGATTGATAGGGCGTTTGCTTTGATGTTGCGTGCTGATATGCTTGCAATACCACCAGAGATATTGCAGGGAAGAGATATAGATATTGAATATGTATCACCACTTGCAAGGGCACAGAAGTCTAGCTCTGTTAATGGTGTGATGAGAGCATTAGAAATATTGATGCCACTATCACAATCATTACCTGTTGGTGACCATATAGATCCTGATGGATTGGTTAACTATCTAACAGAAGCATTAGGTGTTCCAAAGAAAGTATTACGACCACAATCATCTATTGATGAGGAAAGAGAACAGCGTGCAATGATGCAAGAAGAACAGATGCAAAGACAAATGGAGCAAGAAGATGTTGCTACAGTTGGTCAAGCTGCTCAGGCTGTAAGAATGGTGGGTGCAAATGAATGACCAGATAGCACAGCTAAAGGTTATGTATCAGGATACATTTAAGGATAATGCAGGGAAAAAGGTATTGGAGGATTTGGAGTTGCGTTGTAACTGGCGTGCTTCAAGTTATGTAGCAGGAGATGCCAATGCTACAGCCTTTGAAGAAGGTAAAAGGGCAGTCATACTACACATTTATAACATGATGAAAGAGGAGTAAATATGTCAGAACAAGTTGCTGAACAGGTAGCCGAACCAGTACAGCCTACAACGCTGGAAACACCAGCAGAGGTTGCACAAGGTGGGTCTGGTAACAGTTTCATTGAAATGATACCAGAAGAATTAAGGGAGCATCCAAGTTTATCACCAATCAAAGATGTTGGTAACTTGGCTAGAAGTTATGTTAACGCACAAAGGTTAATAGGCAGTGATAAAGTTCCGTTGCCTAAGAATCCAACAGACGAAGATTTAGATAACATTTACAGTAGATTAGGCAGACCAGAGACACCAGAAGGCTATGAACTGCCTGTTGATGGTAATGTTATTACTGAAGATATTGCTAAACAATATGCAGATATTGCACATAATCTAAGGCTTACACCACAGCAAGCACAAGGTGTATTAGATTATTACAAAAGCTCAGTTGCACAAAGTGCAGAATCTGTACAACAGCAAGCAGAACAGCAGGCTGAAGCTACAGCAGCAGAACTCCAAAAAGAATGGGGTCAAGCTTTTGAGCAGAAGGTAACGGCTGCAAAAGAAGTTGTTGAGCAGTTTGGTGGAACAGACCTACTGCAAATGAAGTTGGAAGATGGCACAATGATTGGCAATCATCCAGCTTTTATCAAAGCATTTGCTGCTATGGGTGAGTTTAAGTCTACTGTAACAAGCGAGGATACTGTATCTGAGAACGCTTCAAACAGAGCTTACACACCACAAATGGCACAACAAGAAGTTGATGCAATTATGAACGACAAGACACACGCCTATTGGAATAGAAAGGATCCTATAGGAAGACAACGTGCTGTTGAACGTATGCAAGAATTGATGGGATATATTCATGGCTAATGAAATAACACCACAACAAGATATCCGTTTGGAATGTTTACGGCTTGCAGTTGAGCATGGAACACAAAGAGATGTGTTGCATCCAGAGAAACTTGCTGATATATATTACGAATGGGTTATGCAGGGTAGCTTGGCAACAAGTCCTCAAGACAATCGGAAAGACGATAGCCTAAAGTCGGCTCAAAAAACTAGGAGTGTCCGTAAAGGGTAGCACGCTGCAAACTAAATCAAATGTAACTTTTACGAAGGAGACTTAAATGTCATCACAAGTAACTACAGCATTTGTCCAACAGTATTCTGCTAACGTGCAGATGCTATCTCAGCAGATGGGAAGCCGTCTAAGAGATGCAGTTCGTGTGGAGAATATTACTGGTAAAAATGCTTTTTTCGACCAGGTAGGCGTTGCTACTGCTCAGTTGCGTACCACTCGCCATGCCGACACACCACAGATGGACACACCTCACGCAAGAAGAAGAGTGAGTCTAGCTGACTATGAGTATGCCGATTTAATTGATGACCAAGATAAGGTTAGAATGTTAATCGATCCTACATCTTCTTATGCACAAGCTGCTGCTGCTGCAATGGGAAGAGCAATGGATGACGTTATCATCTCTGCTGCACTTGGTACAGCTTTTACAGGCGAAACAGGCTCAACATCAACATCTTTCCAAGCTGCAAATCAAATTGCAAATGGAAGTGCCGATATGTCTATTGCCAAGTTAATCGAAGCTAAAAAGATTTTAGATTTAGCTGACGTTGACCCATCAATACCAAGATATATTGCTGTTGGTCCTAATCAGATTGAAGCTCTATTAAACACAACATCAGTAACAAGTTCTGACTTCAACACAGTCAAGGCACTTGTACAAGGTGATGTGGATACATTCCTAGGCTTCAAGTTTATCGTAACAAACAGACTATCGATTGCATCTAATATCAGATCATGTTTTGCTTGGGCAGAAGATGGTATTGCTTTAGGTGTTGGAAAAGATGTTTCTGCAAGAATAGATGAGAGAGCAGATAAAGGTTATGCGACTCAAGTTTACTACTGCATGAGCATTGGTGCTACTAGAATGGAAGAAAACAAAGTAGTACAAATCGATTGTGATGAATCAGCTTAAGGGGAGAGTGAATAATGACTACAAAAAATTCAACACTTGTAGCTAACTTTGAAGCTAGTCCTCAAGTTGCAAGTAATGCCCACGAGTTACATGGCGTTGTGCGTGTAGCTCAAGGTACAGTCGCATTAGCTGCTGGTGATAGTACAGACAATGATATTGTTATGCTTGCACCAATACCAACTAACGCATCTATCACATCATTAAAGATAGGTTCAGATGCTTTAGGTGGCTCATGTACATTTAACGTAGGTCTATATACATCAGATGGTACAGTTGTAGACGAAGATGCTTATGCAACTTTAGTCGCAGACGAAGGTGCTATGACTGACGTAAGAACCGAAGAAGCTAATATCAACACTGTTGGTCAGCAGATTTGGGAAGATGGTGGTGCATCATCTGATCCTGGTGGATACTACTATGTAGCTGCAACTTTTTCAGCAACTGGTGGTACAGCAGGTGATATGTCATTCATCATAGAGTATGTTGTTAACTAAAACCATTGTGAGGAGCAGTTAATCTGCTCCTTACTTTCAGGAGTTTGATATGCCGTCAGTAGTAGATATTTGTAACGAAGCTATGGATTTACTTGGTGCAGCTACAATAACTGCATTAACGGAAAACTCTAAAGAAGCACGACTTTGTAATAGAAGATTTGAAACAGTAAGAGATGCCGTTTTAAGGTCACATACTTGGAATGTAGCTATATCAAGGGCAACACTAGCAAGAGATAGTGATGCACCTGCATTTGGATTTACTTTTCAATATACATTACCAACAGATCCTTATTGCTTGAGGGTTATTTCTTTTTGGAATTCAAACGTAAACAATGATGTTGCAGCTTATGACAGCAACGTGATGTATAAGATAGAAGGCAGAAAGATACTTTCTAACGAAGGTACTTGTTCTATAATATATTTAGCTAGGGTAACAGACACAGAACAATACGATCCTTTGTTAAGTAGCACGATTGCACATAGACTTGCATCAGAGACAGCTTACGCCATTACAGGCAGTAACGCTTTGGCACAGTCAATGTATTCTTTATATCAGGCAAGATTAAGTGAAGCTAGAAGCATGGATGCACTAGAGGGTTATCCAGAACAACTACAGGCAGATACTTACACAAACGCAAGGTTCTAATATGGCTAGAGTATCGTCTATCATCACCAACTTCAGAGCAGGTGAGATATCGCCACGATTAGAAGGTCGTATTGATTTACAAAAATATAATGAAGCCGTAAAAGACTTAAGCAATATGATTGTATTTCCACAGGGAGGTACAACAAGAAGACCAGGTACATACTATGCAGGTAGTAGTAAAGATGGTGGCAAAGTAAGATTAATTAACTTTGAATTTTCTGACGAACAGGCATATGTACTAGAGTTTGGTGCAAACTATGTAAGGTTCTTCAAAGATGGTGGGATACTTACAGAAGCAACAACAAATATCACAGCAATCACAAAAGCAAACCCAGCAGTTGTAACGGCTGCATCACATGGACTAAGCAATGGAGACAGAGTGTTTATTGCTAGTGTTGGTGGGATGACAGAGGTAAATAATAAAGAGTTTACTGTTGCAGGAGCTACAACAAATACATTTCAGTTGTCAGGTATAAATAGTTCTGCATTTACTACCTATACAAGTGGTGGCACTGTAGGAAAAATAGTAGAAGTTACAACGACTTACAGCGTAACTGATATATTTGAGATTAACTATGCACAATCAGCAGATGTATTGTTTCTTGCACATAAAGACCATGCACCTGCGAAGCTAACAAGAACTACAGCAACTAGTTTTACTTTAGCAGACATAGACTTTGTTGATGGTCCTTGGTTAGATGAAAACATTACAGCGACAACATTATACGCTTCAGCAGACACAGGTTCCGTAACGCTTACAGCTTCTGCTAGTTTATTTGCAAGTTCTGATGTGGGAAGATTGGTTAGGTTTCGTGAGATATTAGAGATACACCATGACGAATGGGCAGCATCTACGAGTTATGCAGATGGTGTTACAGTTCGTTATAATGGTCATGTATATGAGCAGGTAACAGGTAGCACGCAAACATCAGGTAATACACCACCAGTACATTTAGAAGGTACTGAAACATATGGTGCGTTAGATTGGGAATATAAGCATGATGGTACTGGGTACTTAGAGATCACTGCATTTACAAGTGCAACTGAAGTAACGGCTACAGTTAAAAATGCCACAGGTGTTTTGCCAGATCATGTTGTTGGTTCAGGAAATGCCACTAAGTTATGGTCATTAGGAGCATTTGGTGGTGACCAAGGATTTCCTAGAGCTATAGCGTTTTATGAGGAAAGGTTGTATTTTGCAGGTACTGAAGGTCAGCCACAAACAATATTTGGCAGTGTATCTGCTGACTTTGAGAATCATACACCTGGTACAAATGATGATGATGGAATAAATGTTACCATAGCATCAGATCAAGTTAACGTGATAAAGCATCTATTACCAGCTAGATTCCTACAGTTATTGACTACAAGTGCTGAGTTTACCTTATCAGGTGGTGCAGGATCAGAACCAGTGACACCTACGAATGTTAACGTATTACGAGAAACAACTTTTGGTACAGGAACTGTAAGACCACTGAGAGCTGGTAACAGTACAATACTTATACAAAAGGGTGCAGAAAAAGTAAAAGAGATAACCTTTGATTTAGACACAGATGGATTATTAGGTGTTGATTTGACTGTTCTTGCAGATCATTTAGCTAGAGGTGGCTTGACTGACATGGTATGGCAGCAAGAGCCAGAATTACTGTTATGGTTTGTACACACTGATGGAAGGTTAATAGGTCTAACATATGATAGAGCAAACGCTACAGTGGGTTGGCATGAGCATAGTTTAGGTGGCAGTGGTATAGTAGAGAGTATTACAGCTATACCTAGTGGTGCAGAAGACCAAGTTTATCTTAGTGTCAAAAGAACAATAGATGGCTCGACTGTAAGACACATTGTATATCTTAAGTCATTATATTTTAATGATGATGTAGAAGATGCTTTCTTTGTTGATAGTGGCTTGACATATGATGGATCGGCTACAACGACCATTACAAGCCTGAATCATCTTGAGGGTGAAACAGTAACTATTTTAGCAGATGGTGCTGCACACGCTGATAAAACAGTCAGCAATGGTACAATTACATTAGACAGGAGTGCATCTAAGGTTCATGTTGGCTATGGATACACATCATTGCTAGAAACATTGCGTATGGAAGCAGGTGCAGAAGATGGTGTTGCACAAGGTAAAATAAAGAGGATACATGGTGTGACAGCTAGATTCTTTCAGACTGTTGGTGCAGAGCTAGGTCCTGATACGGATAATCTTGACAGATTGCCATTTAGAGATAGTAGTATGGCTATGGATCAAGCTGTTCCTTTATTTACTGGGGATAAAGAAATATCTTTTCCATCAGGCTATGATAATGATGCAAAGATTGTTATAAGGCAAACACAGCCATTGCCAATGACAATATTAGCGATTATGAGAAGGTCTAATACGTTTGATGCTTAAATTTAAGAAGTTTGAAAAAAAAGACTTGGATTTGATTGAAACAAATTTTCATTTTCCAGAAAGCTCAAAAGCAGCTATGATGAAGGAAAGTTGTTTAAGTGCGTACACAGCAATGCAGGAAAGTAGAGTATTTATGATTGGTGGTGTATACGGATTGTGGGAAAATGTAGGTGAAGCCTGGTTTATGATGTCCAAGTATGCTTACGATATGCCGAGATCAGCAGCTAAGTATTCCAGTTTGCTATTAGATCATGTACAAGAAGACAACGATTTAAAGCGTATACAGGCAAGCGTTCATGCAAATGACAAGCAAGCCATTAGATATGTTGAGTGGTTGGGTTTTGAAAATGAAGGTTTAATGAAGAAGTATGGTCCTGATGGATCAGATTATTATCGTTTTGCGAGGGTGGCGTAATGGCAAACAGTATGTATGCAAATGATGCACAGGCTTCTACTTCTAGTGGAGGTGGAGGAGGTGGCTATGGAGGATATGCTGCTGCTTCAGGTCTTGGTGCAATCATGGGATTTAAGGCGAGTCAAGCTGCTGCCAAGCAAGCAAGATTGACTGCCGAGTATAATGCTAAGGTAGCAGAGAATGAGCGAATATTATTACAGCGTTCTGCAAGAGATGAGCAAGTAAGATTGCGTGAAGGCTCAGATAAGTTAATTTCAGCACAAAGAGTAGCTGCTGCTAAATCTGGTGTTGTTGTTGGTACAGGAAGCAACCTGCTTGCGTTGCGAGATACATATATGAACACAGAGATGGATGCTATAGCTATAAGATATGCAAGCAGTATACAAGAACAAGCAAAGACTGCACAAGCAGCTATGATTAGAGCAGAAGGTGCATCAAGAGCATCTGCAATCAAAACACAAGCCTATGCTAATTTGCTTGAGTCTGGTGCTAAAACTGCAACTTTGATGGGATAAGATATGCCGAAGATACCTACATATGACCAACTTGGACAAAGAGTAAAAGCACCTACCACACAGTTTGGTGTAAGGGCAGATACGCAAGCATTTGTTGGTGCCCAATTAGCTACTGCTGATTTGTTTAAAAAGGCAAGTGATTTAGCTCTCGAATTTGGTATGAAGGAAAAAGAAGAAAATACAAAGGCTGCATTTGCTGAATTGAAGACACAGTATAACAATGAAGTAAATGATGTTATCAGAAACAGTAAGGCTAGAAGCACACTAGAAGCTGAAAATGAATTAAAAGACTTTAACAAAAAATTTGAAATAAATTACTCAAAAAAGAATTTAACACCTAATGAGTTAAAATCTATTAAAACACAAATGGTTTTGCATCAAGGTGCTAAGATGCAAGTTGGTAAAAATTTAGCGTTTGATAGAGGTAGAGATTACAATTCTACACTTCATAAAAACGCAAGTGACAATTTGATTATAGAAATTAGCAAACAGCCTATAGGCACTCCTTTGCGTAATGCAATGGAAGATGAGCTAAGAGAAACAATTAAAATAGCTAACGAAAATGGTGAAACTAAAAACTTAACTTATAAAACAGTTGACCAGGCTTTTAATGCTATAAAAATAAATGATTTTACCATTTTGTCAGAAAACGCTCAAAGCATTGAAGAAATAGAAGAATTAAAAAATAATCTTGCGAATGAAAGGTTTATGCCTGAAACAAGCCTTAAATTAAATGCGTTATTAGATGCACAAGAAAAAAGAGTTCATGGCGAATATGCTGATGCTATTACAAGAATGATATTTGTTAGCAATGACAAGGCTTTAACGAATGACAAAGAGTTTGATAAAGCAATACAAACTTTAAATAAATCAGAGCCAATGGAATTTGTAAACGACAAAGGTGTTACAATTAGAGTCAACCCAAAAACATTACCTGTAAATATTTTAGAAACTATAAAAGCAAAAACACAAACAAGAAGAAACGAATTATTATCCAAAGAAATCAATGACATAAAAGTAAGTCTTAGTGCAGAGGTTCAAGGCAAATCTTTGTCTGAATTAACCCAAATTAGAGATAATATAGATGCCACAGGCAAAGATAGGTACAGACCTGAGATTGAAAGTTTTGCTTCTAGGGAGCAAATGAAACAAATTATTAATACAGAAATCAAAGATAAAGCTAAAAGAGCAATAGCAGATTCAATTACAACTATAGACAACATATCATCAGACTTGCGTTCTGATGGTGTTATTAGTGATGATAATAAAAAGAAGATAGATGATGTTTATAATACTTTTATTTTGGCAGAAGAGTATAAAAAAGCAAATGACTTTCAAATGACAGTTAATTCGGAAATAAAAGCATCAAGTGCATTTCAGTCAATTAAATTCAGCAGCAAACAGGCATCAACTGATAAACTTAATGAGTTGAAATTTAATTGGCAAAAGTCTGGCAAAAAAGAAGATGAGTTAGTTTACAATAGTTTTAAGGCACAGGTAGCTGTAAGAGACAAAGAAATAAAAGATGATTTTATAGGTTACTATCAAAGACAAAATCCTAAAGAGGAAATCACAACAGACAAAATGCTTAGTTTGCAAGCTGAGATGGGCATACCTGCTCTTGAGAGAAGGGTTACTTCTAACGCACAATTAACTGCGTTTGAAGCACAGTTTAATGAGCCAGGTATTTCGTATGACCAAAAAGCAAAAATTGGAAATGACTTTATAACAAGTTTTGGTGCCCATCAAAACAAAGTTTTACGTCATTTAATAAACACAGGGAAAATAACAACTGTAGATAATCTTTTGCTTGCATACCCAAATGATGTAAGGATTAAAGGTGTTATAACTGCCAACACACCAGCAAATATAAAATTAAATAAAGATTCAGTACAGGGTGTTCCAAAAGCTGACAGGGAAACTGTTAGTTCTGAAATGTCTACATTATTCAGTGATTATTCTATAAGTATAGTTGGTGGTGGGTTTGATGATGTTCTGAGTGGTGGTTTTACTAAAGGCAGAGCCAATCACATACAAAATCTTAGAGGTATAGCAATTAACACAGCTAACTATTATTTAAGAGAAGGTTTGGTTTCTGATCCTACAGAAGCAGCAAAAAGAGCATATAATGAAGTTGTTGGAAATCATAACACATTTGTACAGGTAAATAATATTCCAGTTAGGTTTGGTATAGAGTACGAGCCTGTGGCTAATTCTTTAGCTGATATTTTAGAAACATCTATAATTTATAATGTTGACTATTTAAAAGAAACTGTAGAAGCACCACCTGCACCACCAGGATTAGATGATGCAGCAAAAAGCAAATGGCAAGAACAATATTATACAGACTTAAAGTCAAGAGGTACTTGGAGAACAACAACAGATGGTACTGGTGTGTATATGGTAGATCAACTTGGTAACATGGTAAAAAGAAAAGATACAGCTATGGAACCTGGGGAAACAGGTGGGATGGCTCCATTTATAACTGTTAAGTTTGATAGTTTGGCTTTAACATTAGAAAAATATAACGAAATACAAACTGGGCAAGGAACAATACAAGCAAAGAAAACAAGATTGATCGATCATTTTAAAACAACTGGGCAGTTATTCTAATGGTTGGAATGTATATACCAGAACAGACGGATGATCCTAATTTAACTAATCAATATTTTGATCTAGCCAAAGCTGGTACTTTAGATGTTTTGGGTGCGACATTTCAAGAAACAATGTATTACAATCCATTAAACGCCTTAAATAGATTGGCAGAACAGTATACTGGGAAAGCAGATGCAGGAAAAGTAATATCTAAAGATGATTGGAAAGAAAGCGAATATTATAGAGATGGTATACAGGTTGATGACAACGGCATCAAAGAAGGATTAGCACAACTCTTAGCCGAAAGAGTTGATAGAAGGCGTGAGTTTCAAATAACTTTACAAAGGTCTAAAGGTGGTTTTGGCTTGGGTGCTGCTCAGTTTGGTGTTGCTATAGCTGGTAGTTTCCTTGATCCGTTAAATATAGCCAGTGCTTTTATCCCTGCTGTTGGACCAGCTAGAGTTGCAGCTATGGCAGCTAAGATGGGCAAAAGTGGATCAAGGGCAGTCAAAGGTGCAGTAGATGGTGCTGTTGGTGCTGCCGTATTAGAGCCATTAATTATAGGTGCTGCTGCTGCTGAGCAAGATGAAAGCTACACTTTATTAGATAGTTTCTTAAATGTTGCTGTGGGTAGTGCATTAGGTAGTGGACTTCATGTTGGATTTGGTAAGATATCAGACAGAATAAACAGAACACCACCACAAACAAGAGCTAGAGCAGAAAAGACATCAATAGGTCAGGTTCTTACTGATAAACACGTTCAAACAGATCGTATTATTGATGAAGCAGAAACGACAACAGTAAAACCTGAAGCAGAACAGACTGACACAATTACAGTTTATAATTCTGATGGCGAGCCAAGAATTGTAGAAAAAGTCAGAGTTGATGATGAGGGCATCATTACTATTAAAGATACTGATGGCACTGAAAAGGTTGTGGATCAGAGTGATGTTGTAAGCAAGTCACCTTATGATGAAGACTTTGTAATTGATTTAAGCGAAGTTGGTCTTGATGATATGTCTGCCACTGTAGATGATTTAACACGATTGGGTCAAGCTGGAGGTATGAACAAAAAACAAGCCATAAAGTCATTAGAAGATGCAAGGTTTATTGTAGAAAATCAGCTTAAGGACTTTGAAAAAGGTACTAAAATAAAAGGAGGAATATTTAAAAAAGATAAAATTGTTGTAGATGAAGCTAAAGTAGCAAGTAAAAAGGCAAGTTTAAAAGCGTTAGACATTGCTTTGGATAGATTGAAAGGTAAAAAAGTTGTAAGACCAAAAGATCCTATAACAAAACAAACTACTGAACCTGGTGCAAAAGATACAAACACTACAGAAGAAACTGTAACCACACAAGAAGGTGCAGAATTAACACCACAGCAAATAAATGACCAAAGAGATTCAGCTAGTATAAGTCAAGACAAGTTAGGTAGATTAGATGAGTACGCAGACAAAGTTGATAA
>Ga0255772_10003695_pt1 | contig 14608 bp, 8 predicted proteins | sample 071ome_34_FD_179970 | JGI IMG/M metagenome (GOLD analysis project Ga0255772, IMG submission 179970) | Coastal salt marsh microbial communities from the Groves Creek Marsh, Skidaway Island, Georgia - 071411BT metaG (version 2) | ecosystem: Environmental > Aquatic > Marine > Intertidal zone > Salt...
TTACGCTTTGTAGGAGATGCTTTGCGCTTTGGTGATGATTTACGCTTTGTAGGAGATGCTTTGCGCTTTGGTGATGATTTACGCTTTGTAGGAGATGCTTTGCGCTTTGGTGATGATTTACGCTTTGGTGATGCAGAACGTTTTACTGAAGAAGAACGCGATTTACTCTTTGCAGGGGATGCTTTGCGTTTTGGTGATGCAGCGCGTTTTGGTGATGATTTACGCTTTGTAGAAGATGCTTTGCGTTTTGGTGATCCAGTGCGTTTTACTGAAGAAGAACGCGATTTACGCTTTGGTGCTCCACCAATCATTTCAGCATAATCTTCACTATCACCATCAACGCCACTATAGAGTGCATCAGAATGATTATTTGACATATTTTGAAATTCTAATCCTTCCAAACACTGATTTAATTTAATAAAATAAAAATATTAATTATTATATTTTTATTTATTATTTAGATAAAAAAAAATAATAATTAATTTTTCTTTATATTCTTATAATATAATTATGTAATTTATTATATATATATTATAGATTTATCTTATTTTACTTTCTTATATATAAATCTTCTATACATAAACATATATGGTAATAATTGTTCATCTATTACTATATCATCAGTCTGACCTTTCTTATGAATCTTAATTTTACCACTCGCTACATTTTCATTATATATATCCTTAAAATAATAAAAGGTTTTCGGATTTGTAATACCTAATTCTTTATGGTCTTTATCATCTAATTTTTCTAATCCATATTCACTCATCTTCTTATCAAGTAAATTAAAATCTACTAAATATTCGTCATATTCTTTACCAATTGAATGAAAATAATTACTTATTGTTAAACCAATATTGCGTTCAGGATCTTTCTTATTATATTTGACATATTTTCTTTTAATAGACCAAATTGGATTATCATTAATTGTTCCATTGATAATTTTTTTATCATCTAATGCTTCATTCACAGTATATCCATCCATTGTAGTGCCAAAGAAATAACCTCCTTTTTTTAAATTGTTTGATATATTTTGACAATAATTATCTAATGTTTCGCGATTAGCAAATGCATAATGCACTGCAAATTGACTTGATATTAAATCAAAATGATTTGTATTTAATATATTATAATACTCTTTTAATGCTGGATATTCTTTTTTAACTTCTTGTTTATCTAATATTCCAAATAATAAATCAATAAAATAATTATTATTTTCATTAACTGACTTATATTTATATATAGTAGACGTAGCATTATTCAATAAATCTGAATTAAATAAATCTTTATATTCTTGCTGTATTAAACCATTTTCTTGAATATATTTCATATTCTTATTTAAATCCATTACAGCATATAAGAAACTATTTGGATTAGTAATCTTTCTAAATTTACTTTTTAAATAACCTAATTCTTGCATATAGCGTTTATATGCGCTATCAGTTCCATCTTCATCTTCATTTCCTTTTCTGTCATATCGTCTTCTTAAACCTGACCCACTATAAATATTATTATAACTAATATCCAATCCTAATACAAATTTAATATTTGGATTATTATTTTGTTTATGCATATCACCACCTTGACCACATGCAAAATCAAGTAATTTTAATTCTCCTTTTTTAAATAATTGAAATAATGGTTCTTTACCATAAAAGTTTTGAAATGCTCTATAATTATTAACTTCTATTAATGTTGGAATATTACCAGTATAATAAGTTTCATCTATACTTCTATCTAATTTAATTTCTTCTTCACCAATTATCATTTTTTCTGTAATTGGATTATTAATTAAACTCATAATATTTTTAACAGTTGTCGAATAATCATTTGCAGTTCGCGCTATAGAATTTGTTGTATTATATAATTTAGTTTTATCCCATCTAATTTTTTTTGGAATCCAACTTTTATTATTATTTTTATCTATTACACATAAACATTCAATAATCATATTATTTTTAATTTCTTCTTGTTCTCCTGTTGTAAATGATTTTTTATCTTTTGTTGGGAATTTTGCAAAATCAAATATTTTCGGATAATACTCCAAATTATTATAATCAGGGATTATACGTTCTTTCTTATATATAAGAGATAATGGATCTACTGTTGTTAATTCAGCATATCCAACGCATAAAGCATATCTATTAGTATGGTCTTTATCATCATATCCTTGAAATTTAACTAAGAAATCAATTGTATTTTCATCAGCCGGTTTCCATTTAAAGATATTATAACTATAATCTGAAATATCATTTAATGCTCTATCTGGCGTAAAAATTATACCATCAATATCATAATCAAACATATGTTCTTTTAATACTTTAAAAGCATTTCTAAATATGTTAGGGTCTCTATATTCAAATTCTTTAACTTTAAATATTATATGACTATTATCGTCTATTAAATTATTAACAAATTCATGCATATAATATAAACGACTATCTTTATTAATACTTGTAGTAATTTTATCGTTCTTTATTGGTTTAACCCTTGATTTTTTAGATTTTTTAGATTTTAATGTTTTTGTAGATTTACTATCTGATTCTTCGTCAGATTCAACTGCATTTTCAGATTTTGCACCACCTTCTGTTTCATCTTTACTTTTAGTCATATTAATTAATTTTTTATTATAAATAATATTAGAATCATAAATATGTGCATCATATATTAAATAATATTCAATATAGTCATCATATACAAGGCGTTTAACATATTCACCTTCAATAATACAATTATCTATATTACATCTTATTTTTAATTTTTTCAAATTATATGTTTTATTCATAATATAAATATTTTTATTATATACAATTAACATCATTTTTTCTCCATCAGCTTTTTCTGTAACAGTATAATTTGACAAAATATCATATGTGCTTGTTCCTAAAGACCTAACCATATTTTCTTTTGCTAAAGTAATAGGTTGTCGTGTTCCAAAATATGTTGCTCTATTACTATTACTTAAAATTTTACTTTTTTCTATATGAGGAAAACCTAATTTTATATAATGTTCTATAACATTATTCATTTCATCAATATCCATTAAGACTTGTGTATCTTGTAAAATTTTCAAAATATTACCAGTTAAATTAATCTGTTCTTTATATATATTATCTAATTTAGTTTTATCTACAAGTTTAGAACTATTATTAATTTTTTCATTTAATAATTCAATTTCTACTTCATAATGCTCACTATAATTAAAAATATTTTTAGGTAATGTTTTACCAATAACTGGTTTATCATTTTGTTTTAATATTGATAAATCAATTTTAAAGTAACTATCATCTTTACTATAACTATGTAAAGTTTTCTTTCTAAATGTTTTATCTACGCTCTTATTATTAATTTGAGTATATACATAAGAACGTTCTTTATCAGTTAAATCATCAGTTTCATATTTAACATTAATCCTATATTGATAATTATCAACAGATAACATATCATGTCTTCTTTTCTTATCAATATAGTGTTTATCTTTAATATTAACTATCCCTTTTTTATAATATGATAAAATATCTTCTTTTTCTTCTAAATATAATCTATATCCTATTTCTTTATCACTTTCATCATTAATATAAATTATTAATATATCTTGTGATAATACTTTATAACCAGCTTTTCTAAATAGCATATGCAATTTATCAAAATTTGGTTTGGATATTGAATAATAGTCATTATATGTTTTAAATACAACTTCATATTCTAAATTTGCAGTTTTGAGACTATCATTTAATAATGAATATATATCTTTTTTGAGTTTGTCAGAAATATTCATATTAAACAAAAAGACTGAAATCTATTAATAAATAATAACAAAATAATATTTATATATATTATAAATATATTCATTTTTTTTCTATATACATATAATTATAGATAATATAGAAACATATAATGGCTTATTTGTTTTAAGAAAAATATTTATATAAGAAAAAAATGACATAAATTATTATATATACATATACTTAGTATTTAATTAATATGGACAATTTTTACAATCAGTTTTATAGTAATAACATTAAAAATTTTACATTAAATACAAATGAATTTGAACAATCAACTAATATTTATTTAGAAGATAATACACTTATTAAACCTATTGTTAATAATGAATTATATAATAAGACTTTCTTTGATAAAATAATACAACATAATAATAAAGAAAAGATTGTAAAACAAAAAGAAAAGATTGTCAAACAAAAAGAAAAGAAAGTTAAAAATAAAATAACTGATAAAAGCAATTCGGATTTTCAGAAATTCAGAAAATCCGAAAATATAAATGATAATGCCGCTGACAATTCGGATTTTCAGAAATTCAGAAAATCCGAAAATATAAATGATAATGCCGCTGACAATTCGGATTTTCAGAAATTCAGAAAATCCGAAAATATAACTAAAAATGCCGTTGAGAATTTTCTAATAAGTACACCAGTTAATTCAGTTGATATTGCAACTAACTTATCCACATTAACTACTTATATTGATTATAACCAATTTTATATAATATTCCATGATATTAATTTATATATTAATTCTACAAATCTTTCTAAAGAATTAGATAAAAATAAACCTCTTGTTATTGTTAATATTTATAAAAATAATACATTTAATATTTCTCAATCATATTTTATTGATATAAACACATTTATTAATGATAATCATTATATACAAATATTATCTTATGCTAATGTTTCAAAATTACTCATTAAACAAGTTATTGAGTTAGTTGAAAAATTATCTATTAATATTAAAGATGAAAATAATAAAAAAAAACGCAAAGTTCAATTAGTTAATGATATTATTGAAACTTTTCAAAAAAAATTATCAATGATTAAAATTAATTATGATGATATTATGTAAAATTCGTAAAGTTTAATAATATATATCCTCTAAATTTGGATTAATTATTTTTATATCAAGTTTATTAATATCATTCTTTAATAAATTTGTATATAATTCTATCTCTATTTTTTCATATAATATAATAGTTTTCTCTTCTTTAGATAATATATTCTTTATTAATATAGCTTTTTTATCATCTATTAATTCAATACTTAATATACGGTCTTTATTATTATTTAATATATTATAATTATATATTATATTTAATTCATCAATATAAATATTTATACTATTATTATTAATATTAATTACATAACCAGAATATTTTTTTTCAATTTCAGTAAAATACACTAAATTTAATTTCTCTAATTCACGATAATATCTATTAATTTCTTTATTTCTTTTATTAATATTATTACATAAGTCTCTATAATAATCTAATACTATATTTTTAGATTCATCTCTTATCGCATTAATATTACCAGAATTTGATATAATCATTTTTACCAATCTATGAATCTCTATATCAATATATCTGCGAATTGGCGATGTATAATGTGTATAATTTATTAATCCTAATATATCATGACCTATTTCTTTTCTCTCAATTATTTTATCTTTATCTTTATCTTTTTCCATATTTTTTTCTACTATATATTTTGCACTTTCATTACTATAATAATTCATAAATGTATTTAATTTTATATCTTCTATATCTTCTATATCTGTATTATTAATCTGTTTATATGTTCTATTAATTGTAAAACCAACATACTTATATAACATATCACTAATTTTATTATTTGTTAATACCATGAAATATTCAACTATCTTATGACTATCTGTATAATTACTTATATTTTTAAGTATATCAAGTTGGTCTTTCAATATAGGTATATGCGTTTTTTCATCTAATATATCTTGAGCTTGTTTATATGATAGATTATAATTACATTTTATTATTGATTGACATAATTTAGTGGTTTTTAAATTAAAATCTTTATCATAAATAAAACATACAGTTAATGCCAAATTACATAAATTATTAACTTTTAAAGAACATATTTGAGTGCTTAATATATTTGGTATCATTTCAGTATTTTTATCATAATGATTATATAATGTCTGATAATTATATAAACAACATTTATCTAATGTAGCATCTCTATTTATATATGCACTTACATCTGCTATATGAACATATACTTTGTATTCTTGAGTATTATTATTATAATAACAATTAAATGCATCATCTATATCTTTACATCCATCTGGATCAATACTAAATATGTTATGTTTTAAAAATTTATAACTCATTGGATTTTTTAAATTTAATTTCTCATTTATAAATGTATCATCTAATATTTTATCCATTTCATCTTCATCATAGGATTCTTTTATACGATTCTCTTTTAATAAAGCATCTTTATCTAATAGTTCATTTTCATCTTTATAGTTAAGTGGTTTATGATTATATATATCATATTTTGATTTTAGTATACATACTAATGCTTGATAATCATTAATTTCACCAAATCGTTCTTCTATAATACCGTATGGATATTTGTCATTAACTGACCATTCTTTAAATTTAATTTTACAATATAAATTATTAATATTCTTTTCACTACTTTTCTTTTTAGCAGAACACGCCACCAAAAATGTTGGATATGTCTTATTTAATGGTTTAAATTTATAATATGGAATACCCCTTTTATTAATACCATAATTCTTTAATGTATTTATTATTAATATACCATTCAATTGTAAATTATAATTTTCTTCAATAGACAAATTGTTAATAATTTTAACATTTAAATATTCTATTTCTTTTTCGGATTTAGGTGTTATATCATCATCACTATCAAATTCATTATAATATACTTCATTATCTTCATCAATATTATCTTCTTTAATTAATGATTGAACTTCAACTTGAACAGAATTACCATTCATTGATCGGTTTAAATATTTCATATTAGAAACTGAATATAATTTTTCTCCGTCATCGTTAATTATATAAGCTATATTTTTATTATAATGTTCTATATGCAGTTTATATTGATTAGATTGAGGTATTGAAATATAATCATCATAATATTTCATTTGATAATTAATTATTAATTATTAATTATTAATTATTAATTATTATCTAAAAATATTTATTAAAATAATAGTATTATCTATTAATTATATACTATGTCATTTTTTTTATATTTACATTAGTTAAATATAGTGATTCGGATTTTCTGAATTTCTGAAAATCCGAATTTGATTATATAGTCCTTTATAGAAAATCTTTGCCAAAATCACCTATTTGATTACAATAATATATAATTTATGCAACTAAATTGAAAAAAAAAACACAAACACAAATACCAACGAAATAGAATATATAATTTTAATTCTATTTTATAGATAATTCGGCAAAAAGTTCCTATAGCGCGACGGGCCTTAAACATATAATACACATTACGCTTTTTCAAAAAATTAGCAGTATTATGAACCGATAAAAACGAACCACACTAAAAAAATGAACTTTTTATTTCTATATAAAGATACTGTATATATACATATTTAGATATACTTAAGTTTTAATTTATATTTTTATTATGGCTCTCATTGACACAAAGGATATTGAGTTCTCATATAAGTTGGATGAATTCCAAACTAAGGCTATGCAATGTATCGACAATAATATTAATCCATTTGTTGTCGCTAAAACCGGAAATGGAAAATCTTCAGTCGCTGAATATGCAATCGCAAAAGCAATTAAAGAAAATAAAAAGGTTATATATACTACTCCGCTCAAAACATTATCTAATCAAAAATATTGCGATATTAATAAAAAGATTAAATCTAAATTTTTCAAAGATATAACTACCAATGATTTGGGTATTCTAACAGGAGACAGCAAACGCAATGATGATAACGCACAAATTATGATTGCAACTACAGAAATAGTTCAAAATAAACTATTTATGGAACCACAATTCTTTAATGACGTCGGATATGTCATCTTTGATGAAGTTCATTATTTTACAGATGAATTTAGAGGTCATGTTTGGGAAAATACTATGATACTACTCCCTAACCATATTATTATGGTAATGCTTTCAGCTACTGTTGAAAATGTTCCAAACTTTATTAATTGGCTTGATAGTATTCGAACATATAAAACACAACTTTGTAGCACAGATACACGCATTGTTCCACTTGCATATTCACTATATCATGCTAATTGGAATTGGAATGCCTATTTCTATAATACGAAATTTGAAGATAACAACATTCGCAAAAATAAATATATGGAAAATTATACAGATTTAAAGAAACAAATTACATCTGGTAAATATAATCATAAATATGCTATTAATCAAGTAATTAACTTTATGGAAAATAAAAATATGTTTCCAACTATTATTTATGCATTCTCACGACAAAAATGTGAAAATATGCCATCATATGTTGAAAAATCATATATCGACCATAAAGAAAGAGCTGAAATTGAAAAAATATTTAATCATTATATGATGAAAGCTAAACTATCAGAAGAAGATAAAAATGCTAATCAATTTGTATTAATGAAAAAATATTTACTAAAAGGTATCGCTTACCATACAAGTGGAGTAATACCTTATTTAAAAGAAATTATTGAAATTATGCTTGACAAAAAACTAATCAAGATTCTATTCGCTACTGAAACTGTCGCAACTGGGCTTAATATTGGTTTTAAATCAGTCGTCTTCACAGAACTACGCAAATATGATTCATCATGTAATAGATTACTAACTACATCCGAATTCCTACAAGCATCCGGACGAGCTGGACGCAGAGGACATGACGAAATTGGTCATGTTATTTATGCACCTATGCATTATATTGAAAATATGCATACTTTTGAAAGTATGTTATTCGGACAATGCACTAATTTAGTTTCATCATTCAAAATTAATATACCCCTGATATTAAAATCAATTAGTAATGAAAATATTAATATTGATACTATTATTGCAAAATCATATATGAACTATAATAATATGGATGAAGTTAAATCTCTTAAACTTATTATTGAATTTTCAGAAAAAATATTAATTCAATATAATAAATATATAGAAAAAACTAATGAACACGAACAAGCACTTATTCAATTTAATGATATACTTAAAAATTTAATGAATAATTATACTAATATCGCAACACAATTAGAAAATTATAAAACTAAAAAAATTATTAATGATATATATAATATAATTATGAATATTGATTGGCATAAAATTAAAGAATCATTACAATCAACTGATTCTATATCTAAAATCCAAGATATTAAATTCCCTAATGAAATTTGTGAATTATTCATAGAAAAATCTCAAAAGGAAATCACTAATTTAGAATATAATATTAATTTAGATAAATATACTAATATACTTTATTTACAAAAATTAGGTTATGTTGATGATAAAGTTCAATTATCTACAAATGGACATATGGCTTCATTTATTAATGAAACATCACCAGTTGTTTTACTTACACTTTATAATGAAGGCATCTTTAATGATTGTGATGAATATGCATTAGTATGTATATTTTCACTATTCCTTAATTGTAATGCTAATTCTAAAAAAAATAATGACATTAAAATTGATGATTTAAAGATTGAACCAGCAATTATTGACAAAATTAAAAAAGTTAAAGAAATTGTTGATACACAAATAAATAATGTAGATGAATATTTCCAATATGATATTGATGCAACATTTGTAGAATATACATATTTATGGGCGTATGACTATAGTATTGGTGAAGTATACGGGCATATATTAGATAATTATGTATTTGAAGGCAATTTTGTAAAGAATATGCTTAAACTTAACAATATTATTAACGAATTTATTAAGGCTGTCGAATTAGTTGATAATCATGAATTATCTAATAAATTAAGTAAATGTAAGGCATTAATTATTAAAAATATTGTCGCATTAGAATCACTTTATTTACACATGTAAAGATATATAACATCTTAGTAATAACTAAAGGTTATTAAATAATTTTTTTTACTATTATAATAAGATAGACACATAATTATTATTATAATAAGGCTCAAAAAAAATGCTATAATTTATGTTATATATTAAAGTACCGTTCCACACATATCATCGTGGTCATTATACATTAATTTCCTTTCAATGCCTTATACCAACAATTCATCTAAGACATTTATAACATCTAGAACATTTGTATCTACTAACTCCGGAAATTATAGTTTAACTAATTCTAATGGAGAGGTATATTATGCTCGTTCTAGTGCACATATTTCAAATAAAAGTATGTATGACACTAGCACTCAATATACCCCTTACTATTAATTAACTTCAAAGTTATTAGTCATTTTTATTACTAACTCACTTTTTTACTAAATAGTTTTTTTTTATATTTAATTACGTAAGTCAGCCTATCATATTAGTAATACTCTTATATTGTTTTTTTACTAATTTATCTCGTTGTTTTATCATTTTCAATCTTTTTAATTCATCTCTCGCTTCTTGCTCTTCTCGTTTTTTGATTTTTAATTTATCCTCTTCAGATAAATCATACGAAATATTTGCTCTATCATCTTCTAATTGTTGTATATTCGCAAACTCTTTTCTATGTTTAACTTGTTTTTTATCAATTAATTTACTTGTTGAATGTGCTACTAAATAATCTGTATAATTTAATTTTTTTAATGTATCATTTTGACCACTAAAATCTTCAATATTTTTATTCGCAATTTCAACACAACCTAAACTTGATAAATTATAGATTGTTTCAGGGTCTTTATATGCTATTAATTGTTTATTTATTTTTGATACTTTTTGACTATCAAAATCATCATTAAAATCTCTTTTTTTAAATGATTTTGAACTACCATAATCACATTTACGCTTAATATCAATATCTTCACGCACTTTTGAACTTGCCATCATTAAATTACCATATCCTCTATCTGTTGCATCTTCCAGACGAGTTTTATCATATAACTGGTTAAATTGGTCTTTAGTCATACCTTTGAATTGACTTGTTATTCTTCCTTCACCCGTATTTCTATTAATTACTTTTGAATTCCCAGCTATTTGCGGAGGTTGTAATATATCACTCGCAAAATTATTCATACCATTATCTTTTGGTGTATTGAATAGTGATACTGAAATATATGGTTCATAATTACCTAATAATTCATTATGTGCCATTATTGTTTCTTGATTAATATGAGAATTAAATTCTTTCTTCATATCCATATGAGACCTTTTTCCATCTTCACGAGCTTTATATTTTTTTTTTAATTTATTAAAACTTTTAGTAATTATATTAAATAATTCAGCAGAACCACCTTTATCAGGATGATTTGCAAATGCCAGTTTTTTATAATTTTCTTTTAATTCATCTAATGTGAAATCTTCATCTAATTGTAATACACGATATGGATTTATTGACATTTTTTATTAATTTTTTAATTTAATTATTTAAATTAACTATATATATTATAATATCATTTTATATTATAATAAAATTTTATTTTATAATTATTTGTAAATAATGCAAATTCGGATTTTCTGAAATTCTGAAAATCCGAATTTTATATTGTAAAAATAACTATAATATAAACATTTAATAACTATAAATATATATATACAAATTAATATATAATATAACTATATTATGACAAAATACTATTATTGTTTGCTTGATATTAAAGAAGACGCCACTCAAGAAGATATTAAAAAATCATATAAAAAATTAGCTATACAATATCATCCAGATAAAACAGGAGGAGATAAAGATAAAGAAAACAAATTTAAAGAAATAGTAGTCGCATATAATATTTTAAAAGACGAAAATAAACGACGCAATTATGATATGTTCGGAGATGGATATGATGATATTAATATTGACGATTTATTTACTGAATATAATAATTTTAATGACTTATTTTATACATTCTTATCAGATGATGACAATATTATTGGACGATTATTTAGCAATATAACACATTTTACTGATGAAAATCCTAACTTAATATCAAATATTACACACGCTGTATCATCTGGTATTAGCAATTTTCAAAAACATCAACAACAACAAGACCAACCAACTCAAACTACAACTGCTATGTTTATTAATACAATTATGCAAAATAATAATAATTTTAATATGATGGATTGCAATAAAGAAGAAATTATTGATTTATTAGACGGATTCACATCTTCTATGAATAAGGTTTCTTCTATTTATAGATATCATAATTATTATGTATCATTAAAACAAATAATGAATGGAGATACTATTATAATTAAAGATACAAAATATGGTAAATATAAAATAAAAATTGCACCAGGCATACCCAATAATTATTTACTTAAAAAAAATGTTAATTTATATTGTACGGATAAATGCAAACATTGTAATGAATGTCAAAAAAATATTAAATTATGTATTACTATTAAATATGATTTATCTTTATTTAATAATTATAATATTGATAATGATGGAAATTTATACATTTTCGAGAATATATCTATTATTGAATATTTTTGCGGATTTACACGTATATATAATATCCAAGATAAAAATATCGGATTAGTTGTTAATAATTTTATAGATATGAATACTAGTAATGATAAATATGATATATGTATTGATAATTGTGCATTACCAATTTATAAAAAACAAGATAAATATACTAATTTATATATAAAATTACATATAAATATGCCTAAAATAAAAATATTTAATCAATTCAAAAATTTACTAATGAAAGCATTAAATCTTAAAACACAAAATATAGATACTGATATACAACTAAAAGAAAATATAACTACTATTTGGTCTATTTAATTTTAAATGCATACTTTTATTTTTATATAGAAAAATAAATTCATCTTATTATATAAATAACTAATATATTTATCTAATAAATATAAATAATATAAATAATATAAATAATATAATTATTAATAATAGTATTATCCAATCTTTAATAGTTAAATTTGATAAGATATTTGACGATTTATTATTTATATATAATGAACGAGCATATTCATATTCTATCTCTTTTTTCCCAAGCATTTTATTAACTATATTATGTAATTGAAATGTATATTTAAATAAACTTTCATTGCTATCTAAATAATTATTAATATCATATATATCACGAGTTTTTTTATAATGTTGCGAACATACTTCACACGGTATCCAATGTTCTAAATTTTTGAAAAATAGCTTATAATTATTTTTATCATTTTGATTGAATTTCTTTGGTGCACCTATTGCAATATAATGGATTGATTTCCATAAATTTGGTCCAAATATTGCTGGCTCTACCATTATAAAGAGTAAATATTAATTTTTATTCTATATTATATATTAGAAATAATTTTTTTTTATAAATAATTTATATGTTTATATAAACATATATATATATTATATAATTTAAGGAATAATAGTATATAATACAACTTGATATTATTCAAGTTAATAAGAAACATTACATATAGTAATTTATAGTAATTAATATAGTAATTTATAAATAATAAATATAGTCATTTATATGTATTCATTTAATAATAATATTAATAATCAATCATTTATTAAAAAAACACAGAAGATAAATAAAATAATAGATAATAAGAAAAATAAAGCATGTTTAAATTGTGGCAATTTTTTTCATATTGTTAAAAATTGTCCATATCCAAATACATCATATGGCACAATTTGTTATAAAATATGCAATAAACAAATTAAATATGTAATGGTAAAACGAAAACATTCATATAATTTTTTAGCTTTTATGAAAGGAACTTACGATTTACATAATTATGAAGAAATTATTAAAATGTTTAGTTATATGTCTTATACTGAAAAAAATATGATTCGTTATTCTACTTTTGACGAATTATGGCAATTTACTTGGGAACCATTCTTATATATTAAAAATAATTTGCATAAAATAAAAAATAATATATATAATAAATATATTCAATTAATTACTGGATATGAAATTTTATATAAAGAACTAGTTATATTTTTTAATTTAAATTATATATTACAAAATTGCTATTATCATTATCCAGATAATGAATGGGAATTTCCTAAAGGTAAAAAACATAATAAAATTACTGAATCAGATTTTGAATGTTCTGTAAGAGAATTAAAAGAAGAAACAAAAATATTATCAACCGACTTTAAAAATATACATTCATCTCAAATTAATGAAAATTTCTACGGAACTGATAATAAAAAGTATAAAAATAAATATTATATCATAGAACTAAAAGATAATGCAATGTATTATTTAGACCCATTTGATATGTTTCAAAATGCTGAAATAAGTGATATTAAATTTTTTACATATTATGAAATTATCGCAAATTTAAGAGATTATTGCTTTTATAAAAAAAAATTAATTAAAGATTTAGATAAAGAATTAAAAGCAATCCATAATCTTTAAACCTTTTCTATTTTTAAATGCCGACTTTTATTATAAAAAAAAGAAAATAAATTTCATTTTTTTTATAATATTTTTTTCGTCATTAGGTGTAAACTATGTTGATAATGGGTTTTCACACTTTCTTCTTAATTGGTCTTTTGTTCTTCGGTGTGTCATTATCAATTGTTATTTTTCTCGTGTAAATGCAATATCTCGTGATTTTGAATTTATCCATTCATAAGATAAATTTAAAATATTTTTACATCCATTAATATCTCTATTTATAAAAGTAATATT
>Ga0255772_10003703_pt1 | contig 14595 bp, 10 predicted proteins | sample 071ome_34_FD_179970 | JGI IMG/M metagenome (GOLD analysis project Ga0255772, IMG submission 179970) | Coastal salt marsh microbial communities from the Groves Creek Marsh, Skidaway Island, Georgia - 071411BT metaG (version 2) | ecosystem: Environmental > Aquatic > Marine > Intertidal zone >...
ATCAGGAGAGTCTGGACATTGATCTAAATGATCATAAACTCCATCGCCATCTGAATCATCACAAACATCTCCAATTCCATCACCATCAGTATCTTTTTGATCTGGGTTACTTGTGTCAGGGCAATTGTCTAAAGAATTAACAATACCATCATCATCATTATCGTTATCAAATCCAGAGTAATCAATTTTTATAAGACTTGAAATATTTGTAGGATCATCATTTGAATCAAAATATAGAAATTCAAAAAGATTATCATTATCAATATCTACTGGAATTCTCCAATTCCATCCATTATTATCAATTGATATTTTAAAAGGTTTGAATTTTCTCCCAGTATTCATAAATAAAACAAGCTCATTATTTTCTGAATTGAACCTGTTATTTGGTTGTATGTCAAAAAATCCATCATTATTAAAGTCTCCAAATTGAAAACCATTTGCATGTGCACCAGTTTTATCGATAAAATCTCTATCGTTAAACCATATATCTGTAATTTCATTACCATTAAAGTCAAAAACATGAATACTAAAATGTTCATCAGAAAATGGCATTTTAAACATGCCGACAATAATTTCCATTTTACCATCCTTATCTAAATCCTCAATATAAAATGTGTCATGATTAATTAATGAACCAGCATCCCATAAATTTTTATTTCTTTTTAAACTAATTTTTCTTGGTTGGTTTGATGAAAAATTCCCATCTTTCTTGTAAATCCAAACCTCAGGATAGGAATAAGGGCCAACATCATTGTTAACCCAAATTTCTTTGGGTTGGCAATACACATATAAATTTTCAACATCTTCCTTTATTAATATAGAATGAAAAGCCCCTTCATATCTAAAATTTTCTTCCCAAGGAAAGATAAACTCTTTAGTTATTGATTTATTTTTATCTATAGAATAATTTGTAAAGAAGTAGTTACTATCCACATTTGGATATCCAGAATTAATAAGTGGTACTAATAATTCTTTTTTTTCATCATTGTCTATATCAACTATAAAGCCTTGATCAAAAGCTGCATAATCTAGTCTGTTTCCATGATCAACAACTACAGAGTCAATCATTTTTCTATAAAACTTATCACCTTCATTTATAAAATAATGTCCAGGAAAGCGTTGACCTCCCTCAAAATAATAATCGGGCTGTTTACCTTCCTCTCCGTGGTAATTGTGTGTAGGTTGATACACATCTAAATCTCCGTCGTTATCAAAATCATATACTGTTTTACCATGAAAAAAAGGATCACCCCTATTAATCATAATATGAGATGTTAAATCTTCATATTTTTGAGATGAGTTGTTCCAAAGAAAAACTCCCGCAATATTTCCAATTTCAGGTTTATAATTAGAAATTAGAATTAAATCTTTAAATCCATCACCGTTAAAATCTTTGTAATCATATGCATTATGTGTTCCAAAGTAGTTCCTATTGTATTTATCATAACCCTCATTATTTACAATTTCTTGATATTCAGAACTTACTATTACAACATCCTCAATAATTTCAGATCCATCAATTGAAAATGAATCTTCATAATTATCACAAATATTTCCAACACCGTCTCCATCGTCATCTTCTTGATTAGGATTATAGTTATTTGGGCAATTATCTTTAGAGTCTTCAATTCCATCGTAATCTTTATCAAAATAATTTAAATTAAAAACTAATCTTTTATTTCTATCATAATTATCATTTTGTTCAGCTCTTAAATAAATATCTAAATTTCCATTGGGCATGATAATTAATTCAGAATAACCGTCATTGTCAATATCATTTATTCTGTATGGTTCTTTATTAGAAAAATTGGTAAAATATTTAGGAATAAATTTTTCACCATCATTAATAAAAGTCAAAATATCAATGCCATTTGAACCAATATTCCATGGCACATCATCAAATACTAAATCTAAATCACTGTCATTATCAACATCTCTAAAATATGGGGGATTGCCCTGCATTAAAAAATTTTTACTTGAACCGTTAGGAAAGATTTTTTCAGTTACATCTTCTAAAGAGTTATCTAAAATTTTAAATGCTAACATTTCACTCGCTGGTACACCTTCAACTCTATTGTCATAAAAATTACTATTTCTAGTTAACCAAATAATTAAAAGATCTGTTGACTCATTAAATTTTATTAAATTAAAATTACCAATTTCTGTTGATTGCATTTCTGGTCTTACATATTTTGCAAGATTAGTTCTATTAGATATATCAAGATTAATAGAATCTTTATTTCCATAATAAACATCTATATAAAATTCTCTTAAATCAGACTTTGTTGATTTATAAATTTCACCTTTATATTTATTTAAATGTCCATGAGTTATTAGGTCTAAATTACCATCTCCATCGACATCATAATTTGCATAGCCTGCTATTGATGTATAGTTAGTTTCATGAGTGCCACTAAGCTTAAATTTACCATCCTCAATAATAAACTTGCTAATTTTTGATGTTCCGTTAGAGTAATCAGCATCACTCTTAGTTAAAAACTCATACTTATTATCATGGTTTCCCCATCTATCAACCATATTTATTTGTAGTATTCCATCTAAAAAAATCATTTGATCATTTTCTAAAGTAATAGAATCTTGAGTAAACTTTCCATTACCATCGTTCTCATATATGTGTAAAGGTCTAGGTTTACCTGTTTTAAACCATGATGGTCTGTTTTCATCTAAACCATGCCAAACGTCAGAAACTGAAATTAAATCTTTATCGCCATCGGCATCAAAATCTATAAATTTTAAATTTGGGCCTTCTGATTTTTCATCAACATAAGAATCTAATTCATAAACAATAGAATCATTAACCCTTTTTGTACCTTTAAAAAATGCAATTCTAGAAATTAATTTCTTTTTTTCTTCATTACTCAAATTTCTAGTAACTGCTCCAACTCCATAGGTATAAATTCTTGCAATTAAATCTCTAATACCATCATTATTAAAGTCTTCAAATATTGGCCCTCCAAGACCGGCCTCTCCTAGAGGAGGTGAATTCATTAAATCTTTTGTGTTCTCTTCTAATATTTTATTTAAATTATTTTTAACTGCATTACTCAAAAACATTTTTTTTGAATGATCAATATTTACTTTATCAGACATAAAAAATTCAAATACACATTCAATAACTTTAAAATTTGGAACTGATGATTTCATATCTGCACATATTACATCTCTATTCAAAAGAATGTAATCAGTTGAAGAAAATGCTAGACTAAAATTAATCTTGTTCAGATATTCATTTTCTCTCAAATCAAATAAATCTGAAATTCTCATATTCGATTTATACTTGAATTTCAATTTATTATTACCATCTTGATTTAATCGAATAAAATCTTCATCTGAATTATTTCCTAAAAATCTGCTGTTAGCATCAACATCAACAGTTCTTTCCCACCATCTACCTTCTCTACTATTCTCTTCATAACTAATTGTATCCTTAACAATTTGTACCCCCTCAAATTTTAAATCTAAATAGTTAGCTCTATTAGGATCTTTTAAAATCTGATCTATTGAATAATTGTCAAGATATTTTTCAAGTGAAATAGATATTTCTAATGTATCATTTACAGAAATTCTTCTATTATCATTTACTTTAATTTCAACTTGTGAAAATAAATTTCCTGTAAATAGAAAGAAAAATAAAATTATTGATAAAAGTTTGTTGTTCATTTCTTTAAATTTAATATTATTCTAACAATTTCAGGGTTTAGCAAAGTTGAAATATCACCAAAATTTTCTTTTTCTCCTGAGGCAATTTTTCTTAAAATTCTTCTCATAATTTTTCCACTTCGAGTTTTTGGAAGACCCGGAACAATTTGAATTTTCTCTGGCTTTGCTATTGGACCGATAGTTTTTGAAATCAAATCATTAATTTCATTAACTATATTATGACTTATAGAGTCATCTTTTAAAATCACATAAGCATATAATGCGTTTCCTTTGATATCATGAGGATAACCAACTAGAGCACTCTCAACAACATTATCGTGCATGTTAATAGCATCTTCAATAGGTGCAGTACCGAGATTATGTCCGGAAACTATAACAACATCATCTACTCTACCTGTTATTCTGTAATTTCCATCATCATCTCTAAAGGCACCATCACCTGGAAAATAATAGCCTGGATAAGCAGAGAAATAAACATTTTTATATCTTTCATGATCACCATAAATTGTTCTAGCAATTGACGGCCATGGGAATTTAATTCCTAAGATCCCATTTTTGTTATTTTCATTAAACTCTTTTGAGTTTTCATCAAATAAAACAGGTTGAATACCCATCATTGGTTTTGTCGCAAAAGTGGGCTTACCTTCTGTTACATTAGCTAAGGACGTAATCATAATTCCTCCAGTTTCAGTTTGCCACCATGTGTCAACTATTGGACATTTACCTTTACCAACATTATTGTTATACCAATCCCAAGCTTCCTCATTTATAGGCTCACCAACAGTTCCTAATACTTTTAAGGAACCTAAATCATATTTATTGACTAAATCAACAGGATGTTTTGCTAAAGCTCTTATTGCTGTTGGCGCGGTGTAGAACTGATTTACTTTATATTTTTCACAAATAGCCCAAAATCTACCAAAATCAGGGTATGAAGGAACACCCTCGAACATTAAAGTAGTTGCTCCATTAAGCAAGGGCCCATAAACTATGTAACTATGACCAGTAATCCATCCAATATCAGCTGTGCACCAATAAATGTCTCCGTTATTATAATTGAATACATTTTTAAATGAATATGATGAATAAACCATATACCCTCCACATGAATGAACCATGCCTTTCGGTTTTCCTGTTGATCCAGAAGTATATAATATAAATAGTGGATCTTCAGAATCTACAATTTCAGCTGGACAATTATCATTAACCTTGTTTAACTCATCATGCCACCACTTTTCATTTTTGTTTAAAGTAATATCACTGTTTATTTTATTTAAAACAATTACTGATTCTACACAATCACAGTCATTTAAAGCTTCATCAACAATAGATTTCAAATCAATTGTTTTATTTCCTCTAAAGCTACCATCGGATGTTAAAACCATCTTACAAGAGGCATCGTTAATTCTAGCAGCTAAAGCAGTAGATGAAAAACCAGCAAATACAACTGAATGAACAGCTCCAATTCTAGCACAAGCAAGTACAGCAATTGCCAATTCAGGAACCATTGGTAAATAAATACAAACCCTATCTCCTTTTTTTACATTGTTGTTTTTTAAAACATTAGCAAATGAGCAAACTTTTGAATGGAGCTCCTTATATGAAATATGTAATGTTTCATCTTCAGGATTATTAGGTTCAAAAATTATTGCAGTTTTATCCGGTGTGTTTTCAATATGCCTGTCAAGACAATTTTCTGTAATATTTAATTTTCCATCTACAAACCATTCAAATTTTGGTTTACTGAAATCATACTCAAGAACTTTGGACCATTTCTTTTTCCAAATAAATGAATCTGCTACATCAGACCAAAATTGCTCTGGGTTATCAACACTGTATTTATAAAGCTTATTATATTCTTCAAGATTTGAAGGAATTAGTTGTTTATCGAAAATCATAACTAAATCTAAAAATTAATTTAAAGATTTAATAATTTCTTTGTTGATATTATAAATAAATGATGGGCCATTGTAAATAAATCCAGTATAAACTTGGATTAAACTCGCACCAGCATTGAGTTTTTCTAAAGCATCCTCAGGACTCATTATTCCTCCAACTCCTACAATAGGAACTTTCCCTTTTGAATGTTTGTGTATTAAACGGATCACATCTGTACTTCTTTTAGTTAGAGGTGATCCACTTAAACCTCCTTTTTCATTTTTTAAGCTAGTTTTGGATTTTAGTTTATCTCTTTTTATTGTTGTGTTGGTACTTATAATTCCGTCAACCTCTAAATCCATAACTAGATCAACAATTGAAATAATATCACTGTCAGCTAAATCAGGAGATATCTTTAATAATATAGGTTTATTTATTCTCTTCTTATTTTCTTCAATTAAAGGAATCAATATGGATTTAAGCCCCTCAATATTTTGAAGATCTCTTAGGTTAGGTGTGTTTGGTGAACTTACATTAACAGTAAAATAATCTACATGATCATAAAGTTTATCAAAACACTCCATATAATCATCAACAGCTTTTTCATTTGGAGTATTTTTATTTTTACCAATATTTCCACCAATTATTACGTTAATATTTTTTTTTAGTCTTTTGACAACTTTTTCAACCCCATCATTATTAAATCCTAATCTATTTATTAATGCATTATCATCAGTTAATCTAAAAATTCTCTTTTTTGGATTACCCTCTTGAGGTTTAGGCGTAACAGTACCAATTTCTATAAATCCAAAACCATGGTCGCTCATCTGCTGGAAAATTTCAGCATTCTTATCAAAACCAGCAGCTAAACCGACTGGGTTAGGAAATTTAATTCCAAAAACTTCTTTTTCTAATCTCGAGTCAGGTTTTCCGTTGTAATAGAAATGGTATTTAAAATAATTGAGATGGAAAAAAGGTTTAAAGATTTTTAAAACTTTTACAACTAGATGATGAACAGTTTCTGGATCGACACTAAAGAATATAGGTTTCCAGAAAGAGTTCCACAGCGCAGTAGATCCAAGGTGAAAAGCAGTATCTAGAAAAGTTTGTTTTTTTTCAAAATCTTTAATTTTTTTAAAAAAAGACACTATTACTTTTTATTTATCTTGGAAGTCATTTCTAAAGATATCGCTGTTTTGTCAAATTTTATTTTTCCAGCCATAGTTTCAATCACGCAAGTATTATTAGCGTCATTAACTTCAATAACTTTACCGTGCATACCACTTTTAGTCACTACCCTATCACCTCTTTTTAGAGCATTTATAAATTTTTTTTCTTTTTTTGCTCTTCTAGTTTGAGGAACAATAAGAATAAAATAAAAGGCCAAAAACATCATTATAAGAAGTGGCCATTGTCCCATTCCCTCCATATTATTTATTTAAAACAAAACCGTTAATTCTGATAAGCTTTCTTCCAGAGTTAGTGTTAGTTGTTAAAGTAACTGTTTTCATTTGTTTTCCAGGCTTATTAGAAGTATCAAATCTAACTTTAAGACTACTACTTTCACCAGGTTTTATGTTTTCATTTTGGGGATACTCAGGAATAGTACATCCACAAGATGCTGATGCATTAAAAATTATTAAGTCTGAATTACCAGTATTAGTAAAATTAAAATCAACTTCTACAACTTCACCATCAACAACTTCACCATAATCATAAGTGTCAAAATCAAAAGTAATTTCAGGTGCATTAGCGTCATTTGAAGATCTTTCTTCTACTGCCTGTAAATTTTCAGATTTAACTTTTTTTGAAGGATCTGAATTACAAGATGACAGAAATAATGAAAGTAAAAATGCAATTGTAAAAGCATGCGTGAAAGATCTGATATCTATTTTTTTCATATTATAAAATTTGATGATTTAAAATTATAAAATTTATTGCGAACCTCTTTTATTTTTTTCAAAGAGGTTTTTCTTGGTTAAATCTTTTAAAATATTATTCACAACTCCATTAATAAATTTCCCACTTTCAGGTGATGAATAATCCTTAGAGATTTCTACATACTCATTCATGCTAACTCTCACAGGAATCGAAGGAAAATACATGAATTCACATATACACATTTTAATAATGATTAAATCAAGATTCGCGATTCTTTCATTCTCCCAATCTGGTGTGAATTTCTCAATCAAACTATTTAATTCATCATCGTTTTGTAAAACTATCTTAAACAATTTATTTGCATATTTTTTATCCTCTTTGTCACCGTATATTTTGAGTGGTATTTTATCATCTTTAGTGAATGTAAATGATTTCAAATAATTTAAAAATAAAGAATTTATCAAAGGAAAATCATCAACCCATCCCAACTCACTGTCTTCAAAAAACTGATATATTGAATCATCATTAATGATGTAATTTTTAAAAACTGAAATTATAAAAACTCTTTGTGCATCAATTGAATTTTCTTTATTTGAGAATTCATTAAAAAATTTACTTTCAAATATTTTTTTAAATAAACGTTCTATTAAGTGACGATTTTCGTCCCATATTTTTAAATCATATTTTATTTTAATTTTTTCTAAAGTTTTGGATTTATTTAAAAAAGTTAAAAACTGGTTTTTTATTACTAATTCCCTTATAAGTTTTGAATCATTGTTAAAATTTTTGTTGGAAACAATTTTCTCTTTTTCTGTAAACTCTCTTTTTAGGTCTCTGAACAAAAGAAGATAAGTGATAAAAAATAAATAAAACTTCAAGGATCTTTCTTCAAGAATTTTTAGTAATTCTTTTGGCTTTGAGTTTGCAGCATATTGTGAGTATAGAATCTGCATAACTTTAATACGAAGATGACGTCTATTAATCATTTAAAGAACTTGGATGCAAATGTATTTATTTTTACAAGAAAAAGCAGCTTAAAATGTATATTTGAAAACTTCAATGAAAGAACTCAAATATCTAAACAAGTTTTTTTTTAAATACCGAAACAGAATTGTAATTGGTGTTTTGATTACAATTATTGCAAGGATTTTTGCATTGGTAGCTCCTAATCTTATTGGTGATTCTATCACTTTGATTGAAAAATATTTTCTACTTGAAGAAATTTCAAGAGAAAATCTAGAAAAAAATCTTCTAACCAACATATTATTAATCGTAGGCTCAGCCTTAACAGCTGCAGTATTTACTTTTTTGATGAGACAAACCTTAATCAATATGTCGAGATTTATAGAGTTTGATTTGAAAAATGTTATTTATTCTAAATATCAAGAATTAGATCAAACATTTTATAAAGTAAACAGAACAGGAGACTTAATGAACAGAATTAGTGAAGACGTGAGTAAGGTTAGGATGTACGTGGGACCGGCTTTGATGTATACAATAAACACTGCTGCTTTGTTTGTAATCATTATTTCCTACATGATTAGTGTGTCACCAAGTTTGACATTGTATACAATTATACCTCTTCCATTCTTGTCATACTTAATTTTTAAACTGAGTAAACACATCAACATTAAGAGTAAAAGTGTACAAGAGTCTCTTTCTAAACTTACAACTTTTACTCAGGAATCTTTTAGTGGAATAAGTGTAATTAAATCTAATACCATTGAAGATGTTGTTATTAATCAAATGAGTGAATATTCTAATGATACGAAGCAAAAAAACATAGACTTAGCAAAATTTCAATCTTGGTTTTTCCCAATGATGATTCTACTCATAGGTATTAGTAATCTAATTGTGATTTTCGTAGGAGGAAATAAGTACATAATTGGTGAAATTGAACTTGGAATTTTAGCCGAGTTTATAATCTATATTAATATGTTGACTTGGCCAGTTGCAACAGTTGGATGGGTAACATCAATAGTTCAACAAGCTGAAGCATCCCAGAAAAGAATTAATGAATTTCTAAAACAAAAAACAAGAATTGAGAATCCAATTAAAAGGCAATATAAGATTACAGGTGATATTAAGTTTGAAAATGTCACATATAAATACGAAGAAACTAATATAAAAGCACTCAATAATTTAAGTTTTGAAATTAAAAAAGGGCAATCACTTGGAATTCTTGGTGGTGTTGGGACAGGAAAATCAACTATTGCTGAACTAATTGTTAGAAATTTTGATCCTACAATTGGTAAAGTATTTATTGATGGTAAAAATTTAAGAAAACATAATCTTGATTTAATTAGAAAAAATGTTGGATATGTTCCCCAATCAACTTTTTTATTTTCAGATACAATTTTAAATAACATAAAATTTGGGAATCCTGAATCTTCATTTGAAAAAATCATTAAGTATGCGAAAATTTCAAATGTTCATGATGATATAATGAAATTTGGCGAACAATACAATTCTGTTCTTGGTGAAAGAGGAATTAATATATCAGGTGGTCAAAAACAGCGTATTGCAATAGCTAGAGCTATGATAAAAGAACCTTCTATTTTGATTTTAGATGATAGCCTTTCTGCTGTTGATACAAAAACTGAGGACTTAATATTTAAAAATGTTTTTAAAAAGGAATCAAACTCAACCAAAATCATTATAAGTCACAGAGTTTCAACACTTAAATATTGTGATAATATAATTGTCTTGAGGGATGGTGAAATCATTCAAAGGGGAATTCACAATAAATTAAAAAATGAGACAGGATATTACAAAGAAATTTATTCAGAGCAGATGGAAGCTAAAAAAACTAAATAATTTTGACAATTAATTTATTTTACCCATTTTTACTGATAATAACTAATACAAAAAATGGAAGAAAATAACTACAATGTTAATGAGGACATATTCTCTAAAGTCCTTAGAGCTGGAAGAAGAACTTATTTTTTTGATGTAAGATCCACTAAAGCAGGAGACTATTATTTAACTATTTCTGAGAGTAAGAAATTTACAAATGAAGATGGTACTTTTTATTTTAAAAAACATAAAATATACCTCTACAAAGAAGATTTTGAAAATTTTTCTGAAATTCTTGGAGAAATGACAAAGTACATCATTAATGAAAAGGGGTCTGAGGTGATTAGTGAAATTCATGATAAAGATTTTAAAGCAAAAAAAGCAGAAACTGAAGAAAAAGCTAATGATGATGAAAAAGAAGATTCTGACTCTGATAAATTTACTGATGTTAGCTTTGAAGATATCTAATCTATCTACTTAGCTTTACCAATATAAAATATGGCTAGAACACCATCTAATATGGTTGAGTTAGGATCAATTGCTCCTAACTTTAATCTAATAAATACAGTTGATGATAAATTTATTTCATCAGACGATTGTTTTTCCAAAAAAGGCACTTTAATAATGTTTATTTGTAATCATTGTCCTTTTGTGATTCACGTCATTGATGAAATAATTAAAATTTCAAATCAATACACAAATGAGATTGATTTTGTTGCTATTTCAAGTAATGATGTAATAAACTATCCCGATGATGCCCCAGAATTAATGAAAAAACTAGCAATTGAAAAATCATTTAATTTTCCATATTTATATGATGAAAACCAGTATGTAGCAAAAGCATACGATGCTGCATGTACGCCTGATTTTTTTCTTTACAATGATGAAAAAAAATTAATTTACAGAGGTCAATTGGATGATTCTAGACCAGGAAATGAAAAAAGCGTAGATGGTAAAGATTTAAGAAATGCTTTAGATTGCTTGATAAAGAATGTTAAAAATAATTTTCCTCAAAAACCAAGTATAGGGTGTAATATTAAGTGGAAATAATTAAAAGGCTGTTTTACAATAATGATAAAGTCTAAATATTTTTAAATCTTCTTCTTCATATTCATCCTCAAATTCATTGATAATTTCACTTAGATTATCATCGACTAGATTATTAAAAAATTCTAATAATTCTTCCTGGGATTCATTATCAAATAAATCATCAATGATATATTTTAAATCAAGCTTAGTTCCCGAGTAAATTATTGTTTCTAAATCTTTCAAAACTTGATCAAATTCAACTCGTTTAGCTTCAGCCATTTCATCTATTGAAAGCTTTTTATCAACGGACTGTATAAAAAATAATTTCAAAGATGAATTTACACCACTACTTTTAATTACTAAATCAAAACTTTTAGGTATATCATTTTCAGTTATATGTTTTTCAATAAGATTGATAAATTCGATTCCAAATTTTTTAGCTTTTACTTCTCCAACGCCAGTTATTTTTGAAAGTTCTTCAATATTTGTTGGATATTTAAATGTCATCTCATTGATCGACACATCTTGAAAAATAGCAAATGGTGGAATATTATTCTTTTTTGAAATTGTTTTTCTAAGGCTAATTAAAAGGTTTAATAATTTATTATCAATAACACTTGAACCACTTTCAGATTTATTTATTATTACATTGGATTTTTCATAGTTATGATCTAAACTAAGAGTGAAATTCTTAAGGGAATTAATTGATTGTTTAGTAATATCACTAATTTTTAAAACACCATATTCTTCAATTTTCTTAAACAAAAATCCATCAACAACCATTTTTCTTATCAATGATTTCCAAAAAAACACATCATTTTTTCCCGACCTAAAAACCTTATTCTCTCTAACATTATGTGCCCTAAGAATTGGAGTTTCAATCCCTGCTAAATAGCTGGACACCTCTTTTAGTTTGTATTTTTCTTTAGTTAATTCAATAACATTTATGACCTGTTTAAATTCATTAATTACATCAATTTGTTCTTTTGGATTTTTGGAATTATCATCCATTTTTGATCCCTCACCATTAAGTTCATCAAATTCCTCCCCGAAATAATTTAAAATAAATTTTCTTCTTGACATCGAGGTTTCACAAAATGAAGCAACTTCTTCCAATAATGATAGTCCTTGCTCTTGTTCTGATATGGGTTTTCCTGAAAGAAATTTTTCTAATTTTTCAATATCATCATAATTATAAAATGCCAAACAATGCCCCTCTCCGCCATCTCTTCCTGCCCTTCCAGTTTCTTGGTAATAAGATTCTAAACTTTTAGGTATATCATAATGAATTACGTACCTAATATCTGGTTTGTCAATCCCCATACCAAAAGCTATCGTTGCAACTATAACATCACAGTCATCCATCAAAAAAAATTCTTGATTTTTAGACCTTACTTTTTGATCAAGCCCTGCATGATAAGGAAGTGCCTTAATTCCGTTAATTTGCAGAAGATTCGTAAAATCTTCAACTTTTTTTCTTAATAAGCAATAAACAATACCAGATTTATTAGCATTAGATTTCATGAAAGAAATTATTTGCTTGTCTATAGATTCATCTTTTTTACGAATTTCATAGAAAAGATTTGGACGATTAAAGGATGATTTAAATTTTGAACAATTATCTAAATGAAGATTTTTAATAATGTCATCTTGAACTTTAGGTGTTGCTGTGGCAGTTAATGCAGTAATCTTCACATTTTTATCAATTCTCTGGATATTAGAGAAAATATTCCTGTATTCGGGTCTAAAATCATGTCCCCATTCTGAAATACAATGAGCTTCATCAACAGCAACAAATGAAATTTTATGCCTTTTAAATAAATCAATATTACTCTCTTTAGATAATGATTCAGGAGCAATGTATAAAAGCTTTGTAATACCAGATTCTATCCCATACCTAACCCTCTCAAGTTCAGTACTATTTAGAGAGGAATTTAAGACACAAGCAATTAAATCTGATCCAAAAATACCTTTGAGAATATCAACTTGGTTTTTCATTAACGCTATTAATGGTGATATTATGATTGCCATTCCATCTAAGTACAATGCTGACATTTGATAACAGAGAGATTTACCTCCACCAGTTGGCATTATCACTAAATTATTATTTTCGCTTATAATTGATTTTATAATATGAAGTTGATTGTCTCTAAAAGAATTAAAACCAAAATATTTTTTAAGAAGTTGATTAAGTTCTAAATCAGTGTTCATATTTTGACAGTAATTAAGGTATATTTGTACCTTGGTCTACTAAATATAGCCAAAAGATTTTTAGTATTTAATTAAAATAAAATTGAAAAAAATTGATTTAAATAAAATTTCAAAAGATGTTCTCAACAACTACACAAGTTCCGTCAGTCATGTTGAAGAATGTATTGATGAAAATTTTGAAGTTATAATTGATTATATATCAAAAATTAAAGGAAGAGTCATTATTACTGGAATTGGCAAGAGTGCAATAATTGGAATGAAAATTTCAGCAACTTTAAATTCAACTGGAACACCATCTATTTTTTTACATGGTTCTGATGCTTTACATGGAGATATTGGAGTAGCTACAAAAAACGATGTAATGATTTGTTTATCAAAAAGTGGATCAAATACAGAAACGGTGGATTTAGTAAAACAAATAAAAAAACTGGGGATTAAACTAATTGGCATTACATCAGATAAAAACTCATTTCTAGCCAAAAATGCAAACTACTCCATTGTAAATAAAATTGAGAGAGAGGCATGTCCGAACAATCTTGCACCTACAACTAGTACAAGTATGCAGTTACTGATTGGTGATTTGATAGCCATATGTCTAATGTGTATTAAAGAATTCAAATCTGAGGATTTTGCTCTCTATCATCCCTCAGGTTCACTAGGCAAGAAACTAACTTTAAAAGTTAGCGATATTGTAAATTACAATTCTTCACCAAAAGTGGAAATTAATTTAAGCATAAAAGAGGCAATAAATGAAATTTCTTCAAAAATGTACGGTGCAACAGCTGTTTTGGATAAAAATATTGTGGTTGGAATAATTACTGATGGTGATATAAGAAGAGTACTTAATCAAAATAAAAATCCCATGAATCTTAAGGTGAATGAAATAATGGTCAAAAATCCAAAATTTGTAAGTGGAGATATGCTTGGTTCAGAAGCCTTAAATCTAATGAATAAAAGTAAAATTACTCAACTTTTAGTTATTGATGATGGTGATTACAAGGGGATGATTCACATGCATGAACTTTTAAAAGCTGGTTTATGAGTAAGCTATTAAACGATCCTAACGAAATGTCATTCCTTGATCATCTTGAAGATTTAAGATGGCATATATTAAGATCA
>Ga0255772_10003705_pt1 | contig 14589 bp, 17 predicted proteins | sample 071ome_34_FD_179970 | JGI IMG/M metagenome (GOLD analysis project Ga0255772, IMG submission 179970) | Coastal salt marsh microbial communities from the Groves Creek Marsh, Skidaway Island, Georgia - 071411BT metaG (version 2) | ecosystem: Environmental > Aquatic > Marine > Intertidal zone >...
TTTGTGTGCATCATCCTGTATAGACTCAATATGATTAACATATTCTTTTGTGCTTTCTGTAATTTCAGGTGGTGTGCCTATATCTGACCATAGTTTACTATAATCATAATGTATCTTTTCTGCTCTTTCTAAACCTGGTGTTTGTCTGAATAGGCCATTATGATGTCCATACTTTTCTAATACAGAATAACATTGTAATTGATTATACAAATATGTTGCATATAGATTATGGTCTATATTACCAGACATAAGAGTTCTTACAAACTCTTGTCTTTCAGCATTCTTGTGTTGTTCTAAAGTTAATTCTTTTATGTCTAACATTTTTACTCTTTATTTACAAAATAACTAATTGTAAATCTATAATCAGGACCATATGTTGATTGAGCTCTGATTGTATGTGGTTGTTCACCATCAAAAACTACAAATCTACCAGGAACAAAATTACAAACTTCAACAGCGTTTATTGAATTTTTATCATAAAAAATTGTTTCGCCAGCTGAACCTTCTGGCCATTCTAAATTTACATAGTATAATATAACTTTTAAATTAGGATGAGTATGAGTAAAATAGTAATCACCACTTTTACTTAAATTAACAATACACTTATTAAAATTTTTATCTACATCTATTTTTAATTTCTCATCTAATTTTAATATATAATCAAATAATCCACTATTTTTAACATCATCTTTTGTCCAATTACTATGTATATTTGGCGACCATTTTTCAAAACTACGGTCAGACCAACCTAAATTATAGTTTGATTTGCAACAAAAAGAATAAATATGTTGCATACTATTATATGGTATTTTGTTATCAAAAATTTTAATCATTATTTAAAAGCAGGTCCAGTTACCCAAGTTACTAAAGAATTTCTTTCGCCTTTTGTTACAGGCGTAACCTCATGTAATACATATGATGGAAACATTACTAAGGTTCCTTGTTTCTTGTCCATTTTTTCAGCTCTATCGCCATCATATATGCAAAGGTCACCACCCTCATACTCATCTGGATTAGTAAGTTGAATTGATACGGATAATTTTCGGACAGCCATATTCATATTTCTATCTATATGTTTACCATATTTACCAGAAGGAGCTTTGTAGTTTGTAAATTGTAATCCCTCATTAATACCATACAAATCAAATTTAAAAAAATCTTTGTTAAGAGGAACAATAATATCTGTTAACCTTTGATAAACCCAATGAAGATTATCTGTAGGGTTTAGCCACGATATGTCACTATTCCTTGATGGATCCGTTGTTCCACCACCAACAGTTTTGCCAGTTGTTAAGCCTTTATTTTTAGCTACATCAATAATTTTTTCACATTCTTCTTTTGTAAATGCTTCATTCCAAAAAGCATACAAATGAACAGGATCCGGTTCAAAACTCCAACACCCATTATCAAATTTAGCCTGCATATCCTAATCCTCCTCTTTTATCCCATTTCCAATCCGAATATTTACCATCTACATCAACATACATTAAGAAAATTTGACTATGTTTATTACCTGTATATGTATCTCTCCAATGGGGATATTCTATACCTTTATAAACAACTATATCACCTACATTCATTTCATAAGACTTAATATTGCCAGGTGTTTCTTCAAAAAATATTGGCCAATCAACTTCTTTTTCTATACAACATGATACACCATATTCACCTGCTTCTCGGTCTGTATGTCTTGCTAATAAACTATTATTATAATATATTCTGCCGTAACTATAAGTAGGATATAATTTTTTAGATACCGTTTTCTCCACTAAAGGCTGTAAATAAGTCAACATTGCCTCTAAGAAAAAAGGCGCATAATAACCTGTAGAATTAGGAGTTTCTTTATCAGGTGGATAACCTAAAACTTTAAACATTAAATCCATATTATGAGAAACATACTCACACATTTCTTTTGACAAAGCATTTTTAATTACAGTAATCATCTAATTATATCTCACTTTCAACTTTAATTTTCCACGCTACAGATATTCTTAATCCGTCATAAATTTTATCTGGTGCACCTGCATAATGTAAAAATCTAGCAGGAAATAAAACACCTCTATTTTGTTTATAAGTTACAACTTTAGTAACCTCTTCATTATCACAAAAATTTAAATTACCACCCCAATGGTGTTTCCAGTTTTCAGTAAATAATAAGAAAGTTAAATCACCCTCATCCCAATGTGGTACACCAGATTGACTAGCTGTTTGTCCGTTTGCATACACATTTAATAACTTACCTGAAAATTTGTATTTTTCTAAAATTTTATTAAATAGATAATTTGAAAAATAATCATCTAAATCTTCCATATGCCAGAAATTAGATTTAATTGATTGGTCAATATCATCAACGCCGCCACCAACAAAAGACCATTTAGGCTCTTGTAATTTAGTTTTAATATTATTCATTTCATCTGTTGTAAAAAAATCATCTACAACAGTAATTTGATTTAAAAGCTCTTCAATATTATTCATAGTTAACATTTAAACTAAACCTCGCTTTTACATTTGTGCATGATGAACTTGCATGTGGTATTGTGGGATTAAAATAAACGGCTCTATTTGCCACACAATCTATATGCATATCTTTTAATACTGTTTTACTATCACAAGTATTAAAATAAAATAAAAAGCCTTTATGTTCGTCTGGATTATCTATATGAGGTGGATTTATTCTTAACTTTTCAGTCCTAGGATATAAATTTAACTTAACTCTAATTAACTTTTCATAATTCATTTTATTCAACAAAGGTTCAAATAGTGTAAAGAATTCACTATTTGGTTGATTATTAGAATAAAGTATGTGTGTAAAGTAAAAATATAGGTCATCTTTACTTTGTTCATCATTTACATCATTTTGAAAATACCATGGTAAATCATATGAAGTAACTAAATTATTCAGTCTTAAAAAATAATCATTATCTAAAAAATTATCAATAATTTTGGCCATTATAATCTCACATCTTTAAAATCACTATTAAAAGATATTATAGTTTTTCTTTTTATACTATTTATCTTGTCAGACCTATGTAACAAATGTGCTGGAAAAGTCAGTAAATCACCTTCTTCTAAATCAAAGGTTACTATAGTTTTTGTTAACAGATTATAGAATTGTGTTTGCATTTGTTTTTCTGGCATTTCTAAAAAATAAACATTTGAAAAGTTTGTGCCAGGATGATTATGCCATTTATGTTCATTATCACCTGTGTATTGTTGATACCATCCATTGTTTATTTGCCAGTTATCACAATACATTTCGTCTTTCATAGTATCCATATAAGGCGTAATCATATCATAAAAGAATTCTAAATAATCTCTTTTAGTTTCTTTAGGCAAATTCCAATCAGTTTTATTAACATCCTCTCTATGAGATTTAAAACTAGATTTAGGCATATCATCAATAAATTTTAATAATTTGTCTTTGTTTTGTTTATGTTCTTTTATTTTATTTACAATACAAAAACTATCTAAATTTTTTATAATCATAATCCTAAACTCATTGATACACCAGCTCGTGATGATAATGGTATTACATTGTGATAAACACCTTTAGGAACTATAATTAAATCACCTTTAGACAATTCAATTTCATTGTTTTCAAAAATCCATTTAGTTTTACCTTGACATTGCCAATAATAAACATCCATTTTGTCACTATGATTTCCAAAAGTCTTACCGTTCGTAGATATATTCATATAAAGATGAGCGTCAACAGCATTAAGTTTTTGCATTACTTTTGATACACTTTCTATTTTATGTGCATTAAAACAAGCAAAAAATCCAATACAATTATGTCTAACATCTTCATTATTTAAAATTGATTGATTTAAATTGTTTAATAAATCTTCCCAAGTGGGCACATTTAAATCAAATTCTTTTATATATTTTATCTCAGTATTCATATTTGATTACCTTTGTACCTGTATAAAACAATTTAATGTTAATCTACCATTGTTTATATCATCACCATATTGTGATTTTGTTTTGTGTTTTATATTAGCTCTAAATAAAACTGCTCTATTTTGTACAAAATTTACTGTTGCTGAAGGTTGTGTTTGATTATCTTTTTCAAAAAATTCTGTACCAGATGTTAAATTAGTATCTGATAGATAAACTAATAAAGTATAGTGGTCTTCTTCACCACCCACAATTGCGTCATCATGTACCCAATCTTCTTCACTATCTTTAAGTCTTAAATGTGTATATGAATTTATAGATAAATTTTTAAAATTAAAAGGTTCGCCGCCTATTTTCTGATTAATTTCTTTCAATAATAAATTAAATAAAAAGGGTCTATCTATATGTAATTTATGACTTCTATAACCAGGCCAATTGTGAACAAATCCTTCAATTGGAAATTTTTTGTTAAATTCTTCTTTATTGTAAATTTCAATTTTTTTAAATTCTTCTCTAATATTATCAAAGTTATCAAAAAAATTATCTACTACCATAAATCCATTAATCATTATTTCACACTCTTTGTATATTCAAATTTAGGTAGTGTAGAATAAGGAATACTTTTTATTTTGCTTAGATATTCTTTATGCGAAACTGTTACCTTTTGTTTGTATAGATTTTCTTCTTTTAAAATTAATTCATTAGTGTAATTTCTTAAATCAATTGAATGACTTTCATATTCATTTTTAATATTATTTAAATTAAATTTATTCAAACCATGCAAAACACTTGTATAGTTGGACTCATAAAATAAAAAATAATTAGTTTCTGCAAAGTCTTCATTTATAGGTAATCTATATTTCCATTTTTCTAAATTATTTGCTAAAGTTTCTGGTACAGGTAATTTTTTAATGTCTTTCCAAAATTGACTATTATCTTTATCTACCATGTAATGCAAAAATATAAAATCTCTAATATTGTTCATAATAGAATTAACTTTTGAGTTATATTCATTCACATCACTATCATTGTAATTAGACAAGTAATGCATAAACAAGAACATTTGATTGATTGATGTTCCTATAGATGTGGCCTCTAAAGGTTCTACAAAGTTAGCACTCAATCCTACAGCTAAGCAATTTTTTATCCACACTTTATCTAAAGAACCTGGATTAAATTTTATATTTCTACCAATTTCTATTTCTTTACCTAATAATTTTTCTACTTCCTTTTTTGCCTGTTCAGCGTTAATATACTCATTATTAAAAATATACCCATTACCCCAACGGCCATAAACAGGTATTCTCCACATCCAACCGTAGTCCATTGCTCTTGCTAATGTATAAGTATTATAATTGTCCGTATCTTCAGTTTGAAACGCTATGGCTTCATTCATCTTTAAATACTTATTATATGAATTCCATTTTGCTCCTAATTTAGACATTAGAAGTCTTTTAAAACCTGTGCTGTCAATATAAAAATCAGAAATATATTCTTTCTTTTGACCGATTAATTTGTATATTTCACCATCTTTATTTAATTGAACATCTTTTATTTCGTCTGTAATGACTGGTATATTATTTTTGATACATCTTTTAATTAAATATTCATTAAGTTTAAAAGTATTAAAATGAAATTGATTTGAAGGAGAATAACCATATTCTAAATCATTTTTAAATACGGTGTTATTAATATAATTTTGGTCAGCTGTTTTTATCTGGTCAATATTATTAGAAATAACATGTCCAAATCCAGCTAAGTATTGTGCAAACTTTGTTTGTTCATTGTATAGACCAGTAATACTATGATAATACTTTTTTGGTGTCCAGTTTTCAAACATAACTCCAGATTTTATAGTAGCGTCACATTCTTTAATTAAATCTTGGTGTGAAATATCACAATATTTCATAAACTCCAACCAATGTTCAGTAGAGCCTTCACCTACACCTATGATACCTATTTTATCTGATTTTACAATTTGAATTTCTATATTGGGAAATCTTTTTTTAAGAATTAAAGCAGAAACTAGTCCTGCTGTACCACCACCTACAATTGTCAAGTCTTTAATCATATAAAATTACCTATTAATATCTAGGATAAATCTGAGGGTAGAAATAATCTTTTACTGGTTGAATATCATAAAAACAATCTTCAGCTCCTAGTCCAACATCTGGAATAGCTATTTCTTTTATATCCTTTTCATTATCAATACCTGTTTTAATTATTTTTTCTCTAGCTTCTCTATTAGTAAAAATAATACCGTCATAAAATCTCCATTCATGGTATCTCATATAGAGGCCATCTTTATATCTGCCAAAATATTCATCTAAATTAGTTTTAACATAAACATTGTAATTCATATACATTACAGTATCATATTCTTTTAATTTGTTATAATGAAAATGTCTATGGTCTAAACCATGTGAATTATTATCTGTAAACTCAAAAAGGTCTACATCAAATCCCTCAATAGGTTTTGTTGAAAATATTTTTATTTCTAAATTAGGATTATATTCTTTTACTAAATCGTAAGACTTCTTAAATATTTTTAAAAAATCTCTTTTATTTTTTATAACATTATTTTGATAATCTCTATATTCTTCATCAAATTTATTTAAACTATAATATAAGCAATTCATTATTTACCACCTTTAATACTTGCATTAAAAGATAATGCTATTCTATATTCTTTAGTTAAATTTGGAGTTACATTATGTTTTAACCAAGAAGGAAACATTAATAATCTTCCTGTTAAAGCTGTCATATACCAATTTTCAGAATTTACTTCATTAAGTAAATCTTTGTGTTTATCTAACCAATCATATTGCATGGTATCTAAAGAGGGGTGTTCAAAACTTATGTTACCCGAATTTACTGGAGCTTGAATATAATAAACGCCAGAAAAAACACTAGCTGGATGTGTGTGAGAAACATGATAATCTTTTTCACCATTAACATTAATCCACATATTATCAATATAAACTTCTAAATCTTTTTTAAATCCTAGAAAATTTTTATAATGAGTTAAACAATCTAAAATACTATTACTTAAAGTTAATAAACATTTTTCTTCATTGAAAGGTAAAAAATCACTTTGAAATCCACCTCTATTACTTCTATTGTTGCCAACTTGTTCTTTTTTAAGTTTTAATGCGTATTTTTCTAATTCAAAATTATTTAAATTTAAATCTTTTAAAAAAATAGGACAAGCAAACAATTCATGTATTCTAAATTCTTCCATAATATTATCCTTCATTTTCCGGTTTAATAAATGAATACCAACCTGTTATAATATATTTAGTCTGTGTAGGAGATGGTATTCCTCTATGAGTAAAAGTCCAATCTGACCCCCAAATTACTGTTAGGCCTTTTTTAGGTTTAACTTTTATTTTTTGATAATACCATTCTGTTTCGCCACCATCTGTAACATCATTTAGATATGTCATAAATGTTAAATGGCGTCTAATACTTCTTTCAGAAGCTCTTTCTGTATGCCATTGATAAAATCCTTCTTTAGGATAATATCTTTGAATGTTAAATTCTTCAGTAATTCCCCAATGACCACAACCCTCATCACAATATTTGTACTTCTTTTTATATTCTTCTACAACTTGTGTTAATGAATTTAAATATTTTTGTACAGCAGCACTTTCTTCAATGGTTTTTTGACCTATGTTGATGTCTTTTGAAGTTTTAACATTTTTCTTAATTTCATTATTGCCTACTCGGCCATCAATCTGTTTATCATAATTTTTTTCAAAGAATGTAATTAAATCATCAGATACACTTTGGTCTTCAATAGTCCAAGCGTCAATGAAATTATTGTTTTGATTTATTTCGTGTGGAGTTAATAACATTATAAAAATTACCAATCATATTTATATAAGAATTGAAAAATTAACTTCTCAATCCACCTTCATTTACCTGTTCAGTTGTTAAGGCGACCCAACCTGTCGTATTATCAGCTTGATAAGCGTCTTCGTCCCAAACATAGTTTTGGCCATTAAAGTCTGATGGTTTTGCTACAGGTCTATCCCAATCACAAGTAGTTGAATTAAAAACATAACTACCCTCTTGTGGTTTAACTCTAATAAAAGCGTCTAAATCTTCATTAAATTCATAACCAATACTAGGCATATTTTTTCTAAAAGCTTTTGTTTGGTCATCTGAAGGAGTATCGGAATCTGGTTGATAATGAACTCCATTTCTGGTGTTATATGAACATTTTTTCCAAATAGGCCAACCAGTTAGGCTTTCTAAGAATTCTCTACCTATTTCTTCAACTTCATTATTATCAGCATCATAACACATTTCATCTTTAACACTTAAAACACTGATAACTTTGTTGTTTAATCCTATTTTTGCAAAGTAAGCCATTTTTATCCTCTATATTACGATACTGTATAACTACCAGATGAGTTATATTTAATAACTGTATAATCTCCAGATGTGTTTACAGTAGGAGAACCAGTTGTTGTTCCTGAATAGTTTGATGTAGGTACTTTTAAAATTACAACACCTGAACCACCTGCACCACCATTACCAGAGTTAGGTGAGTTAGGACCACAACCACCTCCGCCACCACCTAAATTAGCAGTACCGGCTTGACCGTTTTGAGGACCATTGTGTTGACCACCTCGGCCTCCACCACCTGAACCTCCAGAAGCACCTGTTCCATTGTGTGTTCCTCCACCACCGCCACCTGCGTATGTTACTGAACTTCCTGTAATTGAATTTGCTGTACCAGCGCCACCATTTCCTGCGTCATTTGGACCGTAGTTTTCTCCACTTTGACCTGCTTGAGAAGCACCACCGCCTCCGCCACCACCGTGTGGAGGGCTTTGCGAACTTCTTCCTGAGCCACCGCTACTACCTTGTGATGGTGATGTACTTGGTGTATTTCCTGAGCCAGCATTTCCACTCCAAGGTCTTTCACCGTTAGCAGCACCACCGCCACCGCCGGATCCTCCAGAGTTTCCTGGGTAATTTTCTCTACCGCCTCCGCCACCACCAGCAGATGTAACTGTTACGAAAGTTGCTGTGCCTGATATTGAACTTGAACTACCTTGAGCACCATTAGCATTGTAAGAAGTTGTTCCTGCGCCAGAGCCGACTGTTATAGTATAAACTCTTGCTGTCCCGGGGTCTGAAACGGTGCCTGTTCTATAACCACCTGCACCACCACCGCCAGCACCTGCGTAATTATCTTGTTTATCACTTGAACCACCGCCTGCGCCACCACCAGCAACAATTAAATATTCAATTGATGGAGCATTTGTATTTGAAATATTAAACTGTCTTGTAACTGTGTTTACACCATCAGTAGCACTAACAGTAAAAGTGTAAGTTTGAACAGACGACCCACTTACTGTGCCTGTAATAGCACCTGCTGATGATAATGATAAGCCTGTGGGTAATGCGCCTGCTGAAATTGTATGTGTGACTGTTGAACCATCGGGGTCTGTAGCTGCAACAGTTGTTTCATTAAAATCTGTATCTGCAACTGCGCCTTCATATGTTGTTGCAACAGTTGTATCGGCTGCTGTACTAAAAGTAGGAACACCACCAGCGTCAATAGCGTCTTCTATTGTTGCAGCCAAGCCTGATGGATTTGTGAAAATAATATCATAAGGTTCATTTGCAACATCCATATTCGTAGTATTTTGTAATGTAAATGTAGAAGATGAAGATACATTTAAGTTTACACTTGTATATTCTGTTCCGTCATTACCGACAAATTTTGCTGTTGCGCCTGATTGAAAGTTTGAACCTGAAACTGTAAATGTTTGTCGTGTGGCACCATCAGAGCCCCAACTTGTAGGAGATACACCTGATATAGTCGGAGGACTATCAATAGGCTTCCAAGCTGTGCCGTCATAGTATTCAGCAAGGTTTGTATCAGTATTAAATCTCAATTGTGCTGTTTCATCAACTCTTTGAGCTTCTGTACCTACAGGCAATTTAATACCAGTTGTTCCGCTGAACTTTCTATTTTTACCTAAAATATCTCTACTATCTGCCATTATTTTTCCCTATATCTCTATTTATAATACTTATTACAGTACCTCAATTAGTTTCCAACCGTAAGTCGCACCAGTATAAACTAATCCAATCGCACTATCTTCGGTTGATACTGTTAAATCTGCAGCCGCACCGTTAATATTATTACCATTTCTACCAACTGTTAAGTTGTTAGTGTCAAATGTGCTAGCTAAATCAAGTAATCTTACTTGGTCTCCAACTTGTGGAGAAGCAGGCAAGTTAACTGTTTGTGGACCAGCAGTTGTGTCAATAAAATATCTATCATTAGCTGCAACTGTCAAAGCAGTTGAACCATCAGCAGTATGTGTTGCCCAAGGATTACCACCACCTAAACCTGTCCATTGTGTTCCGTTATAACCTTCCCATGTTACTAGTGAAGAATTATATCTAATACCACCTGTAAATAAATCACCACCAGTTGGTCTTTGTGCTGTAGTACCTGTTGGTGGTACAAAGTGGCCTGTACCCATATTATCTCTAGTTAAGTGTCTTTTTACAGCTCTTTCTGTTGGAACTGCTGTATTACTATCACCACTAAAAGTTTCGTCTGTACTAAATTCATTAATTGTAGCACCTAATTCTGCACCAATAGAACCAAGTTGTAATTCTGTCAAACCTGAAAGGTCAAATGCGTCTGCGTTTAGGGTTGCAATACCAGTTGCCTGTTCAATTCTGAATAAGTCACCAACTCTAAAGTCACCTTTTTGGTCAGTTGATGTGAAATAAACACGACCACCATTTAATTCATCAACTTCATCTTCTTGTGAAGCTGCTTGACCTGAAGCGCCTGGATAATTTGTATCTGCAAAACCACCTGTACCAATATCTAAGAAGTCGTGTCCTGTTAAACGGACATTTGAAAAGTTTTGTGTAACATCAGCAGCAGTATTATCTGCTTTTTGATTTAGTGTTGTAATACTTTCTGTTAATCTAACTAATGCATTTTCACCACTAGTATCTTCTTCAGAAACAAGTGATATTCTGTAATACTTACTATCACCTGTAAATTTAATATTTGTACCTACTTTAATTAAACCAGCAGATGTTAATGCTGTTGTGCCTGAAGATACTGCAACAAGAGGACCAATTTGACCAATTTGAGCAGCTGAACTATCGCCAGTAGAACTGTCTAAATCAACTTGAAAAGTTGAACTATCACTACTTTTTGTAATTGTAACAGTTTCGCCTTGTTGGAAATTTCCTGTTCTATTTTCAATATGTAAATAGTCTAGTGAAATGTTAACTCTAAATATTGTAGCAGTTGCACCAGATGTATCACCCACAATCGTAGAAGTACCTTGACCTGAAATATTATTCATGTCAGCAATATCTGATTCCGTAGCTGCACCAACAAATGTTGTTGTATTGTATTTTAATAATTCACCACGAGTTGTAACATTGACTGAACTTTCTAATGGGTCTGTACCATCAGCAACAGCACCAAATTCACCATAACCAGATGAACAGTTAAGACCTCTAATAAATCCACCGTCTGTTGCATAAAAAGACTTATCACAATAGTAAGTGAAGACAGAAACCATCTCACCACGACCTCTTGCAAGAGCGTGAACACCGATACCATCGGAGTTAATTTGTGTAAAGTCATTTGCAAGAATTGATTTGTTACCTGAACTGTGTAAATTACCGTCAATCTCTATACCTGTAGCACCTGCATTGAGAGAAGAACAGTTTTGAATATATGGTGAAACTGATGTAATTGAACCACTAGGGTCTAGTGAAGTAACAGCAGCTTTTCCTGTAACTTTACCTGTAGGTGTTCCTGTTAAACCTTTCATTGACATTTGAACAAGGTTTGTTTGATTGTTCAATAAGAACATATTTGAAGCGTCATTGTTTTCTAATGAAGCAACTGTCAATACTAAATCACTTGAACTTCCTAAACTAGAACCTGGAATTGTAATTGTGTCACTTGAATTAAAACCTGTACCACCATGATAAATTGTAACTGTAGGAGTTGAAGAACCATCTGTTACAACATTTGCTACAAATGAAGCTGCAACGCCTGTGCCTGAAGTTGCATTAGCGTGAACATAGTTGTAAGTGCCTGGAGTACCGCCTGTACCACCAGATGTAACTGTAATTGTTTTTACTTGATGACCTGTTCCTGAGTTAGGTCTAATTTCTGTTCCTCTTAAACTTTCACCTTGTACTGTAACACCAGCAGGAATTCTTAAAGGTAATGTTTCTCTATAAACACCATTTTTGACATAAACAACATCACCAACTGAAGCTGAAACAACTGTAATTGTTAAATCTGTTGCGCCACCTAATTGAGATAAACCACCATCTGTAAATGTAATTACATCACCAGCTGCGTGGCCTGAACCACCGTTTGTTATTGTTACTGTTGGTGTAGATGAACCATCTAAAATTACTCTTGCTTGAACGCCTGTTCCTGTACCAGTTGTACTTGTTTGTGTAATATCGTAAGTACCTGGAACACCGCCTGTACCACCTGTAACTGTATCAAAGTCAACAACATCTCCTGAAGTTGCAACTGATAATGCTTTATAAACTGTTTTGAATGGTAAAAATTGTGAACCTGGATTACTGTCTGAACCTGAGTTTGCAACATAGATAACATTTTTACCTTCAGCGTTTGACCAACTAGGGTCTGTACCGTCTGTAGTTAAAACTGAACCTACAGTACCAATAGGCAATCTTTCAGAAGCAGCAGCACCTTGTTTGATTAAGTCACCTCTTGTACTTAATACTGCACCTGTATCACCTTGTGCGATAACTTGCCATTTAGTTGCGTCTGAATCCGGAGAAACATTTAAAATTCTATCTTGTATTGCAAGATAAGTAGTAGCAGTTAATCTTACTACATCACCAATATTGTAAGTAGTAGAGGCGTTATAAGCACCTATATAATTAAATCCTTCAACTATTAAATCCCAATAAGTAGAATTTACTGTACCATTTGTATTAGAAGGATATTGTTGTATATGATTTGTTTTTGAAACATAAGAATTACCGCCATATTTTACTACATCACCAGTTTTATAAGTGACTGTAAAATCGTAATCGCCTGTATTCTTATAACCTGTTGTTACTACATCCCAATATGAATTATCTGTAGGAGTTTGTCCAGAAGCTGGTGTTGCATTTACATAAACATAAGTGTAACCGCCATAAGTAACAACATCACCGTCTTGGTAAGTTGTACTTGCGTCATAAGTATCTTCCCATTGTAGGCCTTCAGAAAATACTTGCCAGTTTGAACCAATTGCAAAATCTGAAGCAGATGTGTGTTGTAAAATACATCTATATTGATACGCACCATATTTTACTAAATCATTTAATTTGTAGAATGTTGAACCAGCCCAATCACCTTTAAAGAAAAGGCCTTCAGTATGTAATTGGTATTTGCCTGCTGTTAAATCTGTATAGAAATCGGCAGTTGCAGCTTGAGATGTGTGATTTTCTACGACAACATAAGTGTTACCGCCATATTTTACAATATCGTCAATAAGGTAGGCAGTTGAGGTACCCCAATCGCCACGCCATTTAAATTTTAATCTTCCTAGTACAAAATCTGCCATTTTTTACCTTCTTAATTCCATATATTTATACTACACCGACCAAGTAGTTGAGTTAACAATTGAACTTCCGTTATAATTTCCAAAGTCACTATCTAATACATCATCTGGAAAGTTTGCTTCATCAATCGGCATTTTTCTGTTTTCAACTCTAATTAACTTACCGTCGCTGTTTAATTTATAATAATTTCTACCACCCTCAAACTTGTATTGTTGATAAGTGTCAGAAGCATTATTTTTGTATTCTTTATTAATAACTCTAACAAATATCTCAGCATTATTATGAGGAGCCCTTGTAAAAGTTAATGTTGTTCCCGATAGAGTATAATCAGTAGTTGCCGTTTGTCTATTTCTATCTATAAACACAGCAATTTGGTCTGCCTCTCTACCTGTATCAGATAGTGTAAAAGTAGTATCAGAACCGTCACCTGAAAAAGTTTGGTCTTTACCTGAAATATACTCTTCAATTACTGCAACATAATCATCTTTATTTGTCAATTGTGTAGAACCACCATCATTACTAAAAGTACCTACATTACTATCTCTTAATGTGTAATACAATTTTCCGTCTTGTGTTCTTCTAAGACCGTGAAAGGTCTCGCTGAACATATTATTACCACGGCCGCCTGTATTTACAACATGATTATTAATAGCCATTAACTAATCTCCAAAATACTTGCATATGCTTCAACATCTACAGACGAACTATCTGGATTTGGGTCAGCATAAATTCTTATAATATCATTGTTCTCTAAGTTGATAGGTTTGTCTAAAACTAAAGTGTTATTTACATCAACCTCTAAACTTCTACCAATGTGATAAAAAGTAGAACCACCATCTGTAGTAACTTTAACATTTACTTTTGCAACATTGGTAGCACTTTTGTTTGAAATATAAATGGCGTGAACAACAGCAGATACACCTGAGCCTGTAGCTGTGTACATATTACCTGTTGCATCATCTAAGACACCAACATCAAGTCCTGCATTTTTAAAACTACTTGCCACTTATTATCCTCCAAATACTATTGAATATGCCAAAGCATCACCGTCCATAGCAACTGTACCTGATTGGTTAGGTAATGTAA
>Ga0255772_10003716_pt1 | contig 14567 bp, 19 predicted proteins | sample 071ome_34_FD_179970 | JGI IMG/M metagenome (GOLD analysis project Ga0255772, IMG submission 179970) | Coastal salt marsh microbial communities from the Groves Creek Marsh, Skidaway Island, Georgia - 071411BT metaG (version 2) | ecosystem: Environmental > Aquatic > Marine > Intertidal zone >...
CCATTTTGAACATACCAACCTTGAGAATCCATTTCCCATTTTTCAACATAAATAGTATTTGGTCCTGAAATACCTTGTGGGTCTGCTAATAAATAAACACCCACCGATGTTGAATCTTGACTCGTTTGAGCCACCGTAACCATCCCACCCAATAGGTGAGAAGCAAAAGATGATGTCCCCATCAGTAACATCAATCCACATAAAATCATCTTTTTCATCTTCATATATTATTGTTTTTTTAATTTATAGTCTTGTATAGGTTTTGCTTCTCTACTTTCCCATGGATATACAATCCATTTATCAGAGTCTATAAACCTACCGTAAATGGTTGGTTCGTATGTAGAACCTTTTCTCATATGTAATGTTGCTGTATAAAATGCTCCATGTAAATGGTGTTCACCTAAAGTAGTACCTGTATCTGATATATCATCAACAATTAATGTTTGTTCAGTAGGTTTGTCTACCAATGGTAAATCTAATTTATGTGATAACATCACTGCTGGAATTAAACCTCCCCTTGGTATTCCATATACCGAATCTATTGGAAGTTTTAATTCATTTAACTTATCTACAATCTCATTGATTACAGTTTCAATATCATCCCAATAAGAAAAAAGTTTACCATTTACCTCTACCATCCTATTAAAGTTTATAAGTTAACTTACCAAAAATTGTTCTACCGTTTTGTTGTTTTAGATACTCTACATTAGTAAAGTCTAAAATATTGTTAACACCAACACCAATAGTAAAATCACCAAACCCTTTTGTTACGATACCATTTAATAATGTATGTGATGGTACGAACTCATTCACATCCTGCGTTCCACTTCTATCAATATCTCTGAAGAAGTATTCTGATTTGTAAACTCCATTAAGGTTGAAGTTTATCTTTGATTTAGTTGTATATGTTGTAGAGATGTTCACTAAGTGTTTAGGTCTTTCACCTAAGAAGAACTCAGTTCCATCTGCTTTGTTTGCTTCAGTTTCTAAGTATTGATATGAACCATCGAATCGGAATCCACCTTTTTGATACAATCCTTCTAACTCCACACCTCTAAATGTTGCTTCTGAAATATTGGTATATCCAAATAGTAAAGTTTGGTTGACAAACATTCCTGCTAATACTGATTCAATCAAATCAGTTGTATTGGTTTGGAATAAATTCACACCAATCTTACTTCTTTCATTCAGTTTGTAACTCACCCCAAAATCATAAGAGATTGAAGTTTCAGGATTCAGTTGAGTAATCTCATCTAATCCATAAGATAAGAATGCAATTAGGTTTTGTGATTGGTAGAAATCAATTTGTTCTCCAATGTTATAAGCACCCAATACATAATAACCTGCCGAATACCCACCATAGTTGATGTATAGAGTTCTGAAATCAGGTACTCTGAACCCATAACCAACTGATGAATTTAGTTTGAACTTACCTAAATCGTAAGTTGCAGATACCTTTGGTGAAAAGTTAGAACCAAAATCGGTATAGTTATCATATCTACCACCCAATACTAAATTCAATTTATTTAGGTTTAGATAATGTTGTACATATCCAAACGATGAATTAAGAGATTTATCACCACCATATCTTTCAGTATTGTAATCGTGTCCTCTATATCCAAATCCGAAAGTGGTTGAGTTCTTCTCATTCCAATTGTAAGTGTTTATCATTTCGGGTTGGAAAATGTTTTGAGTACTCTCATCTAATTGCTCTACGGGTTGTCCAAAATATTCAAAGGATGATTTATTTGAGTTTTCAAAGTTTGAGTTTGATACTTTAATCTCACTCACATACTTTCCAAAACTTCTCTTATAATTAAAGTCTACAATAAAGTTTTGAGATTCATTTACCTCATCAACTGGTACTAACTGCCCTTGAGTATTAGTTTCAGTTACGGTTTCACCTTCAGATTTTTTATCAAATAAACTTAATCCTAATCCAAATGAATTTACCCCATCGTTCCAATTACTTCTATTGGTAATGTTTAATAAAGAAAATGGAAGTACATTATTTCCATAGGTATCTGGGTCAATATCAAATCCATCGGAATTTCCTAATGTAATCTTTGATACATTTTTGAATTTATCTTTACCCAATGTTGAAGTTACTCCAACTAATGATGTGTTGTTTGTTCCATATTGTGTATTCAACACCACCGATGGTTCACCACTCTTTTTAGTAATAATGTTTATCACACCACCAATTGCATGGTTACCCCAAAGTGCAGACATTGAACCTTTTACTACTTCAACTCTTTCTACATCAGCAAGGTTGATATTTGATACATCTAATGCACCTGATTCTCTACCTGCGATTGGAACTCCATCAATCATTACTAACACATATTCAGATGAAAGACCTCTTAATTGAAATCCTCCACTCTTTACAGGTGCTACAAAATACCCTTTGACTTGAAGTAAGTCTTGTAGGGTGATTAGATTTAACTTTTCGATTTCTTCTTTTCCAATCACTTCCGTTGGTACGGGTGAATCTTCTAATGAAATCTCACTTCGAGTTGCGGTTACAACTACATCTTCTAATACGATAGTCGTATCACTTTGTTGAGCAGATAGGGAAATACTCACCATACCCAACAGAATTACCAATATTTTTTTCATTTTTTCAATTTTAATTTTACAAATATACGAATTTATTTTGACTTATACAAATATTTCCAATCTAAATATTTTTTGTCCTTTAATTTCTGTCTTACTCTTTCAGAGGAAAGTTCAAAATACTCTGCTGCTTCCTTTAGGGAATAAAATTCCTGTCCCTCACAACTAATTATTGCTCGTTCTAATTCAATATTCAAATCCCAAAGGTGTTGCATATCTGAATATTCGTAATTATAATTAGATGGTTTTACTTTTTTCCAATGTCTAAACTTTGGATTCTTTGATTCAAATCGATTTCTACATTCCGATTCTGATAACCCATACAACTCACTTACTTGAATGGGTGATTCAAATGGAATTGGACCTACACAATATCTTATCTTTGGTTTGGTTTCACTTCCAATTATCTGCCAATCTTTATATTTGGATTTTGTACTCAAACATCTTCTCTTTACTTCAGAAGCAACTAATTTGTTTGGGTCGATTGAAATAGCAGCGTGTCTGAATGAGAAGTATTTTGTACCCTCCACTTCACATTCAAACTCACCACCTTGGATTTCCTCGGTAGCAATATCAGGATTTCCTTTAACAAATATCAGTACATTTTGATGTACCGATGGTATTTTTCTATTTCTTTCAAAGTAGGTCTTTCCAACTCGAGATGCTTGATGTTGGGAATTGAACAAAACCATATCATTATAAAACTTCAAACCATGTCGTTCACACATCTCAATAGTTTTTCGAACCAATCCTCTATAATTTCCAATGGAGTATTTTCCAGTAATTGATGGTTCTCTTACTTCACTCACCACAATTCCAAAAAATCGATTATTCTTTAACTTTATCGTAGATTTATATAAGATAGATTCTAATTTAGAATCAAATTGTTCTTCTCTCATTGTCGATAAATCATCTTTATTATCGGAATAAACTTCTAAATCATAATATGGTGGGCAGGTAAATACAAAATCAAATCTACCATCCATTCCAAAAAGTACCTTATCGGCATCTCCTTGAATCCATGTCGGTTTTTCACTTTGTTTTTGATTTTCAATGATTTGAGAAGAGGATAAATCAATCCCAGTATATTTGTATCCCATTTCCTCTGCTACAATTCCTCTAACACTTCCACCTGCGAATGGGTCAAGAATCTTTCCACCTTTGGGTACAAACCAATCGTACATCAATTCACAAAGTACAGGGTCAAAAATAGATACGGTATTGGGTGTATCCCAAAAGATGGTTTTGGATTTGGTATCCTCCCTTCCCAACTCCGATTGTATTCCATATCGAGAAATCCAATCTTCTCTTTTTCTTTTCCACTCTTTAGTTCGAGTATCTAATACCGAAAACGGTGTTATCATCTAATAAAATTTTTCAATAATCTGATTTAACTCATCCTTCTCTTGAAGAAATTTAACTTGTTCCTCGGTCAGAATTTCTTCCCAATTTGTTTTTCCCCGATACTTTGAAATATGATTCCCATGAATTTGAGTTTGAGAATCCCAAGTATAAAAGTTCTCGTGTTGATTTTGTATTTTGAGCATATTCTCCACCGAAAGTTCTTCGAGTACTTTATCCAAAGGTTTAGAAGACCAACCTTCTCCCATCTTTTCATTTAACTTCTTTACGATGTAAGAATAATCATCTACAAATTCTTCATACTTCAGTACAATTACTCTTGGTGATTCGATATTTAATTTCAGAATATCTAAACCACCCTCTCTTAAAAATTCATTCGTACAATAAGTCAGGGATTCCTCATCAATGGGTCGTTCCAAACGAAGTATTGCAGAAATGATTGCGTTGTAAGGGTGTCGGATTGTAGTTACTATCCAAGTTCCAAGATTTGGAGTCAATCTATGTTCTTTCAGAACCGGTTGAGGATAAGTCTCCCTAAGAAAATTCCAAACCAAGGTAGACCCAGTTCGGATTGGAGAAAATTGTAGTATCATATAACCTTTATTTAATTTTTCTAATGTTGATGTTCAACTTCGTGTTCTTCCCAACCTTTTGTTGGTTTTTCGTTTTCGAATTCAAAACACTTCCATTCTCCATCTTCCTCAAAGAAAATGTGTTTTATCATATCCGTTGGTACATGACCACCCGATGGTAATATCTCAAATCCTTCATCCCAAACCAATTCAACAGTAATGGTTAGATTTTGGGTATCATCCCACTCTCGTTCTTGTTCTTCTAACAATCTCCATTCCCCTCTATTTAGGTATTGGTTTTGTAGAGCACAATTTAAGTACGAGAATGTCTGCTTTAGATTTTCATACGAATCCGAATAAGTAGCAGCGGGAGCAAGGTGACCTTTATCCCAAACATTTCTATAATAATCCTTATTATCACTCGTATGAACATCCTTTTCCGTATAAAAGTTCATTGAACCTCTATCTACATTCTTTACTCGATTCGTAGAAGTATAAATCAATTTTACGGGTTGTTCCTTCACTTCAGAGTACCAAACCTTAAATACGGGGTTCTCAATAATTACTTCAGAACGAAGTTCGGGTGATGGAATGTCTTGTGCTTCGGCAGTACAACCCCAAAGGAGAATTAGTGATAGTGTCAGTAATAAGTTTTTCATTGTTATCCTTTTTAGATGTTTAATCATATGATTTTTTATCGATTAGGATTTTCAATAGGGTAACCACCCCATCATTCTTGCGTGGTAGATTCCCTCTCCCATTCGTAAGATAAAATCCCATATTCTTTTTTTTAATCCCACCCCTTTAGAAAATTCAATCGGTTGTGGTAAAGTTTATCACATAGTTTCGAGCAACAATTGGGGTTGGACTTCCACCTTTTATAAGTCATTAGATGTTGGTCTTGTTGGATAAGATGGGTCTCCCACTTAGGTTCGTGTCCTAAGGCATGTTGAACTGAATATATGATGTAATCTATCTTCATAATATATTATAAATATAACAAAAAAATACTATCAAAAAAAATTACCCTGCCGACTCACCCCCCACCGAAATCGATGTAAAGGGATTAACAACCGTAATCTTCGTAATCATCATAATAGGTAGTATCTACTTCTCTTTTATGGTAAATATCTACCCCATCTATATGGTCTTCATCCCCACTATCATCATCGGTGGGGTGCTCGTTCCACTCTTCGTTGAAATATACGAATACTTCTTTTTTCATTTAATATATGTTTACTATGATTTTTGCTATTTGATTTTGATTTACCCTAATTGGTACGATAGTGTCACCTGTCATAGGATTGATTAACATCCTACCTTGATTCAACATATTATGTTGCTGTTTAGACAAAGAGTTTAAGATTTCCTTTGTTAATATAGGATTTTTTATTTCACTACCTTCATCAAAAAAAGTAAACATATATCTAATAATTTGGTACTACTGAAAGAATACAACTACTTAAACCCTCGTGTGGAATTTCTTCTGGTTTGATTGATTTGATTTTCCATTTCATTTTCTGAAAATAAATATCACCACCTACTGATAAGACTGGTCCACCTTCAAAATCAAACATTGTAATTTCTCCTGCATCGTTTTGGGCAGTTCTTTGAAACTGAGATTCACCCATAACTCGTAATCGGTCTGAACCGATTTTCTCAATGGTTCTATCTAAACCATATCTACTCTTAACAATTTCCATTTTAATCTAATTAATTGTTGTTTTCAAATGTTTTTACTTTTTCATTATACATAGACATCAAGTCACTATATTGTCTACTGTTATTATACATATTACCAAAATTATTTATTAGGTTAATTACTGAACCATTTTCTATGTGTTTATAATGTGCCGATTGAATGGTTCTAACCACTTTCATATATGCTGTAATCATGGTCTTAATCCGTTTGTTGTTTTTCTACCTAATGCAATTGCCATTTCAGATGGTGTTTGACCCATACCTACTTTCTTTTTATACCACCAATACAAATCTTCAGTAGTACCCCTACCACCAATATTTGCTTCTTGTGATTCTTCCCAATGGTCAACTCCAAACTCAGATTCTAATTCTTTTCTAAGTTGATGTAATCTAACTTGTTCCTCTTCATGTCCTTTCTCCATCAACTTTTGTGCCTTGATTCGTTTCATCTTAGCATACTGATGTGCATCGTGTTTGATTCCATTTACATCACTACCTTGAGCAGTTTGAATATACTGATTATACATTTTATCATATAACTCAAGATTATCATCTGCTTCTAAAAAGAAAGGTGAATACTCAAAATCACCATTTTTGATTTTCAACAAAAGTGGTGTTGATTGTGGAAGTGGTCTTTTTCGGTACTTTCCAGAAGTGAACCATCGATACGGGTTGTAAGCCATAGTGTTTAATTAATAATACAAATATACGAAAAAATGTTTAATTAAACAAACATTATTAATCTTTACTTAGAATCTTTTTTAATTGAGATTCGTTTAAGAATTTCTTTTTTTGATTTTTCTTTTGGATTTCTTCATCAGTTGGAATACGATAGTTTTCAACTAATTTGTCCATCCATTGTTTAGTACTTTTACTCATTATCTAAATATAAATTTTAATATCCAAAATTTGTTTACATCCCAAGTAGTAGCACTTCCCCATAACATTCGTTCATCAATATCAGATAACTGTTTTAATAAATATTGTCTGAGAAATAGTAAATCACCACTAAATGAGAATTTCTTTTCTGCTCCATTAGGTAGAGTCCATGTCATTTTGAGAAGAGAACCTTCCCAAAGATTGTATTTAATATTCAAAACATCAAATCCCCAACCATCCCATAATGTATTTATAAAAATTACCAATGGTGTGATTGATATATGTGTTTTTCTAAATTTCCAACTTATTTTTCTTAACATAATTTAGGTTTTAATTAAAAAGAGATTAGGGGGAGTTGAGAGCTCCCCCCTTTCTCAGCGTAATTGATTAACCCTAAAACATCGGAATCTCATCTTCCGAATTCGTTTCGGTTTCTTGTTCATTGAAGAGAGCCTCACCCTCATCTTTGACATACTTCTGAACTAATTGTTTTACATAAGTTCGTTCAGAATCAACTCCACCATCGTTAGAGAAGAATGGGAAGATTGAAATCTCTGCAGATTCGAACAAGTCAAATCCATCGTAGAGTAATCCTGCCATCTCAACACTAGCTCGAGTAGAAACCATTGCCGTAACTTTACCACTATCACTCATTGATTGAGTTCGAGTGTGGTGAGCAATCTCTGCTACAGCTTTTAAGTCTTCTTCATTTACTTCTGGGAACATGAATTTTAACAACCCAAACTCTTGTTCATCGTTTAGAACATCCATCTCGATTGTAACAAATCGGTCAAGAATTGCTCGGTCAATAACTCGAGTTGAAGTATATTCATTACCAATGTTAGCAGTTGCGATGAAAGTAACTCCTTCTGCAACATTAACAATCGGTGAACCTTCTGCTTCATCCAATCGTAAGTATCGTTGACCCTGGTCAAGAACTGTCATTAGGATATTCCAAGCATCTGGGTGTGCTCGTGACAACTCATCGAGTAGAATTACTGCATTAGGAGTTTTGATTGCTTTCACAAATGAAGATTCTGAAAAGTAAGTACCTTTCTTAGAATCAAACTGAGTGTTACCAATCAGAGTTGCACGAGGGTCTTGAGTTGCACCCAAATTGAAGTAAAAATCTGGTCGGTCTAATGCTTTCACAAGAGACTTAGCTGCCATGGTTTTACCACACCCTGCAGGACCAGTCATCATAATATTCTTTGCACGAACTGCGGAACGAATCAAATACTTCCATTTCAGTTCGGTCATCACAAGTTCTTGTGGTTTCAAATTCACAGAACCTTTGTGTATAAAATCTTTAATTGCGGTGTGGTCTGAGTTATCCTCATATTGAACACCACCATTGTCAGTATTCATTGGAACAACTAAATTGTTGTAAACATCCATACCAACTTTTCGGTAAACTTTCTTACCATTCTTTTGAATGTATGCTTGAAGAGCAACATTCTCATTGTAAGCACTCTTCCGAGTACCCGTACCAATTCCCAATGTACCAACTTTAGTACCATTGGAGTCAATCAATTTGAATGAGTTACCAAAGGCCTCCACCTTGTAAACTTCATTCGAAACGAAACCAACTTTGAAATCTGTCATAACTTTTATTATTTTAGGGTTATTATCTTGGGAGTTACTCTCCCACTCAATTACTTTACTAATATACGAATAATATTTTTAATATCCAAACTTTTTTTCAATTATTTTTGTAAAAATAGTTGATTTATTGTCTTTGTGATTTGAGCCACATTAGTTACATCGATAAGTTTTGCAGACTTACCATACATCTTTTTGAATCCTTCTGATGGTTCACCACCGTCTTTTACCCAAGTTTCAACATAGTAAGATAAGGTTTTGATTCCCATTGATTCGATTTGCTTCACCATCTTACGAGTGTGATTGAAAGCAATGTGACCCGAATAGTACATTGATGAATTACCGAAGTAAGGTTCACCATCTGAGATGTTAAGGAAGTAAGAATCCATATCGTTTGTACTTCCTAAAAAGTTCTTCATAATTGCTTCGTAACATAGACCCTCTGGTGTTGTACCACCTGGATTTAGACAAGGGAACATCTTTTTTACTTTAGAGAACTTATCTACTTTAGAATCGTAAGCCATTACGATATAAGGAGTATTTTGTGAAGTAGTTCTGAATGAAACTTGAATCGATAGGTTTTGAATCATATCAACTGCTTTACAAAGTGCAACCACATTGGTCAAAGTCTTACTCCACTTATCACCATTCATCGAACCACTTGCGTCAATCGAGATGTGTAAGTTTGCTTTTTTGTAAGAATCAGTTTCGATATAAGAGAAAACATTTTCATTACCAAACCCAAGTGAAGAAATCATTCTCTTATCAATCTTACCATGCTTTTGGCGATTGAAAACTGTATTTCTATCTTCACCTCGAACTTGAAGTTTTTTACCCAATATAGTACCAAGTTTGATACCTTCCATTACTTCAGATTCATTGTATCGTTTGATTACACCCTCTTCAGAAGTATTCCAATAATTGTTGTAAGTCATTGGGAACATTTCAGATTCCAATAGTGATTGAGTTAATTTCTTAACCACAATACATTGAACTCCTTTTGAAGTATTACCCCAACCTTGTTCAAGATTTTGACCAACACTTACTGATTCAGAACCACTTTCATCAATTGCTTGAAGGTTATCACTATCTTTTTTAGAGATGGTTTTCTTACGAACTTCACCATCCATAAATTTCTTTTGCTTCTCAATCTTCTTTTTAAGAAGGTCTTTTTGTCTATCTGATAGTTTTACTTTTTCAACTTCTTTACCACCCTTAGATGATGAATTAGATGGGTTACCACCCATCTCATCGGGTATATTCTCAACTTCCATTCCATTACCACCACTTGGTTGAGAATCCATATCTCCACTCATTGGTGATGAACCATTCATTTGATTTGATAAATCTTCAAACTCCTCATCAGTCATTTCACGAGGTTCAGAAGAACCACCACCTTGACCACTTTGTTGGTCTTGATTTTCTTGAGAGTTTCCACTACCTTCACCCTCACCTTCATCTTCCGATGATGGTAGATTGTTAAGGATTATTTGAAATACTTTAAGAGCAACCTCAAAAGAATCCTTAGAAGATTTCAATCGGTTGATGGAACCCAATCCAATTACTTTGTAAATCTCTCTAAGACCCTTCAAAGAGTTGAGGTCAGTATTTTTGTTGTGAAGGTTGATGATTCGGAACATATAAGAATCAACACACTCTTCAGTATGTTCATCTGAAAGTAATGCTTTATCAATCAACTTATCGTTGAAGTACTTATCGTACATTGAACGATAGTAATCACGATAACCTGGTGCAGAATCAAATACATATTGGTCAATTCTTCGGTCTTCAACCACATTCCAAATATCTTTTACAACTTGAATACTATTGTAAACACCCTTTTTAATAGCACCTTCGGTAACATAATTAGGGATTAAGTTGTAAATATCATTAAGAAGTTTGAAATCTGAAAGTTTGATGTGTGAACCTTCGTGAAGTGCAAGACCAACCGCAACATCAAAGTCTTTAGGTTCTACAATATTAGAACCAATAACTACTGATTTACCATCGGTGTAAGAATCACCTCTTTGATTAAATTTTACTGGAATTTGGTCATTGGTAACGATGTTAACGAAGTTAGATATTGCTCGTTTTGATGCAGATAATTTGTAGAGGTCATGTGACTTCTTTTCTACATCAGACATAGTATCAACTACGATGTCATCATCTTCCCAATCTTGTAACCAATAAGAAGAATTTCCGTATTTAGACATATTGAATTGTTTTAGGTTATCACTCAATTACAAGACTAATATAAGAATAATATTTGACAATTCCAAATTTTAAGGGAACTTTTTTCAAATTATTTTTATCCTTACCTCATCATTGAATACCTAAACTACTAAAAAAAATTGATATATCCAAATTTTTTATTAAAAATCTTCATCAAAGTTTGCTGATGGGAAGTCCGATTCTAACTCATCAAGTACAAAAAGTAACTCTTTTCTAACTTCTTCAACTTTGTTCCAATCCTCGTAAGATATAGCATCTTCCAAACTCTCTAATATATTTCTAATCTTATCTTCCATATAGAAATTGTTGTTGTTTGGATTAAATATAATAAAATTAAAAAAATCAGAATTTTAATTTACGATTTGATTTCCAAGTTACTTCTGAGTTGGGTGTTAGTGGTTCATTGGAAAAGAAGTTAGATGGGAATATTTCTTCACCCATCTCTACACCATTACAAAATAATTCATCTTGACCACCTTTAGATGTTCTTGTTATGGTAGTGTTTACATCCATAAATCGAATATTCATATCAACTTTTTCTAAATGAGTTCTCAAAAAGTATTCATGAGGAACCATATAAAATCCTTTGTTAACATGCTCCATAATATTAAAAAAACAAGTTGAATAATAATCAATTATATCAGGTCTACCATAAGCAAATAAATCAGATACACCCTCTGAATTGTCTAATGGTGTTTTTACTCTACCCTGTGGTACATTTAGGAAGTCATTTTTTTCTATTGTTAGGTTCTCAAAAGAAGTGTCAGTTCTTGCTCTAATAACAATATCATAATCTATATCAGATGTTTTTGTAAGTAAGTTTGCTCTCCAAACTTTATACCACATTGGTAAAAATCCAAAATTCTTAGTAGACTCTCTTAAAAACTGATGTAAGTTTGTTGGAGGTGTTACACCATACCTTAGATAAGTCATTGTTGATTGTTCAAAATTAGAATAAGACTCAACTTCAAATTTTTTGGGTTTGTAAACTCCTTTGAATTCTGCAAATAAATCTTTTACTGATTCATTTTCTATATCCCAAAATGAAGCATAAACATCCATATCATATTTATCAACAAGACTTAACCAATACTCATGGGTTCTAAATAAGTCTCTAAGATGACCCGAAAAACATAATGCTATTTTTGGTTTACTATTTGGTTTCTTTACTTTTTTAGGTGGTTTTTTATAAGAGTATGAAAAATATTCTAAGTCCTCTTTCCACATTATATTTAATTTATCTACTTGGTCTTTTCTATATGCCTCATACCACTCACAAGGTTTTGTTTGTAATGCTTTATTTTTTGACTCAAGAGTATTACTTAACTCTATATTAGTTCTACTTCTAAAATTTTCAAAGTCTTCATCAAAATTTTCAAATCTTAAAATAATACTCTCATCATTCATCAACCAATTACCGTTGATATCTTTGAGTTGAGAAAACATACTTCTTCTAAATGCAGGTGCAAAAAATACTTTACTCCTATCCAAGTATATATCTACAAATTTTTGAAATTCTTCAACATCATATTCCCATTCGGTTGTTATTTGATGATATTCTTTACAACCTCCCCAATTATAGTTAAAAATACTAAATAAGATATCAAATGGATTTCTAACTACACTTACCAAAATATCAGAATTGGTTAGTGTAAATCTATTTAATTCATTAAATTTAGAGTAATCTGCATTTTCCCAACCTACAATTTGCGTTGGATAATTCCAGGCATGACCCATTGTTTGAAAAGTTGAAAGATTACCATCAAACATTATTTCTTTTGGAGTTGTGTCTAATTCAGACCAAGGTGTATAAAACTGGTCGAGTAGATGTTCTCCACAAAAATTCATCTCTATGTAAGTAGATGCAGTTTTGGGTATTGCAACCAATTTTAAGTTTTTCATTCAACTAAGTATTTATCTCCTTTAGTACATGGTAGTTTAATGACAGTTGTAATTACATCATTCAATGCTCTGAAATCAGTTTGTTCATTTGGTTCAATAGTTATGATATCTCCCTCTTCGTAAAGTTCATTGTTCATTAGAACTCTACCTTTACATATTACAGTTATTTCGGTTGCTATCTTGTGATAGTGTTTTGGTTCGTAATCACCTTTTTTATAATTTTTTACCGCAACTTCTACATCATCGGTTTTATAAAGTGATGGGTCAAAGTTTCCAACTACCCAACCTCTAAACATATCTTTTAACTTATCTACTTTCATTTCTTATATTGTTTTATATAATCCGAACATACACCCAAACAAGTATCCACATCCCAACTTTCTATTTCAGGTAAAACTGCTATTGATTTTTCCAATGGTTTTATTTTTGGATGTGCCCATATAATACCCTTTGAAGTTATAGTTACATCATCTTCATCGTGCCAAAAGTAGTGTAAATCAGTTTCACACATTAGTTCTAATGCTTGATGATTCTTACAATGTATCCATAATTTAGACTTTCTATTTTCCAACCAACTAATATCTATTTGGTATTGTCCAAAGTCATGACCTAAATATATTTTTTTATTATTATACCAAATATCAACTTCTACATCATATCCTAACTGAATGGTATTGTCAATATAGGTAGGTCTATTTTCAGATTGACTAATTCCATCTATATTACCTCTATGTGATATCAGTATCATAAGATATAAGGTGGATTTTCTTTTAGTGAAACTTCTTCAATTAGTCTTAAACTTTTATTTGTGTATGGGTTAAAACTATCGTACCAAAATCTATTATGTCTATTTGATATTAATTTATATGGTTTTAAGTTTTCTAAATCAAGTATATTGAAATGATTAGTAAGATAAGAAACTACATTTCCTTCTTTGAATTTATCTAAGTATTTTTCCATCAAATAGGATTTACACAAAAACATTTCAGTAGTTGCTTTACTATTGTCTTTATAAATTAAATTACTATCGTATGATTTTTTTGCCATCTCATACATAAATCTAATTTCATTTGTTTTACCTGCTATGATATTGTCTGATATGTGAAATGGTATATCTTTTGGATGTTTGAATTCAATTGGTGAAGTATGTATTTTATCGGGATAATTTGTTATTTCTGAAATTATGTATTCTATATTATTAAAGTATTCTTCTCCACTCAACTTGATAACATATTCAGTCTTAACCAAGTCTAATCCAAGATTTACAATATCTAATTTACAATTAATATAATCCTGTCCAACTTCTATTGGAATTCTTTTTTGTACTAAAGTTACATTGTGAGGTAAAAAAGAAAAATCAACGGTATGATAAGACCATACTGCTACCACTATTTGAAACTGTGGATATTTTTCTACATAGTGATTATATGATTCTTGGGATAGGTTTCCCTGAATCAGTAGTGTAACATCTTGCATAATTTTAATTTATCGTTTGAATTTTATATTAATATAGTTTATTAAACCCATAATAGTTGGGGCCCATATTCCTATAAACAATCCTAACATTTCTTCACCTAATCCTAAAAATAAGTAAAGTGAGAACCCAATCGAGAATGCTACACACATCAGTAATATTAATTCTGATAAAGGTATCCTTCTCATATCGTTAATCCTCAAGTATTTTTTTAGTAGATTGAATAT
>Ga0255772_10003725_pt1 | contig 14551 bp, 14 predicted proteins | sample 071ome_34_FD_179970 | JGI IMG/M metagenome (GOLD analysis project Ga0255772, IMG submission 179970) | Coastal salt marsh microbial communities from the Groves Creek Marsh, Skidaway Island, Georgia - 071411BT metaG (version 2) | ecosystem: Environmental > Aquatic > Marine > Intertidal zone >...
TTTGATAAAACAATGATTTTGTTGGCTAAAATGGTTGGATAACGGCAATTATTAGCTATTATGTAGTAAGTCACCTCTTAGAAGAGGTGAGAATGGAATCTATATAAATCAGAAATGAGGTTATCTATGGCTATTGTTTCGTCGCTTGATGCTGGTACTGGTGAACTAACAATAAAAGTTAAAGGGCGTTTTGATTTCAGTGCTCATCAGGAATTTCGCGATGCCTATGAAAAGGTGGACAGTGTACCTGGCTTATATCTAGTTGATATGGCTGAAACCACTTATCTTGATAGTTCTGCACTGGGTATGTTGCTGCTTCTAAGAGATCATGCCGGTGGTGATTCTGCTCAGATCAAAATTGCAAACTGTAACAGCGACGTTAAGAAAATTCTGACTATTTCAAACTTTGAGCAATTGTTTGATATCGACTGATAAATTTCTTATCTGTTTTTATTCTCAATGAAATGAGAGGTCAGCGGTTATGGAAGATGATTCTGGCTCGCTAAAAATACTCATTGCGGATGATAACGAAACAGACCGCATGATCCTTCAAGCGATTGTAAAGAAACAGGGTCATGCAGTTGTGACAGCCAGCGATGGTCTAGAGGCTGTTGAACGTTTTATTGAAGATCAACCTGAATTAATTCTTTTGGATGCTTTAATGCCTAACATGGATGGCTTTGAAGCTGCGCGTCGAATAAAGGAATTGGCAGGTGAAGATCTCGTCCCGATTATTTTTCTAACGTCACTGAAAGATGCTGAGTCTCTGGCGAAATGTCTTGAAGCTGGTGGCGATGATTTCCTTTCCAAACCTTATAATCGGATTATTCTTCAAGCCAAGATCAATGCCTTTCGCCGAATGCGGAATATGCATTTGACGCTGCAACAACAGCGGGATCAGATTGTTATCCATAATGAACACTTGCTACATGAGCAGGAAACGGCTAAAGCTGTTTTTGATAATGTAGCCCATTCCGGATGTCTGGATTCTCCAAACATTAAATACCTTCTTTCTCCTCTTGCTGTCTTTAATGGTGATGTTCTGCTTGCAGCGCGTAAGCCTTCAGGCGGCATGCATGTGTTATTAGGCGATTACACCGGTCATGGCTTGCCTGCCGCGATTGGTGCTATGCCAATGGCCGAAATCTTTTATGCTTTGACCAGCAAAGGCTTTACGGTTGAAGAAATCATTAAAGAGATCAACAGCAAGCTGAAGAACATTCTTCCTACCGGCGTATTTTGTTGTGCTTGCATGCTTGATATAGAGTTCCGTGAAAGAGAAATGAAGGTCTGGATTGGTGGTTTGCCAAGCTGTGTGCTCTATAGAAGCGAGACGGAAGAGCGTATTGAACTGGCTTCTAATCATCTACCTTTAGGGGTTCTTAGTAGCGACCAATTTAAAGTAAAGATGCAAGTCTTTGAGGTCTCTGAAGGTGATCGAGTGTTCATGTGGTCGGACGGTATTCATGAGGCGAGAAACGATCAGGATGTGATGTTTGGCGAAGAACGGTTAATGGATGTCTTCGATCAATGTAAACGACCAGATCAGCTTTTTGATGATATTCAGCATTCGGTAGAGAAGTTTTTGGGTGAAGCTCAAAGAGATGATGATATTACTTTGGTAGAGGTTCGAATTCCTAATGAAGAGGAAGTTGAAGAGCTGCCGGAAGAGACCATAGATGTTTCAGATAAAGGTCCGATGGATTGGTATCTGGATTATCGCCTGAACCCAATGAGCTTAAAGTATTTTAATCCACTGCCTTTTGTTCTTCAGTTAATTACTGAGGTGCCGGGATTACGACGTTGCAGTGGTCAGGTTTATACCATTTTGGCAGAGTTGTTTTCTAACGCTCTGGAGCATGGTGTACTCAAGCTGGATTCTGCCCTGAAAAAGAATCCGCAAGGATTCAGTGAGTATTACGATTTGCGCTCGAAACGGCTGGAGAGCCTGGAAGAAGGCTTTGTAGAGTTTCAGCTTGAACATATCCCAACGGAAACCGGTGGCCAGCTGACCGTTGTTATCTCCGATAGTGGTGAAGGTTTTCATTATCAGAATAAAATCCAAGGTGATGGTAATGTCCAGTATTGTGGGCGGGGCATCCCTTTGATTTCGACCCTCTGCAGATCTGTCACTTATCAGGGAGTTGGGAATAAAGTTGAAGTGGTCTTCGAGTGGCACTATCAACAAACAGGTAGCTAGGGGGCCTCTGAATAAGGCCCTACACGAGGTATTAACGCAGGGGAAGCTTTCCTAGAGGTATTGCGTTAAAGTAAGCATATAAAAACAGTCAGGAATAACGAAATGAGTGATCAGCCCCATTTGGACACAGAGGCGCTTGAAGAGCTGAGGGATGTCATGGAGGACGAGTTCAATAGTTTGATTGAAACCTTCATAACGGATGCAGATAAAAAATTGGTAGCTCTGAAAGAAGCCATTGATGCTAATGATGCTTCTGAAGTAGGTAAGGTTAGCCACAGCTTCAAAGGTTCATGCAGTAATATTGGTGCTCCGCAGTTAAGTGATCTGTGCCGACAGTCCGAAGATAAAGGGCGAGGTATGGACATCTCCGGTATCCAGTCTTTGTTTGATCAAATTCAAGCTGAGTACCTTCAGGTTAAAGAACTTCTTACTAAGCAACTCAACTAACCCTCCAACAGTAAGTTTTCTGGTGGTCATAACTAGTTGGCAAACTAATTGCTTTAATGCTCTTAAGTAATATTTTTTGGGAGCATGGATATGACCGCACCTCAACTCGGTATTTTTCTTTCTGAAATGCAAGGCTCGTCTTCAAACCCTGTAAATATGGGTGGTGGCGTCTTTGGCAGTGATGGTGGAGCTCAGTTTGCTAACGACTTTGAGCAAGCTATGGGGCAATTAATGGGCGCTGTGAATGGAACAGCTTCGCCGCAGGAAGGAATGACTTTGCCATCGGCAATGAATGCCCTGGCGGGTTTGGATCTTTCCGAACTGAATCTTGATATGTCCTCAATTGCTAATGGCGGTGCATTGCCGGAAGGCTTTTTAGAGGATTTACGGGCTTCCTTACAAGACTATTTTTCTCAGTTGGGGAATTTGAACTCTCTTAATGAGCAACAGCTTCAACAGGCAATGGATGATATCGCAAATCAATTGGTTGATATCAGCGCTCAGTATGGGATTACTCTGTCTCCTGCAAACGCACAAGCCTGGGTTCAGAATCTATCTTCTTCTATGGCGTCAAATTTTACACCTGAAGTACAGTCAATGCTGACTCGTTCACAAGGGCTAAATGTTTCTGCTCAACTAACCTCTCAGCTGGATTCTGGTCTGGATAAGCAAATTGTCGGAGCGGGATTAGGTAACTCTGAAGCTCCGTCAAAACCTTTATCCGCAATGCAGTTGGATTCTTTACAGCTTTTGAAGCAGACGGTTGAATCGCAGAATTTATCATCTTCTTCTGTGTTGGATGGTTTGAAGTCTATGATGTCGTCCACGGCGGCAACAAGCATGTCTGCTTCTTTGGATGACATTACGAACATGGCAGCTCAAACAACGCCAGTTCAGCTCTATGCCCAACCACAAGCGTCAGCAGTAGAAGAGGCTGAAGTAAGTTTGCAACGAATTCCGGTTCCGCCAAATCATCGCCAATTCTCTCAGGAATTAGGTGAGCGAATTATGGTGATGACCACTAAGAACATTCAAACGGCAGAGATTCAATTAACGCCACCTGAATTGGGATCGTTGATGGTTAAGATCAACGTTGAAAGTGAGCAGGCAAGTATTACCTTTAGCTCTCCACATTCTGGTGTTCGTGAGGCTTTGGAGCAACAGAGTTTCCGCCTAAAGGATATGCTGGAAGAGCAGGGTGTTGATCTCGTTGATGTGGATGTATCCGATCAACAGAAAGACGAATCTCATGCGGAAGAAGTGCTTGCCGATGCAAATGGTAGTGGCGGCAATTCTGAAGAAGATGCAGAAAGCTTCCTTGAGAATTTGGATCAACAAAAATCAGCAACAGCTTCCATGCGTCTTGTAGATTACTACGCATGAGACTGAGCCATAACTTTCGATAGAAAGAATTACTGCAATTGAGGGAGTTGTTTTTAGCTACAATAAATATCAGGTGTGAAGCCAGGAACATTTTTTTACAGAGTATTCAGTGAATTAAGCTTATGGCTGGTGGAATACTAGGATAAAAACGTGTATCAATAGCCGGTGTAAAAATACCGCTGAAATTTATTGTAGCTATATAACGGAGTGATTATGGCTGAAGAACAAGATATTGACATGACTGATCCGCAACAGTCTGGTAAGAAAAGACTGTTTCTAGTCATTGGGATCGTTGCATTGGTCAGTTTACTTTCTATCGGTGGCGTACTGTTTCTGGTTCTAAGTGGTGACGAGGAACCGGTAGAAGAGGAAGTGGTAGAGGAAGTTAAACAGCCTGCGTTGTATATGGAAATTGTTCCTGCGTTTGTTGTTACCTATAAGGTGGGAATGAGACAACGATACATGCAGGTTTATGTTTCTTTGATGGTTAGAGATCCGGCGTTACTGGAAGGTTTAAAGAACAATAATCCAGCGCTCCAAAGTTCACTTCTGCAGATGTTTGGAGCTCAGGACTTTGATCGCCTGAAGACACCGGAAGGGAAAGAAGAATTAAGAGGCTTGGCACTTGAGACAGTGAATAAAGTGGTAGCCGACAATATTGGCGAAGGAACGGTTGAGCAAGTGTTGTTTACCAACATTGTGATGCAATAGCCTGGAGAGTTCTCTTGGCAGAGTTTCTTCATGAGATGATTCTCTTGTAGATATAGCAGGTATGAGTTGTGCAGGACTTACTTTCACAAGACGAAATTGATGCGCTTTTGCATGGTGTTGACGATGGTGACGTAGACACGGACAGTGATGGCGGCTCTGCTGAAGGTGTTGCATCGTATGACATCACCAGTCAGGACCGGATTGTTCGAGGCCGGATGCCGACGCTTGAAATGATCAATGAGCGTTTTGCTCGTTACACTCGTATCAGTTTATTTAATTTGTTACGCCGCAGCGCTGAAGTAGTTTCTGGCGGTGTTCAGATTATGAAGTTCGGTGAATATGTTCATTCGCTCTACGTACCGACCAGTTTGAATCTGGTTAAGGTTCGTCCCTTGAAAGGTACGGGTTTGTTTGTTCTCGACGCGAAACTGGTTTTCAAGTTGGTGGACAACTTTTTTGGTGGCGACGGTCGACATGCGAAAATTGAAGGTCGTGAATTTACGCCAACCGAGACCCGAATTGTTCAAATGGTTATTGAACAGCTCTTTATCGATATGAAAGAAGCTTGGGGCAGTATTCTTGATATCGATTTTGAATATTTGAATGCTGAAGTAAACCCGGCTATGGCAAACATTGTGAGTCCAGCTGAAGTGGTTGTGATCAGTACCTTCCATATCGAATTGGATGGCGGTGGCGGTGATCTTCAGCTAACCATGCCTTATTCGATGATTGAGCCATTGCGTGAAGTGCTTGATGCGGGTGTTCAATCAGACATTGACGAAGTAGATGAACGTTGGGAGCGCATCTTGCGTGAATATTGTCTCAACCTGAATGCTAATTTGACGGCATCCGTCTGTAAGCGTCAAATGACCTTACGTGAGATTGTTGATTGGGAAGAGGGCGATATCATCCCGGTAGAAATGCCTGAGTTAATTACATTCAGTGCGAATGAAGTTCCGACTTTTGAATGTCAGTTAGGTGTCTCTGGAGACCATTTGGCGGCCAAAGTTGTGAAACCAGTTAAGAAAAGAATCAGATAAGGGGAATTATCATGGCTGAAGAAAATGCACCTGAAGGTCAGGAAGAAAATGTAGATCAGGATCAGCTATCTGATGAATGGGCTGCAGCAATGGAAGAAGCAGGAGCTGCTGAGTCAGATGCTGAAGAGACAATGGCAACAGGTCATGACCTTCTGAATCAGGGCAGTGGAGAACCAACAGATGGCGATATGCTAGCTGATGCTTCTAACCCAAACTTGGATGTGATTCTGGATATTCCTGTCACTATTTCCATGGAAGTTGGGAATACCGAAATTTCAATTCGTAACTTGCTGCAACTGAACCAGGGGTCAGTTATTGAGTTGGATCGTCTGGCCGGTGAACCATTGGACGTCTTAGTCAATGGTCAGTTGATTGCGCATGGTGAAGTTGTAATGGTGAACGAGAAGTTTGGTATTCGTTTGACCGACGTTGTAAGTCCTACAGAGCGTATTAAAAAGCTTCGATAGTTTTGTGGCTATGGTTTCATTTTTGTATGTGATGTAGCATCGGGATTAAATGGATGTTTTCCTTATGAATTACAATAATGAGATGTCAGTGAAGAAACTAATTAAGTCGTTTAAAGCATTTAATTTATTATTAGTTCTGTTTTTAGTCAGTGTTTCCAGTGTATCTCTGGCAGTGGATGTGCCAGTTCAAACGGTGGATAAAGACACTGTGCAGGTAGATCAACCTTCCACTTCAGATAAGTCTTCAACATCAGATCAAGCAAGCTCATCAACCAGTTCTGAATATGTTCAGAGCTTGGTTGGCTCTTCAGATGATACCCAATCTTCAGCTTCTCCTACCTCTACAACCCAATTGGCAATCACAGTTGCCGGGCTTTTTGCAGTAATAGGCATGATTTTTGTAGCTGCATGGTTAGTCCGACGTTTATCTGGCGGTCAGTTTGGTCAAGGTAATGCAGTGATCAAGATTCTGGCAACACAGCCAATAGGTACAAAAGAGCGTATTTGTTTAATTGACGTCGGCGGCCAGCAGGTTCTGGTGGGTATTACGGCGCAATCTATGCAGACACTTATGGTTTTAGATCAACCCATTGATCTAAAGAGTGCGAAGCAACAAAGGTCGTGGTCTTCTTCAGAATCTGTAAATAGCGTTTTTGGCGCTAAATTACAGTCTATGTTGAAGGGGACACCGGTTCATGAGGTCAAAAAGTCTAGCCAAGACGATTAGTTTATTTGTTGTCAGTCTTTTGACGGCTCTGCCTGCATGGGCTGAGCCAGGTATCCCAGCCCTAGCGTTGACAACTAACCCTGACGGAAGTCAGGAGTATACCGTCACCATTCAAATTCTAGCCATCATGACGATGCTGACTCTGCTGCCGGCAGTCGTCATGATGATGACCTGTTTTACTCGAATCATTATTGTTTTTTCTATTACCCGTCAGGCGATGGGGCTTCAGCAATCACCTTCGAATCAGATTTTGGTTGGTCTAGCGTTGTTTCTAACCTTTTTTATCATGACGCCAGTGTTGGAGAAAATTCATAAAGACGCACTGATGCCTTACATCAACGAAGAGATTACTTCGTTAGAAGCACTTGAATTGGCAGAGAAGCCAATTAAAGAGTTTATGTTGGGTCAGACTCGTGAAGATGACATTGCCTTATTTGTTCGTATTTCCGGCAAAACAGACATTCAAGGTCCCGAAGATCTTCCTTTGTCTATCGTGGTGCCAGCATTTGTCACCAGTGAATTGAAAACAGCATTCCAGATTGGCTTCCTGATTTTTATCCCATTTCTGATTCTCGATATGGTGGTCGCATCGGTTCTGATGGCAATGGGTATGATGATGCTCTCGCCAATCATCATTTCGTTGCCCTTTAAAATCATGTTGTTTGTTCTAGTGGATGGCTGGTCGCTAATTATTGGCACTTTGGCTTCCAGTTTTAATGTTTAGTAAATAATTTTTATTGATCACCTTGGTGAATGTAGGAGCGGGTTATGACGCCTGAAGTAGTAACTGACATATTCTCTGACGCTATTTATCTCGTGATGATTATGGTTGTGTTGATTATTACGCCCAGTTTGATTGTTGGTTTGATTGTTTCGACCTTCCAGGCGGCTACGCAAATTAACGAACAAACCTTAACCTTTTTGCCGCGTTTGGTAGTCACATTATTGGCTTTGATTGTTGGCGGGCCATGGTTAATGCGTGAATTGATTGATTACACCACACGGTTGATTACCAGTGTGCCACAGGTTATTGGGTAGTTAATTCGACATGTTAGAAGTCAGTACACCAGAAATTACAGCGTGGGTTGGTCGTTATATGTGGCCAATGTTTCGCATTGCGGGTTTCGTCCTGGCGGCCCCGTTTTTTGGTGCGAACTTCGTTCCTCGTCGAATTAAGCTGTTGTTTGCGTTTGTTCTAACCATCGTTGTGACCCCGATGCTTCCTCCTGTTCCTCGGATGGATCCGCTGGCAGCTGAACACTTTCTTTTGATTCTGAATCAAGTGCTCATTGGCGTTGCCATGGGCTTTGTTTTACAGGTTCTAATTCAAATGTTTGTGGTGGCTGGTCAGGTGATCAGTATGAAAATGGGTCTTGGTTTTGCCATGATGAACGACCCTTCGAACGGTGTGAGTGTTGCTGTGCTTTCCCAATTCTACTTAATGATGGTGACTTTGCTGTTCATTGCCAGTAATGGGCATTTGGTGGTGATAGAGATTGTTGTCGAAAGTTTTTATACCATTCCTGTAAATGTTCATGGTCTAACAGTGGAAGATTTAAGGCTCATTCCTTTATGGGGAAGCTGGATGTTTGCCGGGGCGGTTCTGATGTCCTTGCCGGCCATTGTTGCTTTAACTGTCGTTAATATGGCGTTTGGTGTGATGAGTAGAGCGGCACCTCAGATGAATATGTTTGCGTTAGGTTTTCCAATTACTTTGATTTTTGGTTTGTTTGTCGTTTGGGTTGGACAAATCAACATTATTGCTTTGTATCAGATGTTTGTATCGGATGCTTTACAGTTCATGCGCCTTATCATTCAAGCGTAATCTGTACTTTGGAAGGCAGTTCATACTGCTTAAGATTCACACTGCTAAGTCTATAAGAAGGTTGTTCTATGGCTGAAGAAGATAGCAGTCAGGAAAAAACAGAAGAGGCCACGCCCAGGCGGCTTGAAAAAGCACGTGAAGAAGGCGATGTTCCCCGGTCGCGGGAACTGAGTACCTTTACTGTACTGATGGCAGGTACAGTTGGGCTGTGGATCTTTGGTGATCGAATCTTTCAGAGTATCGTTTCGGTAATGAAGGATAATCTCACTGTTGAGCGTGCAGCAATTTACGATACCAATCAGATGGCTATTCATTTGGCCAGTGCCGCCAACGAAGTGGTTTGGGGGCTAGTGCCCTTGATGGGGTTGTTGGTTGTAGCAGCGATTATTGGTCCATTAGGGCTAGGTGGTTGGAACTTCTCTGGTAAGGCATTAATGCCAAAAGGCAGTCGTATTAACCCTATCAGTGGTTTAAAGCGTATGTTCTCTATGCGTTCACTGGTTGAGTTGATAAAAGGCTGGCTGAAAGTGTCATTGGTTGGTGGTTTGGCACTGGTTATCATGAATTGGGTGGAGCCTGAGATTCTCTTCCTGCCGATGGAGTCAATCGAAACCGCTCTTGCGCATAGCGTTGATATCATTCTTTGGACGGCAATTGCTTTGTCCGCATCTACATTAATTATTGCTGCTATTGATGTGCCTTATCAGGTCTATGAGCATGCCAAGAAATTGAAAATGAGTATGCAGGACATCAAGGATGAATTTAAAGAAACGGAAGGTAAGCCCGAAGTTAAGCGTAAAGTTCGTCAGATGCAGATGGAAATGGCCCAGCGTCGGATGATGGGGGATGTGCCTGAAGCTGACGTAATTATTACCAACCCGACTCACTATTCCGTTGCAATTAAATATGATCCTAGTGTGGCTTCTGCACCGATCATGTTGGCAAAAGGTGCTGACGAGATCGCCTTGAAGATTCGAGAGGTGGGTAATGAGTACGACATTCCAATTCTTGAGGCTCCACCACTCGCTCGTTCGATTTACTATAACACTGAGATTGGTGATGAAATCCCTGAAGGGCTTTATATCGCGGTAGCTCAGGTACTTGCCTATATCTTCCAGTTGGATCAATACATGGCAGGTAGAGGACCGAAACCAAAAGATCCTTCAGAGTTCCCGATTCCGGATGATTTACAACACGACTAGATTCTTAACTAGGTCATTATTAAAAAGAGGAGCAAGTGCTCCTCTTTTTACTTTTCGATAATCTTTTTTCTTAAACTTTAAAAGTGGGAACGGTTTTTGCGATACCCCCTAAGAAGATAAAAATGCGTCAAAAAATTGTGACTGACGTCTTAGGGAGTAGAACTGTATGAAATTGCCATTCATCGGCACAGTAGATACCACACCAGATGTGATGATGCGAACCGTCCGAGGCATCGTAAGTAATAATATGGGTGTGCCTATTTTATTGCTGACTTTACTTGCAATGATGACGTTGCCAGTTCCTCCATTTATTCTGGACGTCTTGTTTACTTTCAATATTGCATTGTCATTAGTTGTTCTTCTTGTTGGTGTTTATGCACTCAGACCGCTTGAGTTTGCGGTGTTCCCAACCATTCTTTTGGTTGCAACTTTATTGCGTTTGGCGTTGAACGTTGCTTCTACTCGAGTTGTTCTGCTTGAAGGTCATCAGGGTGGCGATGCCGCTGGTAAAGTGATCGAGGCCTTTGGTGAAGTGGTTATCGGTGGTAACTATGCGGTTGGTCTTGTTGTCTTCCTTATCTTAATGATCATTAACTTTGTTGTTGTGACCAAGGGTGCTGGTCGTATCTCGGAAGTGAGTGCGCGTTTCACTTTGGATGCGATGCCTGGTAAGCAAATGGCTATTGATGCTGATTTGAACGCGGGTTTGATTGATCAGGAAGAGGCTAAGCAGCGACGTGCAGAGATTGCTCAAGAAGCTGATTTCTATGGTTCTATGGATGGTGCCAGTAAGTTTGTTCGTGGTGATGCGGTTGCAGGTATTCTAATTCTTATTATTAACCTGATTGGCGGTTTATCAATTGGTATGGGTCAGCATGATCTTGAATTTGCTGATGCTGTTGAAAAATATTCGTTGTTAACCATTGGTGATGGCCTGGTTGCTCAAATTCCTTCTCTTTTACTATCAACTGCAGCCGCGATCATGGTAACTCGTGTCAACAGTGCCGAAGAAATGCGTGAGCAAGTTGTTGGTCAGATGTTTGACTCTCCGAAAGCATTGGGTGTTTCAGCCGCTTTATTGATCGTGATGGGTCTTGTACCTGGTATGCCTCATACTGCATTCATCGGCTTGGGTTTGATTGCAGCAGCGGCAGCAGCCTTCATTTATTACCGTCAAAAAATGAAAGAAGAGGGTACTGATCAAGCGGCTACCGCTAAGGCAGGTGAACTGTTGGATAAAGATTCGCCTCAGGGAGCTGCGGAAGCGAAGGCTGAAGAGGTCAAAGAATTGTCATGGGATGATGTGACTCCTGTCGATCCTGTTGGATTAGAAGTAGGCTATCGACTTATCCCTATGGTGGATAAGAATCAGGGTGGCATGCTACTGAACCGTATTAAAGGTGTTCGTAAAAAGCTGTCTCAGGAAATTGGGTTCCTGATGCCTTCCGTACACATCCGGGATAATCTGGATCTTCTACCAAACGTGTATCGAATCTCTCTGATGGGGGTCACCGTAGGTGAAGCCGAGATCCACCCGGATCGTGATTTAGCCATTAACCCAGGACAGGTATTTGGTGAGATTGATGGCATTGCGGCAAAAGATCCTGCCTTTGGATTGGATGCGTTCTGGATCGAAACGTCACTCAAAGATAAAGCTCAGACGCTAGGTTACACAGTTGTGGATGCCAGTACTGTGGTGGCAACGCACTTAAACCAACTTCTATTCAAACATGCGGATGAGTTGATCGGTCATGAGGAGGTTCAACAATTGATGGATCTTCTTGGTAAAAAGTCACCAAAACTGGCAGAAGAGCTAGTACCTAATACCTTGACTCTGAGCGGTCTGCTTAAAATTTTGCAGAATTTGTTGTCCGAGCAAGTGCCTATTCGTGATATGCGTTCTGTGGCTGAAGCCATTATTGAAGCAGCGCCAAGAGGCAAAGATCCAGACACCTTGACTGAGGCAGTTCGCTTATCTTTATCAAGAATGATCGTTCAAAACATCATTGGTTCTGAAGATGAGCTTCCGGTAATTACCCTGGAACCAGGATTAGAGAATATCCTGATGCAGTCTGTACAGCAGGCTAAGCAAGCGGGACCAATGGGTAGCGATAGTATTGTGCTTGAGCCTTCATTGGCTGAGCGTCTTCAATCTTCTGTAAGTGAAGCTGCTCAACGTCAAGAATTAGCAGGTAAGTCGGCTGTGTTACTCGTCTCTCCAGGGATTCGATCGGCTGTGGCGAAGTTTGTTAAAAATGCTTCTGAAACCTTGGCGGTACTGTCTTATAACGAAGTGCCTGATAACAAGCAGATAACTATTGTTGCTGCGGTTGGGAATTAGTGTTTCGTGAATGATGTGTGAGTTTTGTTTGTTAAAGATTTATCTGGCATCAATTTCGCATTTATAAATATAACTAATTATTAAGCGTCAAATTAATTGCTTAAACAATCAGGCCTGGTGATTCGAAGACAGAGTTATTAGGTTTATTAATCGAGAGTGGCGAAGTTATGAAAGCAAAGAAATTTTTTGCTCCGACAATGCAGCAAGCGTTGAAGAAAGTAACAGAACAAATGGGTCCTGATGCTGTTGTTTTAGCGAATCGAAAAGTAAATGGTGGTGTAGAAGTTATCACTGCCTTGGATTATGACCCTGCTCAAGATGGAAAACTTGATTTCGATAACTTCGATCAGGTCGCCGGTCCTGCTTTTAACGATACGAATTCCCGTCGCCAGGGAAGCAGAAGACGTATTGTGAACCCTGAGTTAGAGGCTGAGTTACGAAAAACATCTACAACTTTGTCCAAAGGTCGTTATAGTGATATTTCTGACGATCTGGTTGGCTTGAATGAACGACTAGAAAATTCATCAATAGATGATTTTGGTCAGGCTGAAACACCATTTAAAAAGAAAGCGTCAATTTTACGTTCCAAGTTTACCAAGACCGCAGCTAAGCCTTCTGATGAACTTAATTCCATGAAGCAGGAAATCCTGGGGTTAAAGCAGATGCTTAAGCAGCAATTGGACGATCGTGAAATGGCTGATTACGCAAATTATCATCCTTTGCACGCATCTGTTTTGAAACGTTTGACGCGATTAGGTGTCAGTCAAAATGTCTCTCGCTCTTTAGTAGATAGAATTACTGAAATGCATGATGAGCAGGCGATTTGGCGTGAAGCTCTGACTTTACTGGCTGATGATCTTCCTGTTGTTAAGAGTGAGATACTTGAGCGCGGTGGTGTTTATGCTTTCTTCGGCCCATCTGGCTCAGGTAAGACGACAACGATTGCCAAATTAGTTGCCAAGTTTGCTTTGAAGTTTGGTAGTGAGGGTATTGTTCTTATCTCTACGGATGGACAGCGCATCGGCGCTCACGATCAAATGCGAACTTTGGGACGTATTTTGAATGTGCCTGTACGAGTGGTAGATAAAAAGCATTCTCTTGAGACATTGCTGAATACGGTTAGAAATAAAAAACTAGTGATTATTGACACACCGGGAGTCGATCCGTCGCTGTCATCAGTACATCAGCAGTTGAGAGCGATACAGCAAAGTTCACCGAATATGAAAGCATTCTTGACCTTGCCTTGTACTTATAATCAAACTGTATTGGCAAGAATACTTGATAATTATCAAGACATTAGCTTGAATGGATGTATCCTTACTAAAATGGATGAGGCAGGTTCTTTAGGTGAAATGCTGAGTCTTCTAGTTGAACGTGTAATGCCTGTTTCTTTTGTGACCAATGGCGCACGTATACCTGATGACATTGAAAATGCCAATGCAGGTAATTTAGTCAGTAAGGCTGTTTATATGTATCAGCAAGCCAATGGTGGTGTGTCAGCATTTAGCTCTGAACTAAAACAGGCTGAACAAGCATTTGGCGATTTAAGAATCGCTTAATTGGCAGATTGGATTCTGTCTAGAACCATACAGGTTTAAAAGTATAAGTATCACGGGAGTAAATATGAGTAGTAGTCCGGTACAAGTAATCGCAGTAACAGGAGGAAAAGGAGGCGTTGGTAAAAGTAACGTGGCCTTAAATCTTGGGATTGCTTTGTGCGAGAAGGGGCGAAGAACCGTTCTTTTGGATGCTGACTTGGGATTGGCAAACGTTGATATTTTATTAGGGATTTCTGCCACTAAGACACTGGAAAATGTGTTGGATGGCGAGTGCTCATTATCAGAGGTTATGGTGCCAGGCCCAATGGGCTTGAAGATCGTGCCAGCTTCCTCAGGGGCCAAGCACATGGTTAGCTTATCTTCACAACAGCATGCAGGGTTGATTCATGCCTTTAGTGAAGTTGCCCAGCAGATGGATGTGTTGATTGTTGATACTGCTGCGGGTATTGCTGACGATGTTATTAGCTTTGTTCGAGCCTCAAATGAAGTGCTTGTCGTTGTGACGGATGAACCTACATCTATTACTGATGCCTATGCTTTGATTAAGTTATTAAACCGTGACTATGGGATGTATCGATTCCGCGTGGTTGCAAACATGGTGAAGACTCAGCAAGACGGACGTAATTTGTTTGCTAAACTCACCAAAGTG
>Ga0255772_10003761_pt1 | contig 14474 bp, 19 predicted proteins | sample 071ome_34_FD_179970 | JGI IMG/M metagenome (GOLD analysis project Ga0255772, IMG submission 179970) | Coastal salt marsh microbial communities from the Groves Creek Marsh, Skidaway Island, Georgia - 071411BT metaG (version 2) | ecosystem: Environmental > Aquatic > Marine > Intertidal zone >...
CAGCGTTCTATTTCGAACTGGTCAGTTTCGTTTTCACGGTTGCGGCCAGCCTCACACTCGCGATATCCGCCAGAGATCCCAACATGCTCATAGTGTATCCGGGATTCCTAGTTGGTGCGTTGACACAATGTTACGCATCATACAGGCGTGGTGCCGCATGGGTCATGATTTTGACTTTCTACTTCGCGTGTGTTAATATATTCGGATACGGAGTGGCCGCGGGATGGTGGTAGGATGAGTTACATAGACGCACTATACAAGAAGGACGAGGACAGGATCTACGTGGTGGAGCGTGACCCCAAAAAGGGTCGCATATTCACCGAGTACGACGCCAGGTACGTGTTCTACTATCCGGACGCCCGAGGCAAGCACAGGGGCATGACCGGAGAGCCACTACAGCGCGTGGTGTGTCAGACACACAAGGAATTCATAAAAGAGCAACGCATAAGATCAAACAAGCAACTCTACGAGCACGACATCAATCCAGTGTTCAGGTGCCTGGAGGAGAATTATCTAGGTAAAGAAACCCCGAAACTGAACGTGATGTTTTTCGACATTGAGGTGGACTTCGATCCAGATCGAGGTTACTCAACGACGGATGATCCGTTCATGCCCATAACTGCCATAAGTTGTTACATGAGCTGGACGGATCAACTGGTCACACTGGCTGTGCCACCAAAGACCATAAGCATGAAGGACGCGGAGGAACTCACGAAGAGATTTGACAACACAATGCTGTTCGAGAAAGAGAAGGACATGCTGGACGCATTCCTACAACTTGTTGAAGACGCAGACATACTTTCTGGCTGGAACTCAGAGGGTTACGATATCCCATACACCGTGGGAAGGATACAGAAGGTTTTGAGTGGCGACGACACGAGGAGATTGTGTTTCTGGGGTGAGAAACCCAAGAAGAGGGTGTTCGAGAAGTACGGCAGGGAGCAGTTGAGCTTTGACCTCATTGGTAGGGTACACCTGGACTTGCTGGAACTGTACAGGAAGTACACATACGAAGAAAGACATTCATTTAGATTAGACGCCATAGGTGAACACGAATTGGGCGAGAAGAAGACCGTGTATGAGGGATCACTTGACAACTTGTATAAGAATGACTTTGGCCTGTTCATAGAGTACAACAGGCAGGATACCGCACTGCTGGCCAAACTTGAGAAGAAATTGAAGTTCATAGAACTGGCCAACGAGATCGCACACCAGAACACTGTGTTGCTACAGACAACAATGGGCGCCGTGGCGGTCACAGAACAGGCCATAGTGAACGAAGCACACAGGAGAGGCATGCAGGTGCCCGGCAGGAAGTACAAGAAGGAAGGTGAGGAGAACCAACCCGCCGCCGGAGCATACGTGGCCACGCCCAAGAAGGGCATACACGACTGGATAGGATCAATCGACATCAACTCACTGTATCCAAGTGTGATCAGAGCGCTGAACATGGGACCAGAGACCATAGTGGGACAGATAAGACCAGTGATAACATCCGCAGAGATAAACAGGGCCAAACACGCCAAGAAGTCGTTCGCGGCCGCATGGGACAGCCAGTTCGGATCATGGGAGTACCAGGCAGTGATGAAGCAGGACAAGGGCACGGAGATAATAGTGGACTGGGAGGATAAGACCAGTGTGCGTATGAGTGCGGCACAACTGTATGATGTGATATTCGACGGCAACAACAAATGGATGTTGAGTGCGAACGGCACAATATTCACCTATGAGTACGAGGCCATCATTCCAGGTCTGTTGAAACGCTGGTACGCCGAGAGACAGGAGATGCAACAGAAAATGCGTGACTGTGGTGACAACGAGATAGAACGCGAGTACTGGGACAAGAGGCAATTGGTCAAAAAGATTAATCTCAACAGTCTGTATGGAGCGATATTGAACCCAGGATGTAGGTTCTTTGACATCAGGATAGGTCAGAGTGTGACACTCACGGGCAGATGTATCACGAGGCACATGGCCAGCAAGGTCAACGAGATCGTGGCGGGCAAGTATGATCACCTGGGCGAGAGCGTGATATACGGCGACACTGACTCCGTTTACTTCTCGGCCTCAAAGACATTGGAAAAAGAAATTGAATCGGGTACCATACCATGGACCAAGGACAGCGTGGTGGCACTGTATGACCGTATAGCAGATGAGGTCAACAGCTCATTCAAGGCATTCATGACCCGAGCGTTCCACTGTCCGAGCTCCAGGGGAGAAGTGATAGCCGCGGGAAGGGAACTGGTCGCGTCAAAAGGTTTATTCATTACGAAGAAGAGATATGCGGTGCTGTACTATGACAAGGAAGGCAAACGCACAGACACCGAAGGCAAGGCGGGCAAGATGAAAGCGATGGGTCTTGATCTCAAACGTTCAGACACTCCTGTTTTCGTACAGGACTTCCTGAGTGATCTACTATACATGGTCCTCACAGGCATGACCGAAAAAGAAGTCCTAGAAAAAATTAGTGAGTTCAGGGCGGAATTCAAGGCGAGACCGGGTTGGGAGAAGGGCTCACCCAAAAGAGCTAACAACATGACCAAGTACACGGAGGAAGAGAACAAGAAGGGCAAGACCAACATGCCGGGACACGTGAGGGCCAGCATGAACTGGAACAGGTGTAGGGACATGTACGGCGACAAATATTCCATGCCCATAACAGATGGTGCCAAGGTAATCGTGTGTAAACTCAAAAACAATCCACTGGGTTACACCAGCATAGCGTATCCTGTGGACGAGATGCGTATACCAGAATGGTTCAAAGAACTGCCATTTGATTCAGATGCCATGGAAAGCACGATACTGGACCAAAAGATCGACAACTTGATTGGAGTGCTGGGTTGGGACGTACAGTCAACCGAAACCACGAACACGTTCAACAAACTGTTTGAATTCTAAATACACACATGCTGAGCATAGAAGAGATCAAACTGCTGATAGAGAAACTGGAGAAACTAGAAGATGCCAAAGACCTTAGATCGGCCGTTAAACAAAATCTTAGAATTTTTAGAGATTTAGTATTAGCCGTGGATGCCAACAACAACGAAGTTATCAACAGGCTGGACAAAACACCTGCATGGTTCCGTAATGACCTACAGCAAAAAGCACAAAATCCCATTGTGGATCCTTATTTGTACAGGACTATACAGACCAAAATTTTCCAATTCGCAAGGACCAACCTCTATAATAGTCTAGAAATAGGTCCAGGCACAGGCATGTTTTCTAAAGAATTTAGAGCATGGAAAATAAACTTTTTTCTCGACATACTACCAGAGATAGAAAAAAAAATTAGACGTAGATTTCACCCTGCACACCAGAAACTGTTAAGATTTTACACGACTGATAGAACTGCTTGTGACAATATACCATCAGGATCGTGCAATTTTGTGTTCAGTTGGGACACATTTGTTTTCCTGACGCAGGAACACATCAAACAATATCTCAAGGACATAAAGAGAGTACTGATCGATGGTGGTTACGTATTCATACAGTATGCCGATTGTCACTTTGATATTGATCTAAAAAATGCTTCGAGGGGGTACTGGAACTATAACACCAAGACAGCAATGACCAAGATCATAAAAGACGAGGGCTACGAGGTAGTGGAAATGAATCAATTCCGTCCCGGTGCCAACTACGCCATATTCCGTAAGCCTGGTAAACAAAATCCAGTTGTGTTCAAAGTTTCTGAAATAACAGTAGACTAAGACCTAAATATCATGTACAATTAGGGTATTATGATAGACATCTTAAAAGACATCGTTAAACACACGCATGGATTGGGATTCTTGGATCTGGTCAAGATCACTGGGGACGATAAAGAGACAACAATCGACTCAATGGCCGAGGACAGATCTGTGATCCTGCAGGGGTCTTTCCACAAACCACAACCGGAGATGACGGGTACGTTCGGAATGCCACAGATGGGCAAACTGGACATCCACCTCAAGTGTCCGGAGTACAAGGAGAAGGCGAACATAACAGTGTTGTCCGGTGAGAGAAACGGCGCAACGGTTCCAACGGGAATCCATTTCGAGAATGAAAAGGGTGACTTCAAGAATGACTACAGGTTCATGAACGCTGAGATCATCAACGAGAAACTCAAGACGGTCAAGTTCAAGGGCGTCAAGTGGGACGTTGAGATCGAACCTAGTGTGGCGAGTGTGCAGAGATTCAACTTCCAGGCCACAGCAAACACAGAACACAATTCATTCGTCGTGAGGACGGAGGATGGAAATCTGATATTCACCTTCGGTGACCAAGCGTCACATGGTGGTGAGTTTGTTTTCGCAACCGGCGTTAAGGGCACACTTAACAAGGGTTGGAGTTGGCCGGTGGGGCAGGTGTTACAGATACTTAAACTTTCTGACTCAGCCAAGGTCACATTACACTTCTCAAACGAGGGTGCGATGATGGTCTCTGTTGATTCGGGACTGGGCAAGTACCAGTACATTATACCAGCACAGGCGCAATAATGACGACGGATAATAGTAAGCAGGAACACTTAGGGGAGTTGAGCAGAGACTTCGCAGTGTTCTTGCCTGCTATATCTAACTTCTACAACACGTTTATCAGCAAACAGAGAGTATCAGAGGGCAAACACATATCAGAAGAACGAATCCCCAAAGGTTTTGAAAACGGTGTGGAAGGATTAAACTTCCTTAACCCTGAACAGGGCATGTTCACATATCCCACAGCACTGTACTCGGCGGGACACGCCTGTTTAGACATGGATAAAGTGGGCGACAGGGATCACATGTTCGTGAACAGAGATAGAAAATTCAGCACCATAGTGGGAGATTCAGGTGGATATCAAATCGGAAAAGGTGTAATAAAATTTGACTGGAAAGATTTCGAGGGCAACAAGGCAAACAAAGTTAGAAGCGATATTTTAAATTGGTTAGAATTAACAAGCGACTGGGCGATGACACTTGACGTGCCGACATGGGCGGCGGATGATCTGAACTCACCAAAGACAGGACTTACAAGTTTCCAAGACACACTAGATGGAACGATATACAACAACAAGTTCTTCCAAAAGAACAGATTGGGACAGACCAAACTATTGAACGTGCTACAAGGCGATGACTGGAACACAGCACAGATTTGGTATGACGCTGTCAAAGACTTCGAGTTCGAAGGCTGGGCTATGGGTGGTATCAACATGTGCGACATGGAAGTCATGCTCAAACGTCTGATCATAATGAGGGACGAGAAGAAATTAGACGGCAAGGACTGGATGCACGTGCTAGGTACATCACAGATGGACTGGGCGTGTTATCTAACACAGGTTCAGAGACAGGTCAGGAAACTGATCAACCCCAACTTCACGATAAGTTTTGATTCAGCATCGGCGTTCCTATCGACCGCCAACGGGTTGGTCTACACACACAACTCATTCACACCAGACAGATGGTCGTTCGTTATGGACAAGGCTCCAGATGACAAGAGACTGAAAGGTTCAAAAATACAGTTTCCGTTTGATAGCGGAATAGGTCGTAGGTTAAACATGGGCGATGTTTGTTACTACGGTGAGAATGATCTCAACAAGAATGGCAAGGTCGGCGCAACCAGTTGGGACAGTTTCAGTTATGTGCTGATGATGGCACACAATGTCTACAACCAGATTAGGGCCATACAGATCGCAAACGATCTCAATGACATAGAATCTTTGAAACACAGACCAGAGGTCAAACACTGGCGTAAGACCAAAGCCAGTGACAAGACCGATGAACCCAGTATATACGTTCCAAGGAACATACTATATTTTAACACCTTTGTTGAAGAAGTATTCACATCAGAGAAACCAATGGATGTCATCGCAGGCGCATCAAGTTACCTAGCGGACATCAGGGGCAACAGGTGGGCCAGGGCCACAGGTGGTGGCAAGGGCACAAACAATTTCAGTTCTTTATTCGAATAGGAGGACAAAAATGGTAACAAAAAAGAAAAAAAGCAAGAAACTCAAGAAACTGGAAGACGAACACCAGTACCTGGACAGGAAGGTGGCACAACTTACCAAGGACAGGCTCAAGGACAGGAGTTCCGAGAGCAAAGAAGTTCTTACCAGATTGAAGCGTACCAAGTTGATGATCAAGGATGCTATTGCGAAAGCAAAAGCCACATTGACAAGATAGACAACACATAGTATAATAAGACATGGACAGAGATTATAAAACAGGCAAGAGTGACAGTGTAGGTGTTTTTTCAGGTCTGGAGATAGAGCACACACCAGCATATGGTAAACAGACCTTGTTCCTGGCACGCAATGACCTGTTCTTTGACCAGATAGTCGCATTGGCAGAAAAGGTAAATGCTGAAGCCATATACTTCGGTGCCAACAGGACCTTCATGTACAACATAGCCAATCAACCACAGTTGATTAAGAGACTGATGAGGAAGGGTTACTGGTGCACCATAGACTACCCGCACAAGGATCACGCGGAAGTCAAGGAGAGATTTAGGGAGATATGGACAGAGGAAAAGTTCATACCATTCTGTTCCATCATATTCCCAGACTCAGAGGATGATGACAACCTGTGCATCAAGGTGGACGATGTGGATTTCAACAAGACCAATCCGGGTGTGTGGACCATGACCATGGATCACTTCAAACAATCAGCAGGATTTACTTCGTGGAACGAGTACAAGAAAGATGAACCCATAGAGGAGGCAGATGTCAGGAAAGCAGTCTAAGGAGGATAAGGATTATCGAGAAGGTGTTGCAGTCTACAATGAGTGGACAAGATGGAACAAGAAATTAGAGAAGATGGGTATGCACGGCACGGACTACTATGTAAAAAGGGTCGAAGAGCTAGAAGCAAAAGTCAAGAAATTAGAAGAGAAACTAAAAAGGAAGGTTAAACGATGAACACAGAAGAAGCGAGAGATCAGGCACTGAAGGAACAGGCGGGCAAGGCAAGTAAGATGATATGGGTCACATTCCGCAAGGAGGGTATCCACAAGTATCCGGCGGCACTGGATGACCCTAAGTTAGCAACGGGTGACGAGTACGATGTCAGTTTCCTGGGACATCCACACAGGCACATATTCCACTTCAAGGTGGCCATAGAGGTGTTCCATGATGACAGGGACATAGAGTTCATACAGTTCAAGAGATGGATCGAGAACATGTACGCGGACGGCACTATGAAATTGGACTACAAGAGTTGTGAGATGATTTCAGATGATTTATATGTGGCAATCACAAAAAGATATCCCGGCAGGAAGATCGAGATAGATGTTTCTGAGGATGGGGAGAACGGGAGCCATGCGGTTTATGAAAGAGATTAAGTTCAAAGAAAAGAGAGCAACATCAAGGATGGGATACCTTCCCATAGAAGGTGGTGGATTGAACGCATCATACACAACGGTTGATGCGATAGCGAACATCTGTGCCACTGCCGGAAACCTTGGACTCAAATATGGAAAAGACTTCATTTGGTCTCACACAGACTGGGATGATGATGACGACGACTGTGTAGTTTTGATGGTGAAAGAAGAGAAGTACAAAACTCTTATGCACCTTGCCCTACAGAACCAACACAGAATTAAACACACTGACTCGGGCAAAATTAAACTTATAAAGGAGAGACCATAATGGAACTGAAAGAAAGTAAAACAGCAGAGAACCTAAAAGACGCTTTCGCGGGAGAGAGCCAAGCAAACAGAAGATACCTATACTTCGCACAGAAGGCCGACATCGAGGGTGCACCAGATGTTGCGGCGGTATTCAGATCGACAGCAGAAGGTGAAACAGGACACGCACACGGACATCTAGAATACCTAGAAGCGGTTGGAGATCCGGCAACAGGTGAGAAGATGGGAGAAACAGAAGACAACCTTAAATCTGCCATCGCTGGTGAGACACACGAGTACACAGACATGTACCCAGGCATGGCAAGAACAGCCAGAGAAGAAGGTTTCGAAGAGATCGCTGATTGGTTCGAAACACTTGCAAAGGCGGAGAAATCACACGCAGGCAAGTTCCAGAGAACGCTGGACGCCTACAAGGGAGCATAACACAATGAGAGTACCGTACACTAATTTTAAAACAAGGATAGGTGACACCAACGAAGTTGGTGGTTGCACATTCATAGGTGGCGAATGGAAAGATGTAGACACAGTAGAGATTTTTGACAACAAGAAGATTGTTGTGTTCGCACTGCCAGGAGCGTTCACACCCACTTGTAGTTCACAACAGATGCCCGGCTACGAAGAGAAATACGACGAGCTGAAGTCACTGGGTGTAGATGAAGTGTACTGTCTCTCTGTGAACGATTCGTTCGTTATGAATGCTTGGGCGAAAGACACAAAAATTGAGAAAGTAAAAATGCTACCAGACGGTTCAGGCGTGTTCACACAAGGAATGGGCATGTTGGTGAACAAAGATCACCTAGGATTTGGCATGAGATCATGGAGATATTCCATGTATGTTGACAACGGAGAGGTTGTTAAGATATTTGAAGAACCAGGCAAGAACAACGCAGGTGACGACGGAGATCCTTTCGAGGTCTCGGACGCTGACACAATGATCAAATATCTAAAAGAAAATGCCAGGTAATTGGGACGGAAAATCTAGACCAAGCAACACCAACTATCGCTCGAACTACGACGACATATTCAAGAAGAAATCATGTCCGTGTGGCAGATCGCCTACAGGCAAGTGCGTAGGCTGGCACGGATTGACAGAAGAGCAATATCAAGTTAAACTAGCAGAGTGGAAGGAAAAACATGCTGATTAGATTGATATTTGAACCAGAACCCAACGTAAACGTCAACCATGACAGGATGTTTGATTTCTATTCCGAGAACTACCTCAGTGACTTCAACACCACGTGGGGTGGCACCATAGTGATGGATAATTTCGCAAAGAAGCATTACAGGCTTGAACCTTGTTACCAGAGGTACATAGAAAGCTCACGCGGTGATCAAGCCACTCTAAATAAGATCATGGAGTATGTCAAAAAGAATCCAATGGCAGGATACACAACACACATATACGCAAACCCAGATGGGGGAAATGAGGTCAAACAACTATGAAGATATTTTACATGGGTCTAGAGCCCTACGAAGGCAGATACACACTACAGTTACAGGACTGGACAGAGAGGGCATACAAGAAGCGTGGCATAGACTACGTGGTGGTACCGGGCACAACCATAGATGACACCAAGGCCATAAGCGTGGGACAGGTGCTGGACGCACACGGCAGGTCATACTTCGGCATGAGCCAAATGATGAATCTGGTACAGATGATGCGTAATGGTGAGGTCACCAATAAGGACATCATATTCTTTGAGGACATGTTCCAACCGGGTATGGAATCACTGCCATACATCCTGAATCAAGTTGAAGAGAAACACAGACCAACCATATATCTGAGATGCCTAGCACAAGCCATAGACCCAGATGACTTCGTACACGTGTGGGGAATGAGCAAGTGGATGAGCATGTATGAACAGATGTGTAATGAGATACCAAACGTGAATATACTAGCAACCAACGAGGAGATGGTGGCACACATGAGGATAGCCAACTGGTCGGCTCCCATATACAACATATCAGGATTATCGTTTGGCAAGGAAGAAGTACAGGCCAGGGTGGAAAACATCAAACCATTCTTCGAACGAAAGATGAGGGTAATATTTGGTGCCAGATGGGATCAAGAGAAGCAACCACAGTTCTTCATGGACCTGGCAACGAAATATAAAGAGAAACATCCAGACGTGGAATTCGCGATATGTCAAGGAGGACCTTTGAGATCAAACAATCAATTCTATGTGGACGAGGCCAAACACCTGGCCAAGGAAGGCATACTCACAATACATGAAAATCTAAAGAAGAACGAGTACTACGAGATACTGGCTGATTCGAGGGTCATGTTCAACTGTGCGTTACAGGACTGGGTGTCAAACACGGTGAGTGAAGCGGACTCACTTGGTTGTAACACCTTGTTCCCAGCATACAGATCATTCCCAGAGACTTTCGCTAACGATCACACGAGATTGTACGTGCCATGGTCACAACAGGACGCCATGGACAAACTGGAAACGCTATTAAGCAAACCATCCCCTAGTATAGGCAAGATATCCGATTGGACCAACGGTACCATAGATAGGATGATTGACATTATGACAGGCAAGGGTGAACAATGGAGAAGAGATGGACAACACTACAGAACCCCGGTATCAGAATCCAAGTATTAAGGGCGTGAGCAAGGCGGTGCTGGTCACTGGCGGTGCGGGCTATGTTGGCTCACACACCTGCAAACTGCTGGCCAAGAACGGTTACACACCCGTCACCGTGGACAGACACTACAGAGAAAACCTCAAGACATACGGACCAACACACAACCTTCAACTGCCACAGGAGATGGACAGGCTGGACGAGATAATCAAGAGATACAACATCACCAGTTGCATACACTTCGCTGGTAGCACCAGTGTGCCAGAGAGCGTGTCCAACCCATCACTGTACTACAAGAACAACTTCATAGTCACAGTATCACTGCTGGACAAACTGATCGAGTGCGGTGTGAAGACATTCGTGTACAGTTCCAGCGCGGCCACCTATGGTGATCCGGGAATGAAACTGTGCCGGGAGTCAGACCCTGCCAATCCCATCAGTGCCTACGGTGGTAGCAAACTGATGATTGAGATGCTGTGCAGGGACTACCTGAGGGCGTATGGACTTTCCAGTGTGGGATTGAGATACTTCAACGCCGCGGGCGCTGATCCAGAAGGTGAAGTGGGAGAACTGAGAGAGAAGGAAACTCACATCATACCATTGGCCATAGACGCCGCGAGACAGGGCAAAACATTCAAAATATTCGGTGACAAGTATCCAACAGAGGACGGGACCTGTGTTAGAGACTATGTTCATGTCATGGATCTAGCGGACGCACACATCAAGGCACTGAACTACGCCGCTGATAACCAAGTGGCGGAGGTGTTCAACCTAGGTTCAGGAGCACCCGCTTCCAACCGACAACTTATAGAAACTGTACAGAAATACACTGGCGAGATGAACATAGAGATGCACGATAACAGGCCTGGAGACCCGGCATACCTAGTGGCGGACATCTCAAAGGTGAAACAGATATTGGGTTGGGAGCCCACGCAGAGTTCCATCGACAATGTGGTGTCGACTGCTGTACAATGGTACAACAACACACACAAGAAGGAAATACAGTGATGTATGAAAAGTTACTTTTCAATATCACATTTGGCACAGAAATAGAAAAGAATGCAAAAGATCCATGTGCAGAGATCTTGCTCGACAAAAAAATAATAGTTCCAAAACAGCCAATCAATAACGATCAAACAGTGACGTTCGATATAGAGCTACATAGAGCAGGAAAACATGAATTGATCATAGAAAGAACCAATCATGATGAAAAAAATAAACAAGTGTTGTCGATAAAAAAATTCACTGTGGACCACATAGACCTAAATAGGTTACTAGACAACATGTACTACTATCCAAAATATCCTGCATTGTGGCACAGACAACAGACCGATTCCGGCATTGACTGGCCTGAAAAACAAAAAGGCTGGAGAAGTTGGGGGTTTAACGGTAGGTGGATCATGGATTTCGAATCACCGTTCTACACTTGGCTTCTCAAAAATACATAATGGACCCAAAAACAAAATTTAAATTTTTCAGACAAAACAAGCATTTCTGTGCGGCACCATGGAATTTGTTGTACGTGGACGTGAATGGCGAAATAGATTCCTGCACCCGGGGAGGCCTCTTTGGCAATCCCGCAATTCACAGCCTGCCAAAAATATTATCCAATGACAAGTATAAAAATTTAAGAACTGATATCATTAACGACAAACTGACCGACAACTGTAGAAAATGTATAGAATTTGAAAATAGTTCCACAGCCGGTGAATTTAAAAGTCTGCGCAACCATTATAATGAACTAGTTGTCGACAGTGACACAGATTACTCAGACGCTTCTGGATTCAAACTCATGGCACTTGACCTACACTGGAGTAGTATTTGTAATCTCAAATGTGTGACCTGTTGGGCAAAGCAAAGTAGCAGTATTGCCCGAGAACAAAATAAACCAGTTAATCACACACCCCCGGAGGTTGCCAATCGGCTTATAGAACACATCTCGAATAATCAGAGCTATCTGAAAGAAATATACCTAAGTGGCGGGGAGCCGACTCTGATCAAGTACAATCTCAAATTATTGAAACAGATTGAAAAAAGACCGGAGATACTGATAAGAGTCAATACAAACATGCAGTGGAAACAAAATAATCCGATAATACAAGAAATACTGAAATTCCCCAATGTGCTTTTTACCTGTAGCATAGACGGAATGGAAGAAGAATTTAATTACATTAGGAGAGGTGGTGATTGGAAAGTAACGCTCGCGAACATAAAGTTTTTACAATCACACACAAACGTAGAAATAAGAGCAAACACTGTCTTCTTTGTGTTGACTGCTCAACGTATTCCACAGATTATAGATTATTTCATGGAAGAAGTTGGTAGTATGGATCATACAATTAATCAGTGTCAAATGGGTCATGATGATCTAAGGGCCCGTAACTTGCCTACCCATATTAAAAACAAAGTGCGCCAAGATCTCACACAGACTTTTGACAAATACAAGGATAAGTTAAACATCGCAGGCAATCTAAAAAACTGTTTACTTGAATTGGATAACGAAGCAAGTAGTGATCTTTACAAACAGTATTTTGATCACATAGACAAACTGCAAGGATCAAACTGGCGTAAACTCTTTCCGGAGTTGACATGAAACGTGCACTTTTGATTGGCTGTGGCAACCAAAGAGGATCGCAGATAATACGCGGATGTGAGGAGGCAAATTACAAAGTTACTAATATTGGTTCATCGGTGTCTGCCATTCCGTCCGTGGAAAACATCAAGATTGATTGGAATTCACTAGATCTGATCACACTGCATAAGATTTTGAAAGAAATTGACCATAAAATTGATTTTGTGTTTTTCAATCAAAATGCATCGACATTATCTCCAACTGACTTTGCCACCAGCAAAGATACTCTGGAGTTATGGAACACAGTAAAAAGTTGGTCAAGAAGTCACTGGCTCAGCAGTCAATTACCATATTTCCTGTTACAGTCATTGAATTCACGTCTACACACTGACTGCATATTAGGGTGGATGTTGTCTAGTTTTATAGATATCAAACAAAACGGTGTTGAGAAACATCCAGACTACAGCGGTTATAAATTCACAAACTACCTCATTATGAAAAATTTTTCAAAGACCTTCAAGTGCTTTGGTATTGATCCAAAATTTGAAAAGGCAGAAAAAATACAGTTACTTGTAAAAGATATCTGTTTGAACAAAAGGAAATGTAACGGAAATGTTTTTTCAATTGACTAAGAAAGAATTTACAAATATAATATAAACTAGGAGTGCATAAAAATGAGTGAAAATATTTTAAAGGACAGTTGGATGCCCGAAACACCAATTAGCAAAAGGATCAAGGACAGGATCAAGAAAGCGGGCAAGAGGTTCCATGCCAATGACAACATAGCCGACTACATCGAGGACGGTGAGATTGATGAACTACAGGCAGAGGTACAAGAGAAATTACAGGGTGTGTTGGACAGCCTGGTCATAGACACAGAGAACGATCACAACACGCAGGAGACCGCGAAGCGTGTGGCAAAGATGTATATAAGAGAGACATTCGGTGGCAGGTTCAAACCAATGCCTAGGGTGACAAGTTTCCCAAACATGGGTTACAAGAGCATGTACACGTCGGGACCGATATCAATAAGATCCACCTGTGCGCACCACTTCCAGAACATCGTGGGCAAGGCCTGGGTTGGCATCATCCCCAATGGTGAGGTAATTGGACTGAGTAAATTCAATAGGATAGTGCATCACATAGTGGAGAGACCACAGATACAGGAAGAGATGACCACACAGATAGCAGAAGAACTGAAGAAATATGCCAAGACAGAAAACATAGCAGTCGTAGTCAAAGCAGAGCACCACTGCATGACACACAGAGGTGTGAGAGAACATGAATCAGACATGACCACAGCGATAATGTTGGGTGCGTTCAAAGACGATCCAGCAACCAGAGACGAGTTCTACAAGATCTGCATGAGCATGAAGGGCCATGGATAAGAAGGACAAACAGACATCGGATGGTGTTTGGCAAATGGGAGACTGGGAGATCAGTGATGCCAACACAGGTTCCGCGGCGGAGATGTTCACAGTGGACGGAATGAGTTATAGTTTTGGCGACTTAGGATTCGAAAATGACGAAAAACTGAGGAAGAAATATCCTGCGTTGCAGGACGCGTGGGATCACTACAACAACGTCAAGAAGATGTGCGAGGCAAAGGAGCAAGAAGATGAGAATTAAAGAAGACCTGAAACTGAATTTCGATGATGTGCTGATGGAACCCAAACGTTCAACACTGAGCTCAAGACGAGATGTTGACATGACG
>Ga0255772_10003780_pt1 | contig 14422 bp, 10 predicted proteins | sample 071ome_34_FD_179970 | JGI IMG/M metagenome (GOLD analysis project Ga0255772, IMG submission 179970) | Coastal salt marsh microbial communities from the Groves Creek Marsh, Skidaway Island, Georgia - 071411BT metaG (version 2) | ecosystem: Environmental > Aquatic > Marine > Intertidal zone >...
TATCAGACCTCAATACAAGAGAACCAACATTAACATCGTCAATAATACTATTAAGTCCATCGTGGAAAATCTCTAAATCTCCACCATCACCCAATCTTATCTTATCATTATCACCAAGATTTACATTACCTTGGAATGTAGAAACACCAGAGACGTTTAAGTTATCGAGTTCAGTGTGTCCATCAACGTCCAGATCACCATTAAGATCAGTGTTTCCAGTAACAGTTACAATACCAGAAGCAGAAATATTTCTTGTGGTGATATCTTCACCAAGAGATGCTCCACCATCAACAACAAGATCAGTTACATAAAGCGTCTTAGCATATGCATCATTTTGGAAAGTAGCAATTCCAATAAAAGTCGATAATCCAACAACTTCTAATTGATTAAATGATGCTGTTGTGGTATGAATTGTTACTCCAGATCCAACACTAATTGTATTAGTGTCTCCATTAATAGTAACAGATGAAGATCCAACTGTTAGAACACCAACGATTGATGCATCACCAGCAACATTTAGAGAATCATTAACAAAGACATCGTTCTGGAATGTTCCAATACCAGAGAAGGTAGAAAGACCAGCAACTTCAAGTTGATTGACAGATACTGTTGTGGTATGAACGGTAACACCAGATCCAACACTAATTGTATTAGTGTCTCCATTAATAGTAACAGATGAAGATCCAACTGTTAGAACACCAACAACTTGAACATTATTAGAAATGGTCAGGTCACCAGAAACAGTAGCACCAACACCAGTGGTCTCAAATTTCTTGGAGTTGTCGTAGTAGAGTTCTACTGCTCCGTTTGTGATGAATTTTGCCTTTGTTTCATTTATAGAAGCATTTGCAATAACAACTTCGTTGCTACCAGCAATATACAAATTGCCTTGTCCAGTATCAACTAAATTAGTATGAGCACCAGTGTGTCTAATACTAAAATCATCATTATCACCAAAATTTAGTCTTACATTATCACCAAGATTTGCATTTCCTTGGAATGTAGAAACACCAGAGACATTCAGTGTTCCACGAACATCTAACTTAGCAGTTGGATTTGTGGTTGCAATGCCAACATTACCATCAGAATCTATAACTGCTCTCTCCGACCCTGCAGTAAAGAATGTCAGAGCATCTTCATCTGATCCAGGAGAAGACTCTGGTTTAATATAAGTATCTCCATCAACGTCCTTAACACCACCAAGAGATCCCCAATCATTACCAGGACCAAATCCTTCAAACTGTGAATTAGTTGTATTATATCTAATCTGGCCAGTGACTGCAGTTCCTACTGCATCTTTTTCTGCATCAGTTCCAACAGGAATTTGAATAGAGTTAGTGCTATCAAAGATAACTCTATCTCTAAATGTAGAAACACCAGTTGCTTCTACACCACCGGTAATACTTACACCAGCACCAGTGGTCTCAAATTTCTTGGAGTTGTCGTAGTAGAGTTGTACTGAACCATTTTCAATAAATTTAGCAATATCTTCATTGTCTGCCGCATTTTTAATTCTCAGGTCATTGGAATTAATAATTAGAGCACCTGTTCCAGTATCTTGAATGTAACTAAAACTTCCACTATGATAAATCTGTAAGTCATTACCATCACCAAGTCTCAGTCTATCATTATCACCAAGATCTACATTATCACTAAAAGTAGCAACTCCTACTACATCTAGACCACCACCAGTAATTCTTAACCCAGAACGAGCGGTAGCGATACCAATAGCATCTACATTAACTACATCTTCATAGGTAAGAGTTCCACCAACAGTAACATCACCACTGAATGATGCACTAGTAGCAGTAAGAACACCAGCAATATTAACATTATCTAATTCTGTATGACCTTCAACATCTAGGTCTCCATTGAGATCAGTATTTCCAGATATTGTTGCAATGCCTGCTACAGATAAATTTCCACTAGCAGTTAAACTTCTTGTACTTAAATCATCTCCAAGAGTAGCACCACCTTCAATATTAATCGAAGGTGCTGATAGAGTTCCTCCAACAAACAGATTACCCTCAAAGGTTCCAATACCAACAAAAGTTGATACACCCGAAACTCTGAGATTATCTAATTCCGTATGACCTTCAACATCTAGGTCACCATTAGCATCAATGTTTCCAGTAAAAGTAGAAACACCAGAAACAGTAAGATTGCCTCCATTAACATCTAAACTTCCATTGATAATTGTCTTATTAGATGCTGCAGGATCAATAGTAATATCACCACTCAGTGATGAGAAAGTCGCATCGGCAAGTTGCAAATCACCAACTGTTATACTTGTTGGTGTAATTACTGTCTGATTTAATCCACCATCAGTAACAGTCAAATTACCAGTGGTTTCTAAATCATAAGTTGTTGCAGCAAAACTTACATTACCACTTTCTTGATTGATATAGAATGCTTCACCAACTCTGAAGTCACCTTTATGGTCAATACTTACATAAGATACTTCACCATTATTCAGTTCTGTGACTTCATTTGCCTGAATAACTGTAGTTGGGTCATTAGAAAAATCTTTACCAGATCCAACGTGGTTAAAGTTTAGAGCGAATAGACGTAGATTTACACCTAAACCATCAGCAACAACACCCTGATCACCATACTCAACAGCACAACCAACTGAACGCAAGTCTGCGCCAAACATCTTATAGTCTGCAAGACTAATTGCACTGGCAATACCTGTAAAAGTAGTTCCGTCAGATTGGAAGAACTCAACTCGTTGAGTTGTACCAATACCAACGGAGGTAAAAGTGCCATATCCCTTTCCACTAATCTTAGCATAAGGTGAATTGTAATTGGTAATCGTACCAACAGCAACTACAGAACCACCAGAATCAAACAACTTAACAACGTCGTTGACTGCTGGTGTCACTCCAGGAGTTCTAAACTTAAGCCTCGTTTCTGCGGTTCCAGCTATACCTACTGTACCAGATGTACCAACAATCGCTTGAGATGCGAAGTAGTGGAAACAGTTAAGGTACTCGGCACGAGCACCGTTCGTGAGAACAATACCTTTATTATTTGGAGTGAAGAAAGTAACCTCATTGAAAAGCATTCCTGCTTCCAATGAATTTGAAGCAACTTCAGAACCATCAACCAATGCTCCACGTCCAGCAACATAAGTCGTTGGTGGATTGTCAGCAGTATCATAACCATAAGGATCAGTAGCACTAAGTGTAGATCCAGTATTAAGAACCGTTACCCTTTGAATATAAGGGCTTCTGGTCGTGATGGCAATACCAGGAGCATATGCGAAGGCATAACCAGTATCATCGGTAGAATTATAATATGAATTTCTGACAGTAAAATCTTCTAATGTTGATACATCATTCAGTAAGAAGACATTATTTGTTTTTGTAGCATCACTAGGTCTGATTGTAGTTGCTCTTAAACCAGCACCCTTTACAGTAACACCTCTAGGAACTGTCAGTGGAACTGTTTCTTCATAGGTTCCTGCCGAAATATTAATAAGATCCCCATTACCAGCAACACTCAGTGCCTGAGCGATAGTAAGGTATGGTTCGTTTATGTTGTTACCACTGTTCGAATCGCTACCTGTAGTGGCAACATAGTACGTTTGTCCAAGTGCATTGAGATCACCGTCAAATGAGGATGCGGTAAGAATGCCAGATACATTTACATTATCAAACTCGGCATGACCATCTACATCTAGATCAGCATTGAGATCAACGTTTCCTGAGAACGTAGAAACACCAGTTGCCTCTACACCACCAGTAATACTTACACCAGCACCAGTGGTCTCAAATTTCTTGGAGTTGTCGTAGTAGAGTTCTGCCGAACCGTCAACATTAAACTTTGCTAGTGTTTCAGTGTTTACCTGATTGCCAATAACTACTGAAGCATCTCCAAGTAGATTTAGATTTCCAGTTCCAGTATCTTGAATATAACTTTGTCCACCAGAATGATATATTCTTAAATCATTACCATCACCCAAATAGATTGTATCATTATCACCAAGATATACATTTCCTTGGAATGTAGAAACACCAGAAACATTTAAGTTATCAAGTTCAGTATGCCCATCAACATCTAGATCAGCATTAAGATCAATGTTTCCTGAGAAAGTAGAAACACCAGTAACACTTAAATTCCTAGTTGAAATATCATCTCCAATTGATGATCCACCTTCAACATTAAGAGCTGGTGCATATAAAGTACCACCAACATAAACATCACTTTCAAACGTACTAACACCAACGACAGTAGAAACACCAACTACATATAAAGTTCCACCCTCAATATTTCCAGCAACGTCTAAACTCTTATCAACAATAACATCTTCATAAAAAGTAGAAAATCCAGTAATGCTTAACTGGTTTGCAAAACTAGATCCAAAGACAGTAACACCAGCACCAGTGGTTTCAAACTTCTTAGAGTTATCATAGTATAGTTCTACTGAATCATTGGGTTTGAAAACTGCTATTGGTTCATCACTAGTATCCTTTCGGATAGTCATGTTTGAATCACTTTCTACAAATAATTCACCAGTATTATTTTTGATGTAACTATTAGTTCCATCATGATGTATTTCTAGATCATTACCAGCACCAATTCCCAGTGTAACATTATCATCAAGATTTACATTATCGTTAAAAGTAGAGACTCCTACTACATCTAGTCCACCACCAGTAACTCTCAGTCCAGCTCTTGCTGTTGCAATTCCTACAGAGTCAACATTGACTACATCTTCATACTTAAGAACACCACCAACGGTTACATCACCACTGAAGTTAGCGGATGTTCCATTTATTGAACCGATAAATGTTGAAATACCATTTGCAGTTAAGTTTCTAGTTATAATATCATCGCCAATCGAAGCACCACCACCAGAACCCGAAGTTAAAGCGCCAGCAATATATACATCGCTCTGAAACGTACTTATTCCAGAAACAGCAAAAGCACCACCAACAAAAGCGTCTGTTGAAGTGATAGTTGATGCTGTACCTATCTCTAGACCGTTCTTTACCCTAAAATTTTGTGTTCCCACAGGTTCACTTTCCCCCGATGGTTTTTTAGGTATTTATCAAACCTTTACTGCATCGAAGATTATATTATAAGTTGTGATACCAGAACTTGCTGGTGTGGCAAGAAGTCTTAAGTTTCCACCAGATACATCCACATCATATGTAGCAACTACGGATGTATTGTAAATTGCACCATACTCATTATAGTATGCTGTAGATCCATCATGAAGTGCAGTAATCTTAGTCGTGTGATAATTTCCACCCTCGGTCGCTTGGATTGTATAGTCTATAGAACGATAGGATGCTACTGGAACTGCAGAGTGAATTCCAATCTGTGAAGTTGTTGTTGTCTCTGCTGTTGTTGTACCATAAGAAACCCTATCATCAATAGAAATATATCCATGAACATCAAGAGATTCATTTGGAATAGTTGTTCCAATTCCAACATTATAATTGGTATGAATACCAACATATGGTGGATCTGAAGAAACCCAATAGTTACTAATTCCAGCATTGCTTGTATCAACCCACTGCTGACTATTACCATCATCATAGTAAATCTTGAGTTGACCATATACGCTATCCCACCACAGGTCTCCTGCAAGTGGTGATACTGGTGGGAACTCACCAATAACTGCTAGATTCTCACCACCATTTGTATCAACCCACTGAGTACTATCACCATCAGCATAATAAACTTTCAGGTCTCCAGTGTCACTTTCCCACCAGAGGTCGCCTGCCCTTGCACCACCTGGTGGTTCGGTTGAAACAGAAACTCTTGCACCACCAACACTATCAAGGTCAATAACAACAGTGCTTCCATATCCAGTGATACTGAGACCAGTACCAACAAAGTTAATATCAGTAAATCCAGTACCAACTCTTGCCTCTGGGGTTATAACTCCAGAAGTTGGATTTACTTCGGTAGATCCAATACCAACACCAGCAACGAATAAGATGCCATCCTTATAGAGATCACCGTTGAAGTTAATATCACCATTAACGTCCAGGTCATAATTTGGATCGGTAGAAGCAACACCAACAGGACCAGCAAAGTATGCTCCACTATCAACTTGGAATGCTTGTGCGCTAGTTCCTGTAGAAGTTCCCGTTCCTACCAGTACTGGACCAGTTGTAAATGTTGTTAATCCAGAAATGATGAGAGTATCACCATTTATATTACCTGTAAGGGTGGCATTACGTGCCGTGAATTCATCAAATACCAGATCATCAGCAACGTAAAGATCACCACCAACATAGAGATCACTTTGGAATGTACCAATACCAGTGAAAGTAGAAACACCACCAACATTAATTGGTCCAGTGATATCTACGAAAGAATTGATATCAAGGTAAGAACCAAATGTTGTTACTCCAGATATATTAACATCATCAAGTTCAGTAAGTCCATTTACATCTAGATTTCCTTCTAAGTCTAGATCAGCATTAGCATCTATGTTACTGGTGAATGTGGAAACACCATTAACATTTAATTGTGTGGAAGTGAGATCACCAATATCATAAATCTCTGTTCCTGTACCAACAACTCCTGTAATTTCCTTATTGACTATCTCAAACCAGGCACCACTATGTGCAAAGAAAGCTTTACCATAACTATGAACATGAGCAAATGCACCATGATATGTTCCAGCATCAGGAAGATCTGAATAGTTAGAATATAGGAAAGGTATTACGTTACTTGTGCCAGCACCAACAATTCTTCCACCAAAAGTAGAAGCGCCAGATACATTTACAGTGTTTAATTCAGTATGTTGCTCTACATCTAGATTACCGTTGGCATCAATATCACCAGTAAATGTAGAAGCGCCAGATACATTTACAGTGTTTAATTCAGTATGACCATTTACATCTAAGTCAAATGCGGTTACAATCCCACTAATATTAATCTGTGGGACTTCTAAAGTATTGTATATTGTTACTCCGTAACCAGTAGTCTCAAACTTTCTAGAATTGTCATAATAAAGTTCTACTGCACCATCAACATTAAAGTTTGCATAACTTTCACTACCATCAGCATTTGCAAAATAAATTGCTGCAGTTCCTCTGATATTAAGATTACCAATACCATCATCTACGATGTAAGAATTTGATCCATCATTATAGATCTGTAAATCATTGCTTCCACCAAGATTAATTCTGTCGTCATTACCAAGATAAATGTCATCTTGGAAAGTAGCAATTCCAGTGAATAGTGAAGTATGAGTAACTTTTAAATGGCGAGTGGTTGTAAGACCAGTAACATCAAGAGTTGAAGATCTTACATGATCAATGGAAGAGATTCCAATATAATCCAGAGTTGTACCCTGGAGATGAGTAGCAAATCCTACATCAATATATGATGTTTTTGCATCAAGAACTTCAAAGTTTCCTCTTGTGATTGTTGCGGCAGTACCTGTAATATTTCTCGCGCTGATGCTAAAATCGCCAACCTTAACATCACCAACAGCAAGTCTAATCTCGTTAGGAACAAGAGTAGATCCAATACCAACTGCCTGATTAGTCAACCATGCATCAGTGGTTCCAACACCCATTGTGTTGTGCTTATACCACAACCACTGCTTATAAGTATTTGGTAAGCTATTAATTCCAGTAACTTGAAGAGGAACTAAGTAATGTCCTTCAGTACTAGCAACAGCAATACCAGAAGAATTTGCAGTATTATCTGTTGGAGTTGTTGTAGTAGTAAATCCAAGAATTAATTCTTTGTCTTCAATTCTTACTGTTTCAGCATCAAGAAGAATTGAAGTTCCACCAATACTTACGTCACCTTGAATGGTGAGGTTTCCATAGAATACTGAATCTGGAGCATGAATATCAAAGTCATTAGTGACTTCTAAGTTATATGCTGTAAGAGTTCCAGATACATTTACATTATCAAGTTCAGAATGTCCATTTACATCAATATTTCCTTCTAGATCTAAATCACCATTAGCATCTAGATTACCACCAATTGTAGTAACGCCAGAAATATTAACATTGTCAAGTTCTGTATGCCCTTGAACATCTAAATCACCACCAACTGATACATCACCACCAAGAGTCAAATCACCACTAAGTGTGGAGATACCAGCAACATAAAGATTGCCCTGTATATCAGTTTGCTTACCAATTGAAGTAAATCCGGTGATTACACTATCACCAATTACTTCTAATTGATATAGTGGATCAGAATTACCTACTCCAAGTTTTCCAGAAACGTAAGCACCACCAGTAACTTGCAGTTTTTGATTACTTATTCCTGTTGAGTAATCATTGTTAATGAGTACCTCACCAACAGTATTAATCCGCATTCTATTCGAACCGGATTCAGATGGTCTAACTTGATAGTTTGCTGTTCCAGTTTGGAAGATAATGTGCCCAGCAGTACCACTTCCAGACTCTGATCTAATATACAGATCGCCAGCATTGTCCTCAAAAGCAGAACTAGATTGACCAGGATCTACAAGAGCAATCCAAGGTCCACTTTGATCAAATACTGTTAGATTAGCAAATGGATTCGTATATCCGATACTAACATAGGTTGAAATATAAGCACCACCATCAACCTGCAACGTTTGGTTGAAAGTTCCTGTTGATGTGGCACCACCAACTAAAAGAGTACTCTCTACTGTAGTAACACCAGCAACATATACAGTGTCATCTACACGAAGATTCCCACTTACTCTTTCATTACCTATAACATATAAAGAGTTTTCTTCAGCGGTACTGGTTCCAATACCAACCTTACCGATAGTTTGTAAAACGGTACTACTCTCGGTAAATGATGATATACCAAGATTTAAATTAGATTTTCTGCCGCTGAGAAACTTGCCCATTTCTTATATTATTAGTTAAGTGTTTCCAGAATGCTGACGGTTAATTTCAAATTACTATCGTTGCTACCAGATAGTTGCAACGAATCACCAGACTCAAGAATCAATCTGCCATTTATAAGACTAAGAGTGTCTTTCCCCTCAATAGGGAAGTCTTTAACAATTTCAGTAGTAGTTACCGTTCTCTGATGAGAAAGAGAAACAGAATGTGATACAGAATCAATGTTAGCGACTTGTGCTAACAGAACAACACCACTGTACCCAACGGGAGCAGTGTAGATACCAACAGGACTTGTTGGTGCAACATATGTAACTGTTTTAAATACGTTTAATGGTAAAGCCATTTTATTAATTTCCTCCTAGTGCTAGAATTAATGGCGTCACGTTTGCAAACAAACTCTTCGAATAGAAATTACCAGAAATAGTTCCAGTCAATTGATTGATAATAACACCTTCACCAATTCTAAAGTTTCCAGCCTGATCGGTACTGGTATAAACGACCAATCCACCATTAGTCATATCAACTTCATTATCTTGAATTACAATACCACCATTCTTAGGAAGAGCAGCGGCAATAGTTGTACCAGATCCAACATACTCAAAAGAATGACCAGATGCTAGCAAACGACTTTGCTTAAAGAATGGAACTGTAGTTCCTACTCCAACAGAGAATGGAATATTTTCATTAACAGTTATAGTACATATTCCAGATGAAGTAATTTCTGTCGAACTTTCAATAGCAAAGTATGAAGGAAGAGTTTTAACATATCCCGTTGCCGTATTAAAACCAACGTCTGGAGCAGAAAAAGTTACACTAGGTGTAGTAGTATAACCTCTTCCACTTGAAATCAATAAAACGTCACTAACAGACCCATCTAGAGTTTCTGCAGCTGCAGTGGCAGTAATTCCCCATTCAGTGGATGGGTCATCAATAGTTACTGTTGGTGGAGAAGTATATCCAGTTCCACCAGAACTAACAACAACTTTAGAAACTGTGTTGTAGAGATGGTCAAAATAAACAACTTGACCATCAAAAGGTCTAGTAACATTTACAGAAACACTTCCAGGACTATAAAAAGTGTGGCGAATCGTTGAAACAGATCCAACATTTACTTCAAAAGTTGTAGTTGATGGAGTTGCTTTAACCTCAAAAACGTATCCATTATTTCCTGATGGATAATATAGTGGTGTTACTCCACCATCATAATCACAAGTAAATCCAACACCGTTAAGTGTAACACCCATTCCAACGTTAAACCCATGAGCAGATGCTGTGGTTGCCGTTAAAACGCCAGTAATATGATCATAATCAGCACCAGTGACTTGTAAGGTGCTCACACCAACATTAACTGTAAATACTGATGAATTAACTGGTGCTGATTCAAGAAGAGTTCCAGAGAACTTTAACGGACTCACACCATCAGAAACTAATCCGTAGTTACCAAATGATGAGTTTGAGTTGGTTAGGTCGCAAGCACCACCAGAACCAGTAAATACAGCAGTTTCATCACAGATAGTAAAGAGAGAAACTAACTGAGCATATCCCTCGTTCGTAATAGATGCTCCAATTCCTGCTTCATTATACTGAGTATAAGAGTCAAGAACCATTGACTTCAATGGTCCAAGAGCATGATTTCCATCGACTCTCAGACCAATACTTCTTGGGATAAAGTTTGTGCAGTTTTGAATATAAGGAGATTGTGCAAAATATTTGATATCATTTGGATTGAAAGCAAAGATTGCTCCAGTATTGGCCGAACCAACAAATGACATCTCGGTAATATAATTACCAGGACTTACATAAAAGAGATCACCTTGATTTTGTGGAGTAACCGATACCTCTCTCAGATTATCTCCAACAATACTTATTTGAGATGGAAGTGCAATAGGATTATCTTCTAGATAAGTCCCAGCACTAACTTTAATAACAGTTCCTGCTGTTGCGATTCCAACTGCTGCTTTGATTGTTCGTTTGGCGTCTCCGAGTTTGACTCCTGTGTTGTCGTCGTCTCCGTCTGTTGTGACATATAAAACATTAGTGACTTCTGTACCGGCGGTAAGATTAACAACCTCCGTAGCGATACCAGTAGCTGCAAACCTATCTCTTATCGTAAATAGGTTCGCATCATAAGTGTTAAGAGCTAATTCTCCCGTCTGTAAATCGGAAACCTGGGGAATTTTTCCAGGCACCGCAGATCGTTTGATTCTATACGGTGTTGCCATTTATCGCATTCGGTATGTACCAAAAGAAGCAGTATATACTGCCTTTGATTTATTTATTCAAGTTGCGTTATTCCTTCTTGGGCGATACGCAAACAAGTTAGTCGGTGGATCTGGTTTCATCCAGTCCTTAATTTTTTCATATCTCTGAATACTAAAAAACTCCTGAGAAAGATACCAATCTTCCCAAGGAGTATGACCTTTATCTTGATTGCAATCATGGCAGGCACACACAACATTCTTTGTGTAGTCTGCTCCACCCTTTGAACGGGGAACAATGTGATCTAATGTGAGTCCTTCTTCAGACCCACAATAGGCACATTTATTACCCCATTCTTCCTTTATCTTCCTCCTCCACATTCTTTTCGCTTCTGCCGAACTTGTTGTCTGGAGATTGAAGACATAGGCTTGCGGGGAGTTGTATAGGGGCATAAAAGAATTTTGCCGTTTTAGTTATTTATTTGTTTTGAAATCAACATGTTTCTTTTTACATGCTCCACGTGCCCATGCTCTTGCCATGCTGTCTACATGAGAACAAGGTTTTCCTTTCTCACCACAGTAGGGACACTTAGCATCATTTGGATCATTAGGGTATGAAAACTTCGGCATTGTCTTCCTCTAAGATAGGTTGAACTTCCCATGATCCACCAACACCACCATCCATATTCACAACAATATCCCGAGTAGGAAGTTGCTTACCGAAAGATACATCAACAATATCACCAGGATAAGGTGTAAATTGATAGTAGTGTCCATCACCTTTCATGGCAACAAGAGTGGTTGCATCTTGAAGAGATCCACAATCAGCAATCTTTTTACCACCTGGTTGAAATACAGAATAAAAACCGTTCATTTCTTTTCGTATGGGTGTGCCTGTTTCAAATCAGGATTTGGTTGGGAAGGAACTACTGGGTTCCTAGTTACATTTTCAATTACAATAAAGGCATCACTTTGATAACTTACTGTACCATAAGGTTTTGCCCACTTGGGGTTAGCACCTTCAGTCTGGTGAATGCCGCTGTTGGCAACTCCACCAATCTTGACACGAAGTTCATCATTTGGATCCCAATCCATCTTACCAAGAGCAATTGCTAGTTGCCCTAGCATATCAGCACTTGGGAATTTCTCTTTCATCACATTTTCCTCTGGTTCCAGGTTTCCGATCATCTCTTTTCAAGTAGTAAAGATTTGGCCAAGTATCCATTATTATAGCACGAAGTTTGTCTGGTGTCTCAGAACTAATCATTCCCCTGAACAGAGTCCCAATCTTTTTGGAATTGCTCAAGACCCTTGTCGGTCAGAACGTTTTTGTACATTCCCCAAAAAACTTTAGGAGGAATAGTAACTACATCAGTTCCAGCAAGAGCACATTGTTCTACTTGACGTACATCACGAACTGATGCACTCAAAATTTGAGTCGTTGTAAATTGACCGTTGCCAGTATATGCCTGACGAATATCCTTAATAAGTCCAATACCATCAATAGAATTGTCCATCCAACGACCGACAAATGGTGAGACATATGCTGCACCTGCTTTCTCTGCAAGGATTGCCTGAGCAACAGAAAAAATTAGAGTTACATTAACCTTATACTGATTCATTGCAAGTGCCGTACAAGCTTTGAGACCCTCAACTGTACATGGAACTTTAATAGTTACGTTCCACAAACCATTGAATGCTTGTGCTTGATCTATCATCTCTTCGGCAGTATCAGCAACGACTTCTGCAGAAACGGATTGCAAACTAGAGAAAGAAGTAGAGATCTCTTTAATAACTTCTACCGGATCTCTTCCACTTTTTTTGATAAGAGTTGGATTAGTCGTTACCCCATTTACTAATCCAGTTTCATGTGCCTTTGCAATTTCGGTAACGTCGGCGGTATCTAGAAAAATTTTCATGGATTGTGATTCTTGTTTTCCTTAATTTTTTGATATCCCCAAACAGCGAGGGTGCCGATACCTAGACCAGCAATACAACAGAGTAACATATGAATAATGTGTTCGAAGGTTGTGTGATCAGCGTGGTTCATCATTTAGGTTTTTTAACGGGAAAGGTTGATTCCATTGCCGTAGTCAACAGCAATGCAAATCCAAAAACAAATAAGTGTTCCATGTCATCCAAAGTACATTACACTAAGAGTAAATACAACAAAGATGATGACCGTGAAGATCATCAATCCTACACCTGCCCAGGGAACCCAGGCAGGCATAGGTTCATAGTTGTGGTTATGAGACATGTAGTGTTCCAATCATACCAGCACCCTTGTGAGGATCACACCAGAAGGTATAGTCTCCTGCTTCGGGGAAGGTGATATCAAAACTCTCACCAGGAGCAAAAGCAAGGTCTCCGTGTGAGAGTTCGGGGTGATCTTCAACGATCACATTATGGGGTGGGAGCATACCATTCACAAAATGAACGGTGTCTCCTGCGGATATTGTAACATCTGCTGGGTCAAAAATCAAGTTACCATTTGATCCCATTGTAATATCTACTGCCCAGGCGGGAGCAGCAAAAAGAATTGTAGCAAACAGTGCAAGAAGAAACTTCATTAGGTATTTGTAACTATCACTATCTAGGAGGTTTTCTTTTCCCAGGAAACAATTCTATGTCTTTATACCGTGGGTTTGTTAGGAATTCCTGATGAATCATTTCACCAAGTTCATCAGCACACTTACACCACTCTTTTCTCAGTTCTTTTGCCTTTGGGTCTTTATTACAATACAACTCAAACCATTCACGCCATAGGACAGCACATTCATCAGACTTCTTTTGAAGATGTGGTTCCCTATACACGGGAGGAACCCTCTGTTTGGGTTGTGTGCCCTAGACTACATTACTATTTAACGAAGTACATGCGGCGACGATACTGCTCACCAGGACAATTTTCAAGGTGGTCAATCTCTTCTTCTGGGAGGAAGTTGATACCTCCAAGCAGTTTGGCACCAATGAAAATATCAGCAGACTTCTCACACATTAAAGTGGCAGCAGCACAATCCTTTTGGTAGGGGGATGCTGTAATGATACCATGATTTTCCAAAAGAACTAACTTAGGAAAGTATCCATGCTCATCAACGAAAGCACCAACATACTTCTCTACATTTTTGAGTAGGCGAGCACCAGGAGGAGCATAAGGAACAAGGCAGGATACGACACCGTTTCTTACGATCTGATCTGGGAACCAACGTTGATAAGCAAAATCTTCTATCGCAGGAGAACAAAGAATCTGTGTGGTCTTTGGTGGATGTGTATGAGCAATATAATTGATTTCTGGAAAGTGCTTCATAATCCATGCATGGAATAGCACTTCAATACTTGGTTTCTTTTGATTTGGATTAATCTGTTTAGCGTCGGTATTTACTAATACTAAGTCTT
>Ga0255772_10003783_pt1 | contig 14411 bp, 9 predicted proteins | sample 071ome_34_FD_179970 | JGI IMG/M metagenome (GOLD analysis project Ga0255772, IMG submission 179970) | Coastal salt marsh microbial communities from the Groves Creek Marsh, Skidaway Island, Georgia - 071411BT metaG (version 2) | ecosystem: Environmental > Aquatic > Marine > Intertidal zone > Salt...
CCTTGCATTACGGCAGCAGAGGTGTCATCGCAAGAAGACTCAATAGCTAAAATTAAAGGCTCTTTTTTCAAGGTCATATGTTAAACAAAGATAACGGCTTAACTCCAATTCGAAAACGACTCTCTCTGGGTGTTAAGATAATATTGACTTTAGGTCTTTTTCTTTTCGCTTTGACTATTATTGGGTCGCTTACACCCGTTCAAACTTATGTTGCAAAACGCCTTGTAAAACAACTCACTCAAGAATTTGGATTAGAAGCGAATTTAGGTGGTGTGCGCGTAAATCCCTTAGAACTCAATTCTCAGTTAACCGATCTTTATTTTGAGGACAATAGGGGAGATACCTTACTCTACATAAGTTCAATTCGTGCATCTCTACTTTCCCTATCTGATTGGTCCTCTAGTAAAGGAGGTAATTACAGGGTTGGCGCCTCAGTACTTTATTACCGCATTCCTAAAGGTGACTCTGTGGCGACATTGAATCGCTTTCTTGAAGCTTTGCCTTCAAATGCCAATCAACAGAAAGATTGGAGCTCAAAACGAATTGAGGCTAGAAATCTTAGTGTTCGATATATCGATGAAAATCGCAGTACAAGCCCCGTAAAGGTAGATGTAAATCAATTGGTGGTAGAAGATTTAAAACGTTTCAATGGACTTTTTTCAGGAAAGGTGACGACTTCGATAAGGGAGGTGCCAACATTAGGTTCTTCAACATTATCTGCACGAATCAGACAAGTAGGAGGAAGATGGGAAGCCCTCGATTTAAATCTCCGAACGGCTAAGGATGAATTGAATTTACCATGGGTGGGTGTCCAGACAAATCCTTTTAATATATCTGCAGAAATGGCTCCTTCTTTCATAAGTCCCGAACTCATGAAAGCGATAATCCCGACCGTTCAAATTGAAAGTTCCATGTATGTTCAAGGGGAAGTTCAGGCAACCTCTGATTATATTAGTCTTAATCGTGCCTATGTAGAGCTTGGGGATTCAAATGCAGAGGTTTCCTTAGATCTGTCTACAAATAAGGGTATAGCTATTCGAGAATTAAGTCTTACCAATGCGAAACTACAGGTTAAAACTTTGGCTAGGCAATTGGCACCTAAAAGAACCTCTTTTTTGGATAACCCAGACTTAAAGGAAAGTCAATTTCATGGATTAATTCGTTGGTCCTCGATTAAAGATACGATGGAGATTGATGTTATTGGACTTTGGAATCACTCAGAAGTAAATCTGCAGTACACCAAAAATACAAGGGAAGAGAAGGTGGTTGCAGACTTTGATAACTACCCCCTTTATTTAATTCGACCGGGTGCCCAAGAAACGCTATCTGGACAAGCTGTTCTTCAAAAATTAAATACTGGTAATTTCTGGACTGTGGAGGGTCTCATCGAAAAGGTGTCTTCAAACTTTTATCAGCTTTATGATATTGCTCTAAAGGGGTCTATGAAATCTACTCTTTTTACTGGTCAGCTAAGCAGTCGATCCCCAAAAACCTCTTTTGTTTGGGACGGTTATCTAGACGTATCTTCAGGGTTTAGATCGAAATCAGTTTTAACTTTAAATGGTTTCGATACCTCGGTTTTTAAGGGTGGTTATTTAGAGGTTCTTCTCAATGGTCGGATAGAATCAGAGCTATGGGGTACTCAATTTTCAGATATTCAAGGAAGTATTTCTTCGTCAGGAATTTCTGCAAAGACCCCTACTGGTCAATCTATTGCCTTAGGTTCTTTTCAATTCGGTGCATCACTGATTAATAATGACACCCACCAAATCCAATTTCAATCAACAGATTTGATCAATGGATCTATTCGAGGGAACTACCATTTGATTGATTGGTCTACTCTAAAAGAATATAAACTACCTGAAGATCTTGTTTTAAGGGCAGATATCGATACTGGAGATTCGTGGAGTGAGCTTTTTAAACAGTCTTTAAGTATTCCCGCGATTAGTGGATTTCTAGATTACCGGCCTGATTACTATAAAACTTCCCTTTGGCTTTCCTCGGTACGGTATCAAACTACATTAATGGAGGCTTTCAGAATAGAAGGAAATACAGGAGGTACTTTAAATATTCAAGCCGATCGATTTTCAAACCCTCTTTTAAACATTAAAGATGTTCGTTTAGTTCTTACCGAATCTGAGGGAGTCTTTTCCTTCACATCATTGAATCGTTTTTCAGACCGCTTAGATCTTAGAGCTCGGGTTGAAAGACCTTCAAAAGGCGTGTATGCTTTTGATTTTAGTAACACTGATTTTACGCTTAAAGGCGCAGATTGGCGGCTTATTGAAAACCCTCAAGTAGTCATTGATTTAAATAATCAAACGCTTCGATCTTCAGAAATTGTTTTGAATAGAAGGGCCGGTGGTAATTTGCAATTTACCCTTGATTACAGAGATGAGGATAACTACGACTTTGATTTTACCGCCGAGTTTGTGCCATTGGCATCAATAACTCCCGATGTAAGGAACCTTGAACTTTCTGGGTTAACTACGGGGACCTTTAAATTGTCGAACAAACAAGGAAAGTTAAGCCCATTATTTAACATGGGTGTCGAAGAGTTTTCGATCAACGGTGCAGGTCTTGGGTTCTTGAATGGCACTATCCTAGGAAACGAAGGAGGAGATGAGTTTGATCTCAAATTTGACCTTCGAAAAGGAAGTCAAGCCTTCTTTGAGATTGAAGGTGTTTTAGAGTCAAAAGAAGACCAACTTTTAACTAACCTTAAAGGGGAGTTTGACCGTATGCCATTAGCACCTTTATCGGCCATTGGTTCTTCGGTCTTTGATTCGTTAAAAGGTACATTTACAGGTCCTATTTCTTTAATAGGGAATTTGAAAGAAGCCCAACTATCGACTAGGTTAAATATTGCCGATGGAGGTATTCGGTTTCCTTATTTAGGAATGAATTATACATTTAATCCCGAAGCGACTATTGAAATAACACAGGAAGCAATTCAATTTAATGATATCATTCTTAGTGACTCCCAAGGATTAACGAAAACGCGCCTAATGGGATCTATCGACCATAGCTATTTTAAAGACTATCGTTTAAATCTTGCCATAGATACGGGGGATGAACCTTCATTGATGCTTAATACGCCTTATAGAGACGGAGCGCTTTACTATGGAAAGGGTCTTGTAACGGGTACTGCGAGTTTTAAAGGCCCATTTAATTCGCCTGTGATTAGTGTGAAGGCAAAGACGTTTGCGGGAACAGAAATACAGATTCCACTAGAAACAGAGACGACTGATTTTACCGATGACTACATACGTTTTGTAAGCGATGTCAGTGAGGAAAAAGAAGAAGAACTAATTCGTCAAAATTCATCCTCTAAGATTGCCTTAGATTTTGACCTAGAAATTACCCCTGAAGCTGAGGTAACTGTTTTAGTGGATCAGATATCTGGTACCGAGTTAAAGGGTAGTGGAACAGGACTCCTTCTCATGCGTTTAATAGATGGTGAGTTTTCGATGTTTGGAGATTACGCCGTTAGTTCTGGTAATTTCAATTATCGATTTGGAGGATTAATTGATAAAGATTTTGATTTACAGCCAGGAGGTACCATTACTTGGCAAGGCGATCCTTACAATGCTCAATTGAATCTGACAGCTCTTTATCGTCTGAGTGCTAATCCGGCTCCTTTGTTGAATTCAAGTAGTTATCCTAGGCCAGTAAATACCGATGTTTCTATTCGTTTAGGGGGGGCGATTTTACAACCCCAAATCGATTTCGGTATCAATTTTCCCAACTTAAGTTCAGTAATACGAAGTGAAATTGAGTATCGATTGAGAGATCAGTCTACGCTCGAAAGAAATGTTTTCTTTTTGTTAGCTCAAGGCAGTTTTGTGAATGATCAAATGGGAATTTCGCAAGGAGTTCTTACTGGTAACTTGATGCAATCGGCTTCAGGATTGTTAGATCGTGTACTTGGCGAATCAGAATCGTTTGATTTAGGCCTTTCCTATGAACAAGGCTTTACTAGCCCTCAATCGAATGTAGATATAGAAGATCGAATAGGCGTAACGGTAAGTACTAAGCTTGGTAAACGTGTTTTATTTAATGGGAAATTAGGGGTTCCTGTTGGAGGTGTAACAGAAACGGTTGTTGCCGGGGACGTAGAATTACAGGTAATTTTGAATGAAGAAGGTACATTGAGTGCCAAGATCTTTAATAGAGAAAATACGTTAAGCCAAGTGTTTGTGGGTGCTCAGGGCTACACCCAAGGCTTAGGTCTTAGTTATCAAGTCGATTTTGAAAACTTCAAAGATTTAATTCGAAGAGTATTAAAATCGGCGAATCAAGCGGATTAATTAGCAGATTTAATTAGATTTGGCGCGACAAAACTATGAATCAATCAATCAAAAGAATTGGAGTACTTACCTCAGGAGGGGATTCTCCAGGGATGAATGCGGCTATCCGTTCGGTAGTTCGTACTTCTGCGTTTCACGGTCTCGAATGTACTGCGGTATACCGAGGATACCAAGGCTTAATTGACGGAGATTTTGAAGAGTTTAATGCTCGCTCTGTGAATAATATAATTCACAAAGGGGGTACGATATTGAAGTCGGCACGTTGTGAAGACTTTAGAACTCTAGAGGGTCGAAAAAAGGCTTACGATAACATTCAAAAAGCGGGTATGGATGCTCTTGTTGTTATCGGTGGAAACGGTTCTCTAACAGGAGCTCAAAAATTAAACGAAGAGTTTGGCTTTCCCGTAATGGGAATTCCAGGAACTATCGACAACGATATTTTAGGAACCGATTACACGATTGGTTTCGACACAGCGATCAATACTGTGGTAGAAGCTATTGATAAAATTCGCGACACTGCGAGTTCTCACAATCGCCTCTTTTTTGTTGAGGTAATGGGTCGCGATGTTGGTTTAGTAGCCTTAAATAGTGGTGTAGGAGCGGGTGCAGAAGAAATCTTGATTCCTGAACAAAATCTAGGGCTTGATCGAATGCTCGAATCTTTAAAACACAGTAAGGAGTCAGGAAAATCATCAAGTATTGTAGTTGTTGCTGAAGGAGATAAGACTGGAAAGAACGTTTTTGAACTAAAGGAATACGTTGAAAAACACCTACCGATTTACGATGTTCGAGTTTCAGTTTTAGGGCATATGCAAAGAGGTGGTTCACCTACTTGTTTTGATCGTGTCTTAGCCTCTAGAATGGGGGTAAAGGCGGTAGAATCGTTAATGGAAGGAAAAACCAATTATATGATTGGTGTTGAAAATAATAAAATGGTATTAACTCCTATTGATTACGCCATCAGCGGATTAACCCCGATTGATGAAGAATTAGTTCGGGTATCTGATATCATGAGTTTTTAATTAATTAATAATCATCAAATAATTATAAAATGGGAAAGTTGAAAGTAGGTATTAACGGATTTGGTCGTATCGGACGTATGGTTTTCCGTGCAGCAACACAGAGAGACGATATCGAAATTGTAGCGATCAATGATTTATTAGAATTAGATCACTTAGCCTATCTATTAAAATACGACTCGGTACACGGTAACTTTAAAGGAACCGTTGAAATCTCTGGCGACCAATTAATCGTTAATGGAAATGTGGTTAGAATAACTGCAGAGAGAGATCCACGTAACTTAAAGTGGGATGAAGTAGGAGCGACTGTAGTTGCCGAGTGTACAGGTATTTTTACCACTCTTGATATGGCACAACAGCACATCGAGGGAGGTGCTAAGAAAGTAGTAATTTCTGCTCCTTCAAAAGATGCTCCGATGTTTGTAATGGGAGTAAATCACAATGAAGTAAAAGCAACAGACACTATTGTATCAAACGCGTCTTGTACTACCAACTGTTTAGCTCCTTTAGCTAAAGTTCTTAACGACAACTTCGGAATTGAGGAGGCATTAATGACAACGGTGCACGCTACTACGGCAACGCAAATGACCGTTGATGGTCCTTCTAGAAAAGACTTTAGAGGAGGTCGTTCAGCTTTACTGAACATCATTCCAGCAGCTACGGGTGCAGCTAAAGCGGTAACAAAGGTTATCCCTGCATTAGAAGGTAAGCTAACGGGTATGGCTTTCCGCGTTCCTAACGCAGACGTTTCTGTTGTTGACCTTACGGTTAAATTATCAAAAGAAACTTCTTACGAAGAAATCAAGAAAACCTTCAAAGCTGCTTCTGAAAATGAATTAAGAGGAGTTTTAGGTTATACTGAAGATCTAGTGGTTTCACAAGACTTTATTGGAGATGCAAGAACTTCAATTTTCGACGCTGATGCAGGTATCGAATTGAACTCAACCTTCTTTAAATTAGTTTCTTGGTACGATAACGAAGCTGGATATTCGAATAAACTAATTGATCTAGCACTTCACGTTGCATCGATCTAAGTATAGGTATTTATGATCTTAATCGTAGATAGCGGTGCAACCAAATCTGATTGGATTGCACTCAATGAAAAAGGAGAAGAGCTTTTTAAAACGCAAACTTTAGGTTTATCGCCTGAAGTTTTGACAAGAGAAGTTATTGAGGATCGTTTGGCGAATAATTTTGAGATTTCTCAGAACCGCGAAAAGGTTTCTCAACTTCATTTTTATGGTGCAGGTTGTGGAACAGAGCGTATGAAGAAGTTTCTAAGTGAAATTTTTGCTGTTTTCTTCCCTAAAGCAAAGATTGATGTTAAGGAAGATACTTATGCCGCGATTTACGCCACTACGGATATTGGTAAACAAGGTATTGTTTGTATTCTTGGTACCGGGTCAAATTGTTCTTATTACGACGGTCATCAGCCTTTTCAAAAGGTAACTTCTCTAGGTTATATCCTTATGGATGATGCTAGTGGGAATTACTTCGGGCGTAAGCTCTTAAGAGACTTATATTTTCACAAAATCCCTCAGGATTTAGCGATTAAATTCACCAAAGAGTATCCGCTAGAGGCTGATATCATCAAAGAGCATCTCTATAAACAGCCGAATCCAAATACCTATCTAGCCACTTTCGCACGTTTTCTTATCGAGAACAAAGACCATCGATATTGTAGAGGAGTGATTAATAAAGGTTTACAGCAATTTGTAAATAACTATATCATGCAGTTTGAATTGGCTACTAAAGTGCCCTGTCACTTTGTAGGTAGTATTGCTTATTATCTTAAAGATGAACTAGAGGCCGTACTAAACAACAATGATTTAGTTATGGGCAAAGTACTTCGTAAGCCTATTGATGGATTGGTAGAATTTCACAGAAAGACAATGTAGCCTATTTCTGGGCGATCAGTGAAATTTCAACATTCACATTCTTCGGAAGACCTAAAACCGCGACAGTTTCTCTAGCTGGAGCGGTTTTTTCGTTAAATAAGGTAGCGTAGATTCGATTAACTGTTTCAAAGTGAGCCATATCACTTAAAAATATACTACACTTTACCACTTGCTCAGGAAGATAATTTGCCTCCTTAAGAATGGCCTTGATATTGCTAATGACCCGTTCTGTCTCACAAATGATATCTTTCGTCTCTAGTTCGCCTGTTACAGGATTAATTGCGATTTGACCGGATACAAATAAGGTGTTGTTTGACTCTACCGCCTGTGAATAGGGGCCGATAGGAGCAGGTGCATCTGGAGTATAGATAATTCGTTTCATTAACGTCTTATTACGTTTCGTTGACTGCGGCTTTCCCATTTAAGGTCAGAGAGCATGCTGCTCTTGATTCCAATAAAAAAGTCCCAACGAGTATTTGTACCAAAAGGTACCCAATTAAATCGAAGATCAAAGCTTTTTAGGTCTCTACGAAAGCCTAATTGTGTTAGGTTAAAACCTTTATTGGTGAAGTCATAACCCGACGAGAATCTGATTTTCCATTCAGGAGTAAGATCTAAATTTCCCGAAAACATCAGTGAGGCATTGGTAAAGTTGTTCTCTCTCGCTGCATTGGTGTATCCGCTAGTAAACTGAAGATTCATATTCCAGGGGATCGCATTTCTGTATAATTTACCAATCTCTTCATTCTCTTCTTTCTCCGTATCTAGGTCATCATTGAGCCCAAATCCGAATAGATCATTAGCCGCTCCTCCTGATGCCGTTCGATAGTCAGAGTCATAACCTCTTCGGATATCGTCCTCATTATCTTCCTTTTCTTCTCTTTGGTTTTTGGGTTTAAAGGTATCGTTGTTTAGGCGGTAGCTCACATTAATATTTGCTCGTGTTAAACGAAATAAACCACCTCCGTTTTGAACATTCAATGTGTTTATTCGTCTTCCGTCTGTATCGATGGCATAGGGATCAAGAGCTCCATTTAGATTGATATTCATCTTTTGGTCGAGAATCGCAGTTGCAGCATTAAAACTTACCGGAGCAAGTCTAAGCGAATCGGCTTCCATATTATAAGAACTGGCAAAATTGAGATTACTGAAAATCGGAATCTTCCTAGATTCTGTTTCTGTACTATCCTTCGATTTGACCTTTGCCTCAATAGTGTTTTGGAGACTAAAAGTAAGTGCGTTACTTCTGCTAAGTGAGGGCGCTCCATTATAGGTTCCTTCGAACCTTGAATAAGTCTCCAGTTCGCCGTCGTAATTGGTGTAGGTATCGTAATACTGTTCAAATGAGGGTCGGTACCCCCAACCCACAGAAGGTCGCATTACGTGTCGTATAGCTTCTAATTTATTCCCTTCCTTAAAGGTGTAGGTACCATAAACGGTTGTTCCAATATTGGTTGAGATACCATATCTATTAAATCGGTCAAACCCTTTCACGGTGTCTAATACGATTTCTCTGTTTTGTTCGATGGTTGGATCCTGGCCTCTTGTATAGGTTTCAAAGGTCCATAAATCTTCATAGTTAGCTCCCATAGAAACGCTAAAGAACTTGGCCACTTTAAAGTTTGTGCTAATCGGAATATTATGCCTTGCGCCCATTTTTACATCATCGAACATTCTGGCTGTTAAGAAAAGCGAATCGGTCGTCTTTACTCTGTTTTCGAATCGAGAGCTATACTGAAAGTTAATATTTTGAAGTATCCCCTTTTTCATTCCATTTCTAGGTGCAAATGGGAAGATTCGCTCCATATTCACCTGAGCGGTAGGCAGGGTTAAGTTGATTTCTTCAGTATTTGTGTTTTGATTATGCGTCGCACTGAGATTGACATTCACCGATGGGTATGCAGGAAAAGTCTTCGTGTAAGATATCGAAGACGAAAGGTTATTATTTTGCGTAAGTGCAAGGTTTTGTTGGTTCGCTGAACTTCTGAAATAGGAGCTCGACCCAATATTCACTGAAGCTGAAAATCTAGAATTTGGATTGGCCTTCGCATCTTGACTATGAGAGATTTGAAGGTTGAAAATGCTACTTCTGCTGTAATCTTCGAAACCTTTTTGGCTCGTGATCAAATTTTCATATCTCAAGTTAACATTTCCTCTGAATCGATATCGTTTGGTATAAACGCTTTGCACTTTGAAGCCATAACTTCCATTGGTGTAGTAATCACCGGTAAGGTTTAAATCTACATATTCACTTAGAGGAAGGTAATAGCCTCCATTTTGAATTGCATAGCCTCGCTGAGGGTCATTAGTGATTGTTGGGAAAATTAAACCCCCAGAGCGTCCTTGAGTCAAAGGAAGTACAGCGAAGGGTAATGCAATTGGGGTAGGTACATCGACGAGATACATGTTGGCGAAACCGGCAATGATTCTTTTGCCCGGGATGAATTTCGCTTTATTGATTTTGATGTAGTAATCTGGGTCAATCGTGTCCTTAGCGGTCGTTAGCTTTCCTTTTTGAAAATAAAAAACAGAGTCGTTTTCTTTTTTAGTCATCTCCGTGTAGACCTTCATGTTCTCACTTGAAGGCCCCATACTCCCATATCCTGCTCCTTGTTCGGTTCGAGAATTAAAGATGATTGCTTTTTCTGTGTTGAAATTGTATCGGATAGAGTCAGGAACCACAACGCTAGGACCTTGTTTGAAGTTAGGCGTCTGATCAAGGTTACCTTCACTATTTTTAATTCTCCCAGCTTGAACTTCGTTGGTTACGTAGTCGATAGAAATAATCCCAGAGGCCAATTGGGTATCTGCATAAGTGATTTTTGCCTGGTTTGATAAGATGATAGCCGAAAGCTTCTGATCTATAGCTACCGAATCTGTGGCGCTGTAAACGATTGGTGCATCTAAAGTTGAAGCTACTTTGAATGCTTGCTCGTTAGGTAGGGCTTGTTTTAAAGAATCTTTCAGGGCCTTATTGGAGGCAACTACTTGAGGTAATAAGGGAGCTACAATGGTATCTGAAGCCGCGATAGGTCGAATGAGTAAGTTCTTTATAGCGATTTGCTTCTGTGCATGAACTACCGAAAATGTAGTTATCCATAGAAAAAGAATGATCCAATAATGCCTTTGTGTCGACAACAGTAATTCTAAATTTAAACCAAGTGAAAAAGGGCCTGATTAATGGGTTCAAACTTACGGATTAATTGCCGAAACTATCCGGGAATGCTTAATTTTAGGGTATGTTTCACATCTCTATGATTCGGTTGCTTCTGAGAGGATTAGTTATCACCTCATTACTCTATTTGGGATTTCCTTCAATCTACGCCCAATCAGATCAATTTAAAGTAGTTCTTGACCCTGGCCACGGTGGTAAAGACCCGGGAAATGTGCATAACGGATATTATGAAAAGACTATCACTCTCGCTATTTCAAAAAAGGTTGCTGCTATTTTAAACAAAGAGGCAGGTATTGACGTTTCTTTAACCAGAGACCGTGACGTTGCTGTAGATCTATATGCTAGAGGTCCAATTGCCAATAAAAAAGGTGCGGATGTTTTTGTTTCTATTCATTGCGATGCTCATGATTCAAATGCTCACGGTGCAGGGACCTTTGTTTTGGGACTTCATCGTGCAGATAAAAATTTAGAAGTCGCTAAACGTGAAAACGCAGTTATTTATCGAGAAGAAGGCTACACCGAGAACTACGCAAAGTTTAATAGTGATGCCATTGGGGTGTCAGTGATTCAGGAAGAAAACCTTGACCAAAGTATTCAGCTGGCCTATAAAGTTCAAAACGGCCTAGTAAAGCGTGCAGGTAGAAGAGATAGGCAGGTAAAACAAGCGGGATTCGTCGTCCTCTATGGAACCGTCATGCCATCAATTCTTATAGAGGTAGGTTTTTTAAGTAATGCTAACGAAGGAGCCTTTTTAAACTCAACTGCTGGGCAGCAAAAGGTGGCTGAAGCAATAGCCGCGGCTCTAATTGAGTATAAAAATGAATTCTATATGAATTCGATAGCATTCGATCAGCCTACATCGGATACAACTACCTACTACCGGATACAACTGGCTGCCTCAGATCGAAAGCTTTCAGAAAATGATCCTTTTTTTAAAGGGTTAAAACCTATCTATCGTGATGAAGTTTCATCGGTAATACGCTATTTTTACGGAAGGACCAGTTCTTTTCAAACTGCCCAAGAATTATTAAAACAGGCTCAAAATAAAGGGTTTAAAGACGCTTTTATTGCCGAAATGAATTAACGAATCAATGAATCTACTTCGATTAACGAAAGAAATAAAGGCTGGATTAATTGTGGTGCTTGGAATAACAGCATTAATTCTGGGTTTTAGTTACCTCAAGTCGAATAGTCTATTAGGAAAATCGACCACGCTACACGCCGTATATGATCATGTGGGTGGATTACAATCGGGTACTGCAGTTTCCTTAAACGGGTTTAGCATAGGTACTATTGACGATATTACCTTTTTAGATGAATCCGGAAAGCTGATGGTTTCATTTACCTTAACTACCGATTTACCAATACCTGCAGATTCCAAAGCAGAACTTTATGACACTTCTGTCTTAGGAGGAAAAGGTCTTCAAATTGTTTTAGGAACCCCGGGGTCAGCGATCGCACAAAATGGCGACACACTAATCTCGATGGTAAAGATGGGAATGACCGATCGAATCACTGAGCTTATGGAGCCTCTTGAAGCTAAAGTGAATAGTGCGATAGTGGAGACGGATTTACTGATGAAAAATCTCAATCAATTGTTAGATACTGATTCACAGGCTCTTCTTAGAGAAACCCTTAAGAACTTCAGCGAAACCAGCACCTCATTAAAGGTGATTTCGCAGAATGTTAGTGAGAACTTAGCTGCTAACGAAAAGGCACTAGGAACTATTCTTGAAAATACGGCGGAGTTAACCGCGAATTTATCTACTGTTTCTCAGACCTTAAATGAAGCAGATCTAAAGGGATTGATGACTGATTTAGATGCTTCTATATCCGCAACAAAAGAAATCTTAGAAGGAATCAAAAATGGGGATGGCTCTGTTGGGCAAATTTTCACCAATCAAGAATTATACGTTTCCTTGACTTCAAACTTGAACCAACTAGAATGGCTTTTACAAGACTTGCGACTCAATCCTAAGCGATATCTGTCGGTTTCCGTATTTGGTAAGAAACAAAAGGATTATGTTACTCCAGAATCAGACCCCGCTAAGACCTCGAAGAATCAATGATCAGTTCCATTCTTTTTTTTATTCTGCTTGTTACAGGTATTGGGTTGTTCTTCCGAAACAGTAAAAAAATTGTCGCAGCTATTCACTTAGGCACCTCACTACCTAAGGTAGACCGAAAAAAGGAGCGTTGGTTCCAAATGCTTCGTTTGGCTTTTGGACAGCAGAAGATGCATCGCAACCTCTTGGTAGGTTTTTTACATCTTGTGGTTTACCTCGGTTTTATAATTATTAATATCGAGCTTTTAGAAATTATTGTTGATGGCTTATTTGGAACACATCGAGTGCTTAGAGGTTTAGGTGGGTTTTACAATTTTGCGATTGCAACTTTTGAAGTTTTTGCCCTACTAGTGGTTTTATCAGTGATTGTCTTTTGGATGCGAAGAAACCTAGTACGTATCGCAAGATTTTGGAGTCCTGAAATGAAAGGTTGGCCAAAGTCTGATGCGAATTGGATTTTGATTATCGAATTGGTTTTGATGGGCTTGTTTCTTACCATGAATGCCGCTGACTACAGTCTTCAACTTAGGGGCCATGAGGCTTATCCTTTGGCAGGAGCTTTTCCTGTGAGTGGTTTTATTGTACCAATTTTTAACAACCTTTCGATAGACACCCTAGTCCTTATTGAACGTGTTTCTTGGTGGATGCATATAGCAGGCATCCTATTTTTCTTAAACTATCTCTATTACTCGAAGCATTTACATATTCTATTAGCGTTTCCACACACCTTCTACGCATCTCTTGAGCCAAAAGGTAAAATGGCTAATAATGAAATTGTTACTTCAGAAGTAAAAATGATGTTGGGCCTACCTGCCGAACCTGTCACGTCTGAAGAGGTGTCTTTTGGAGCCCGAGATGTTCATCAATTATCTGCTTTACAGCTTTTAGGAGCCTATACTTGCACCGAATGTGGTCGTTGTACAGCTTCGTGTCCCGCTAACCAAACCGGTAAATTGTTATCACCTCGTAAGATCATGATGGATACGAGAGACCGTGCTACTCAATTAATTGAAAAGGGTGATAGGGTGAAAGAGCATTTTTTACTTGATAATTTTATCACTCGCGAAGAATTGTGGGCTTGTACTACCTGTAATGCATGTGTTGAGGAATGTCCGATCGGCATAAGTCCTATGTCAATTATTTTGTCAATGCGTCAATATATCACCATGGAAGAGGCATCATCTCCCTCAGAACTAAATTCGATGATGACTAATATTGAAAACAATGGGGCTCCTTGGCCGTTTAACAGTGAAGATCGTTTGAAATGGATAGACTAATCGTAAAAACCATGGCAGAATACGCTGCTGAGGGTAAGTTACCTGAGGTGTTGTTTTTTGTCGGATGTGCAGGAAGTTTTGATCAGCGAGCGCAGCAGGTCACAAAGGCCTTCGTTAAGATTCTAAATAGTGCGAATATCTCTTTTGCGGTTTTGGGTAAAGAGGAGACTTGTACGGGAGATCCTGCCAAACGTGCTGGCAATGATTTTTTATTTCAAATGCAGGCCCTAACTAATATTGAAACTATGAACGCCTATGGGGTAAAGAAAGTGGTTACCACTTGTCCGCATTGTTTCAATACGATTAAAAATGAATACCCTTCATTAGGAGGAGATTATGAAGTTCTTCATCACACACAATTCTTAAAACAGCTGTTAGAAGAAAATCGTATTCATATCGAAGGGGGAACTTTTAAGGGGAAAAAGATCACCTACCATGACCCTTGTTATCTGGGTCGTGCGAATGGAGTTTACGAGGCGCCTAGAGAAATTATAAAAAAGTTAGAGGCTGAAATCGTTGAGATGAAACGATGCAAGAAAAATGCACTCTGTTGTGGAGCTGGTGGTGCGCAAATGTTTAAAGAATCCGAATCGGGTAAAAAGGAAATTAATCACGAACGCTGTGAGGAAGTGAATGCAAGCGGAGCATCGGTTGTTGCGGCTGCTT
>Ga0255772_10003800_pt1 | contig 14374 bp, 15 predicted proteins | sample 071ome_34_FD_179970 | JGI IMG/M metagenome (GOLD analysis project Ga0255772, IMG submission 179970) | Coastal salt marsh microbial communities from the Groves Creek Marsh, Skidaway Island, Georgia - 071411BT metaG (version 2) | ecosystem: Environmental > Aquatic > Marine > Intertidal zone >...
AGGTACTGGTAGTGGATCTGGTGGATCTCCAAGCAGTTATTCTGGTGGTGGCGGCGGTGGTGCCGGTACTGCTGGAACAAATGCACCATCTTCAACTGGAGGACCTGGTGGAGATGGTTTAGCATATACTATTGCTGGTTCACCAACAACCTATGCTGGTGGTGGAGGTGGATCATATCGTGGAGGTGGAACATTCCCAGGAGGATCTGGTGGTGGCGGCGCAACGGACACTGACGGAACTGATGGTTTAGGTGGTGGAGGAGGAAACCGAGCGAGCGGAGGTTCTGGTGTCGTCATCATTGCTTATCCAACAGCATAAATATCTAAAAAGATAGTAAAATAATGTCTAAGGTTAGGGCAAACAACTTTACTAATAAGGCGGGAACTGGTGCTCCTACCTTTCCGAATGGTGCCAATATTACTGGTGTTGCCACTGCCACCACGGTAGATGCCACGGCAGTGTCCGCAACTACACTGTCATTGAGTGGTAATGCTACTGTCGGCGGTAACTTAACAGTCAGTGGCACCCAGACGATTATCAATACCACCTCATTAGAAGTAGAAGATAAGAATATTGGTATCTCTTCGGTAACTCCTGCACTGAGTGATGCAAACTTAGACGGTGCTGGACTGACTATTCATGGTTCTGATAGTGATAAGACTTTAACCTGGAGCAATTCAAACTCTAGGATGCAGTTTAATACTGATTTGTATGCCACTGCATTTTATGGCGATGGTTCTAACTTATCTGGTATCTCTGTCGGACTTACAACAGAAGCAACATCAGGTGGTGCAGTCACATTAGATTTGACAGCAGCACAAGATCACAAGGTAACGGCAACTGGCATCACGACGATTACAGTTACTGGTGGCACAGAAGCAGACAGTCATACGGTAAGAATCGTCAACTCTGGTATTGCCACGGTTGGATTCTCCACATACTTCTTGTTCCCATCAGGAGCAACACCATCATTACCAACAGCAGATGGTGCCATTAGTCTTATATCCTTTACAGTCCATAGAGTAGGAGCAGCAGGCACGCAACTGTTGGGTGGTGCTTCGATTAACTTCAGCTGAGGAGGATAGATAAATGGGATTAGCAAATATCCATGTAATCACAGAGGACAGAGCCTCTGGTGCTCAGGTTTTTGATGGTAGTTTGAAGTTTGTTAGTGGAAGTAATCATCATCTTGTAAGAACTCCAAGTGCATCAAACAGAAGAACTTTTACCTGGAGTTCATGGCATAAAAGAACCGAACTCGGTGATGACATTCATACAATTTTTAATGCTGCACCTTCGAGTCATTCCAGTAGTCCTGCGATTTCATACCTAGTATTTGAAGATCACAATACTCTTCGATTTTATAATTACTGGTCTGGTGCAACTAAAGGAGATCTAAAAACCAATGCACTTTTTCGTGATCCAAATGCATGGTATCATGTTGTTCTTGCAGTAGATACCACTATTGCATCTCCATCTTCTGATAGGATGAAGTTATATGTAAATGGAGAACAAATTACTTCATTTGCTAACGAAAGTTATCCTACTCAAGATCTTGAACTTTATATTAATGCAAATGTAGAGCACAAAATCGGTGAAGAATCTGTCAGAGACAGGTATGAATATGCTGGTTATATGTCTGAATGTAATTTCGTAGATGGTCAGCAACTTGATCCATCATACTTTGGATTCACCGAACCACTCACAAATACTTGGAGACCTAAAAAATATACTGGAACATATGGGACGAATGGTTTCTATCTCCCAATGGATAATCAGAATGATTTTGAGATAGACAAATCTGGTAATGGAAATGATTGGACAAAAGGTAATTTTTCGGGAACAGCAAACGATCCTGATGTATTTCCAGATAGTCCATCTGGAATCACATATAGCACTGTTTCTTCAGCTGGCATTACCACGGTAAGTCAGATAAAACCAAGTAATTATTGTACTTTGAATCTGTTAGACAGAGGAAGTTCATATGCACCAACATTAAGCGACGGAAATCTGAAGTCTGCCTCCCCTAATAACACTCAAAATCCAGCAAGAGGAACTTTGGCTGCTACTTCAGGCAAATGGTATTTTGAAGGAACCTGCACCGCAAGACAATATAATCCTGGTATTGGTGTAATGAGTGCCAGTACAAGTTTAGGAACAGGTGACAACTTTAGATCTTTCTGGGGAACTCAAGGTGCAGCGTGGTATTCATACACAGGAGGAACTAATACTATTTACTCGAATGGATCTAACTCATCATACGCAACAGCATTTGCAACCAACGACACAATTATGGTTGCTTATGATATTGATGCAGGAAAGATTTGGTTTGGAAAAAACGGAACCTGGAATGATAGTGGAGATCCTGCAGCAGGGACAAGTCATGCAGCAACTTTCACACATACTGATTCAATTACTCCCTTTATAGATGGTTCATACAGTAGTTCCCCCGGTGACTCCTGGGCTCTTAACTTCGGTCAGAAGCCTTTCAAATATGTTCCCCCAGAAGGCTTCAAGGTACTCTGCCTCGCCAACCTCCCCAAACCAACTTCACCTGCAGCGGTAAGACCTGATAAGTATTTCAATATGATTACTTGGACGGGTGATGACGGGGCAAGTCGTTCATTGACTGGAGTTGGGTTTGCGCCAGATTTTGTATGGATTAAAAACCGTGATGTTGCTCGGCATCACAGTTTGCACGATGTTGTAAGAGGAACAAATGAGTATTTAATGTCCAGTTCAGCTGGCGCAGAACTAACTAGTACTGAACTTGGTTTGGCGTCGTTTGATTCTGATGGTTTTACCTTAGGTACTTCTACAAGATCAGGTAATGGTCAAAACGGTAATAACGAAGATTACGTCGCTTGGTGTTGGAAGACAGGAGACGTTCCTAACAAAACTTATACCGTAAAGGTTGTTTCTGATTCTGGCAACAAGTATAGATTTAATGACTATGGAACATCGGCATTTACCATTGAACTTCAAGAAGGTGGAACATTCACTTTCGATCAGTCCGACTCTAGTAATTCTGGACATCCACTACGTTTTTCTACAACATCTGATGGTACTCATGGTGCAGGAACAGAATACACAACTGGTGTAGTTACGAATGGGACACCAGGTTCTGCTGGTGCATATACACGTATTACAGTTCCTATTGGTGCTCCTACTCTTTATTATTATTGCACCGTTCATAGTGGAATGGGTGGGCAAGCAAATACACCAGAAGGAGGATACACTGATTTTGGTGGAACTATTCCAACGAAAATATCCACTAATGTTGATGCAGGATTTTCTATCGCTACCTATACCGGCAATTATACGTCAGGTGCAACGCTGGCACATGGATTGTCCGAGGCTCCAAAGGTGGTAATGGTTAAGTCAAGGGGTAGCTCTGGTAGTTGGCCTGTTTATCATGTCGGAGCAGGTAGCGCAAACTACCTGTATCTAGAAAGAACTGAGGCAACAACGTCTGGTACTGGTCCATGGAATCAAACTGCACCAAGTTCATCTGTGGTTACTTTGGGTAACGGTGCAACTAATGTAAATGATGAAACTTACGTCATGTATGCGTGGCACGATGTCCCAGGTTTTAGTAAATTTGGATCTTTTGAAGGTAACGATTCTACAGATGGATGTTATGTTCATCTGGGATTTAAACCGGCACTGGTCATTGCCAAGCAAATAGATACTGAATGGACAGTTGGCGGCAGTGTTGCTACAGGTTGGGGTATGTGGGATAGTGCCAGGATGCCAAACAATCCTGGAGGAAATCCATTGTGGGCAAACTTGAATGGAACCGAATCTATAAGAGGTAATAATTCATCAGCAAATACCGGAGGTTCTGATGGTAATGAATTGGGTGGTTTCTTAATGTGCGACTTATTATCAAATGGATTCAAAGCTAGATCTGCTGGAAGTGAGTTCAACTCTGCAGGAACACATATCTATATGGCATGGGCAGAAATACCAACAATCAACTTATACGGCACACAGGCACCTGGTAGATAAATAACTAAAAAACGATAATGGCACTCACTAAAATCAGTGGAGAGGTAATTCAAACCGGTTCAAATATTAGTTTGAGCGGTGTCAACGCTAGTGGTGTTATAACGGCTACTTCATTCGTAGGTGATGGTTCTGGAATAACTAATATTTCTGGAGTCGATCCCGACGCTAATATTAACACAACTGGTATTATTACTGCTGGATCATTCGTTGGCGATGGATCTCAACTGACTGGTGTCAGTGGATTTGCTACCGCACTATCCAGTGATCAAACATCACCTTTAAGTTTTATCTTCAAGACACCAAAGCAACTTAATGTTGGTTCTGGAGTATCTATTACAGTAGAATCTGATACTACTTCTGGAAACGTTGCTTTCATGAGAGAAAGTGTTATAAGTATTGGCGGCACACTGCACGTTGGTTCTGGAACTACGCTAAAAACTAATGTGCTCAACTTATTCTAAATAAATAAAAGAAAGCATTCAAAATAGATGTCTGAACTAAGAGTAGACAATATTGTAAGTGAAGACGGGACAGCGGCACCAGTATACTCCAAAGGTATGACGGTTGGTTCCGGAGTCACATTTACTGTCGCCGGCGATGTGGTTTTCAATGCAGGCGCAACCATTAGTGGCATCATGACAGTTGGTGTGGTAGATGTTACCGCATCTGGTTTTAATGTTGTTGGTGGAATGTCCACGTTCCAAGGATGTGACTTTGATGGTGGCGAAATACTGAAAGAGAAGGTTAATATTGTTGCAGGTAAATTAAGTGATAATGAAGATATTAATCTTTCGGATGGAATGGTTCATTTCTTTACCACTACCGAAACTGGAATTTCAACAGCAAATATCAGAATTAGTGCATCAGAAACACTCGACAATTCTATGAGCACTGGTGACACGGCAGCACTTACAATTTTTACAACAGCAGCTGCAGCAGGTTATTCGACGTGTGTAAACGTTGATGGCACTTATAATGTTGTTAAGTGGTTAGGTGGTAATGCCCCCAGTTCTGGCGGTTCTAGTGGAAATGATGTCTATACTTACCAAATTATTAAAACAGCGGCAGCAACTTACACCATTCTTGGAAGCAAAAATAACTTTGCATGATAGGAGGAACTGATAATGCAGAATCAATTTCATAGAAAGGAACAACCATATCTTGGGATTCTCGGCGGTGGCGGCAGTCATGCTTTGTTTAGGAAAAAAATTATAGATGGTGTGCAAGCAACTGGTGGAACTATGACCACCGACGGATCTGACACCATTCATACTTTTACTAGTACTGAGGACTTCATTGTCACAGAGGCACCAGAATCTGGTCCTCTTGCACCTAAATCACTTGCAACAATTTTGATTGTTGGTGGTGGCGGTGGTGGTGGAGCATACCAAGGATTTGAAGGTGGCGGCGGTGGAGGCGCGGGCGGTATGGTTGAGGCAAGTAGTTATCCATTAACGGCTCAAACCTACCCAATTGTTGTTGGTTCTGGTGGCGCTTTTAATTCAGTTAATGGTACTGATTCATCCGCATTTGGCGTAACTGCTCTTGGTGGCGGTAGAGCTGGTATAGCTCCTGGACCTAGAAGTGCAGCACCTGGAGGATCAGGTGGTGGTGGCGGCGGACAAAACTTCGCTACCCCCAGCGGAGGAACTGGAACACAACCATCACAACCACTCCCCCCAGAAGGAACCTGGAATAACTATGGTAACAATGGAGGAAATGGAGCTAATACTTCTGGAGGAGGAGGTGGTGGCGGTGCTGGCGGTGCTGGTAATCCTGGTAATGGTGGAGCAGGTGGTCCTGGAAGATCTAATAGTATCACCGGTTCTCCAGTAACTTATGCTCGCGGTGGCGGTGGTGGATATAGAAGTGAAAGTGGATGTAATCCAAACGGTGGTAATATATATTCTGTCAATAGTGGAAATGGAGGAAATGTTTGTTCTGAGGCTGGAAGCCCTGGCATTGTAGTCATTCGTTACCAGACACCACCAGAATAACATTTTAATATTTTATTATGAGAATTTTTGAATTTAAACAAAAACCAAACAATCCAATAGCACCGTCCTGGTGTTATTTTATTGGACAAAATTCCGTTTTGTCTTTTGACGAATGTGAAAAGGTGAAACCTATATTGTTAAATGAAGAGGAAAAAATATTAGAATATACAAAGGACAAGATAAAAAATGATGCAGGAACTGGATTGGGATTGGATAGTATTACCTCCAGATATGTGCATTATAATGTTTTAAATTGGGATTATGATTTTGTTCAATCTTTGAGGGAAAGAATTTCGAATACAATACATGGATACTTGAATACATGTGAGTTCGAACGCGATGAATATTATGTTCAGTCATGGTTCAATGTATTAAGAAAAGGGCAGTACATATCAAAACATCATCATGCAGATCATCCAGACACATTCTTGGGTGGACACTTAACAATATGTACCGAAGAAACAAGTACATATTATGAGAATCCTTTTACACAACAAATTTTTAAAGTAAAGAATGAACCTGGTATTTTAACTTTGTTTCCAAATTGGATAAAACATTGGACAGATGAATATCATGGAGATTGTGTTAGAATAAGTATTGCCATGAATATAACTTATAAAGATGCGATAGATAATATTCCAAATTATCCTGGAAAGGAACTCACCAAGTACTGTATTTTGAAATGAATTTATATCAGGTTAGAGAAGTGTTTGATGACATTATTGGTAACATGCCAATACTGTATCATTTGAATGTAACCACACCAACAACTCCGGTGAGAAAGAGAGAGTTAACTACGTCCTCTTCATATAGACCAGATACTGTAGAGTTTGGACCTGACTGCAAATCAGTTATTGTATGGACTCTGTTCAGTAAGGTTGGACCTGATTACTTTTTTAAGAACAATATTCTACCAGTAATTATTGATGAACTTAATCGGAGATATGGTGGATTTGGATATGATGGTTATGTTCTGAGTAGAAAACAGTTTGCCATCAGAGCAGGAGCGGGAAAGTTATCTAAACCGTCGATGGTATTCAGTCCTGTGTTTGGACTTCAAACTAAGATGGATTTAATTCTTTCTACTCACGAGTTTGAAGATAGTGTCGTTATTGAGGATGACACTTACTATGAAAACTGTGAAGGGTGTGATGCTCCGTGTGAAAGTAAATGTCCAGCAAATTGTACGATGAATTATGAGTTGGGAAATTGGCAAGACTGTGCTAATATGGTAGATAATCAATATTTTTTTGATAACCCGAACGAAATTTGTAAGATGTGTCAGGACTCTTGTCCATACTCTAATGAATTGATAAGTAATATAGACTCGCATTATGGACAGTATATTGATCCTAGATTTTTACATTTGAATGATGAATAGAACTGACTGGTTTTCTTCTCCACTACTCTTTTTTGAGTGGGAAGATTTTGATCTGCACAAAGATAATTTAATAAGCAGTATTTTGATGATGAAAGAATCATCCAAAAGTGAATCTAGAAGTAATGTGAACGGATGGCAAAGTCATAAAAAATTGTTTAATGATGATTTTGTTTCTCCGATAATGGACTTTATCACATCATCAGTGTTTCAATCTTTAGATGAGTTGCACGTAGATGAATCTCAAAAACCTCACATAACACAAATGTGGGCAAATGTTAATGGAAAAAATAGTTACAACAATTCTCATCAACACAATGGTAATTTTTTGAGTGGTGTTCTCTACTTAAAAACGTTTGATGGGTGTGGTAATATATACTTCGAAGATCCTAGAAACTTGTGGTGCTTACTTCCGATAAAGTATGACAAGTACGATATGTTTAGTCGAATGGAGGTTGAGTGTGAACCTAAAGATGGTTCAATGATATTATTTCCAAGTTATCTTTCTCATAGAGTAGGTATGAATCACATCGACAATGACAGGATATCTATAAGTTTTAACGTTGCATGTATTTGATGAGCGAACATTATTTTCCCACTGTTTGTGTTGATAATTTTTTATCTAATGCTGAAGAGGTTTTAAAGATTGCGAACACATTAGAATATAGAAAGTCCGCACTAGGAGTATGGCCTGGAGAAAGAACTGAATCTCTTCATATTCATTCTCCAGCGATATTTGCATCTATTTTATCTGATGTATTCAGTTTATTTTATAATTATGAAGCTGAACCTATAAAATGGACTGCAGAAATGTATTTCCAAAAAACAAAACCATATGGAAACTTTAATTCTGGATGGATACACAACGATCTTCCAAACTTATTTGCTGGAATAATTTACCTGAATAAGGATGGTGACTCTAGTTCTGGAACTTCAATGTATTCCTGTATTGATGAATTTAAGTATTCCGAATACACCATGAATATGAAGAGAGAATTGTATTTGAATGGTGAAGTTGATGAAAAAAAATATTTGGAAGAAAAAGAAAACTATGAAAAAAATTTCATAAAGACAACTAGTTTTAGTAACGTGTTCAATAGAATGATTGCATATGATGCACAATCATATCATTGTGCTGATGGTTTCGATGGTGGAGATGATAAAGAAAGATTGACTCTAGTATTTTTTATCAATGAACTTGACGCACATACAGTTCCCCTTAAAAGAAATAAATAGTATGAATACTTAATTTTTCTTATGGCTAGATTTTGTCAAATTAATGATGATAACCTAGTAATTCGTTGTATTGAAGTAACTCAAGAGTATATTAATACTGGAAAACTAGGAGATCCTGCAAAATGGATTCTGTCTGCAGAGTTTGATGGAGATTTTCGTTACAACATGGCAGGAGAAGGATACACTTTTATGCCTGAAGTTGGAAATGATGGTGCTTTTGTAGGTCCACAACCATTTTCTAATTGGGTATTAGATACTACTACTTATCAGTGGAAAGCTCCAGTAGATAAACCCAGAGAAGGTAGATGGGAAGATCCTGTTGGAATAGTTAATTACTGGTTGTGGAATGAAGAATCTGGAGAATGGTTTTTATACAAATATGATGCCGAAACTGGTGATGAAGTCATCTAATAAATAACTAAAAAAAGTATCATGCCATATCTTGGTAGAGAATTAACTGCTGGAAATTATCTAAAGTTAGATGATATTTCATCACAATTTGATGGCGTCGAAAAGACTTTTAATCTGACATCTGGCGGTCAAGCATTCTATCCAGGATCGCCATACTCTATTCTAGTATCCATTGCTAGTAGTATTCAAGAACCAGAATCTGCATTTCAAATTAATGAAAGTCAGATTGTCTTTACCACTGCACCATCATCTTCAGATAGTTTCTTCTGCCTTGTACTAGGTGTAGCGGTAGGGATTGGTGTTCCTGCTGATGGTAGTGTTACACTTTCAAAGTTAGCAGCAAATGCAAGAGGCGTCGGTATTAGTTCTGCTGGCGAATCAATTGGTATTGGTATCACTCAACTTAACTTTGTAGGAACTGGAAATACCTTCTTATATAATGCAGGAACCAATACTGTTGATATCAGCATTCAAGGTGGTGGCGGATCAGCAGGTGCTGGTGGAACATGGGCATCTAATACAGTTGGTGTTCATACCACAAAGGTTGTTGGTGTTGGCACTGATGCCATCGCCGGTACGGCAAACTCTGAGGGTGCATTGCAGGCACACGGTAATGTGTCAATTAATGATGGTATGTTACTGACTGATATTGATGTTAATAGCAATCTCTTCATTCCATCAGGGAAAAACGGATTACTAGTCGGTCCTGCCGCCGTTGGTGTAGGATTTACCATCGATGTTGCCGCTGGTTCAGTGCTGGTAGTAGTCTAAATACTAAAAAAGATTATATAAAAGGATGAGTACTCTTCGCGTTAGTAATATTGAGGCTAAGGCAGATTCGTCGAGCCCAACAATAGACGAGAAAGTAAAGATTACTAACTCCACTGGAGATGTGATGCTCCATTTGGACGGATCAACTTCTGGCATCACTACGGTTGGTATCAATACAACTGGCAATGCATTCACTGTTGATGCGAATCAGAATATTAACTTTACAGGTGTTGTCACTGCCGCAAGTTTTTCGGGCGATGGTTCTAATTTAACTGGTATTGATTCCACAGCACTTAAGGACTCTGGAGATACAGTTAGAGTCCAAGCTAACACTTCTGGTGCTGTTGTTACTGGTGTATTGACTTCTACTACAAGTGTCAAGGTTGGTGATACTTTTATTGATTCATCTTCAGTTGGTATAGCAACAGTATCAACATCAACTAAGACTGGATTGACAACTGCTATAGGACAATTAGTATATGATTTTGAGTTAGGAAAACTGCAACTTTGGAATGGACTTCAGTGGTCTGAAGTTAGTGCTGTAGGTAATAATGTTGATTTAGTTATTGCTACTGGCGGAACTATTACAGAACTTCCGAATCCGGTATCTGGAACTGATAGACTACATGAATTTTATTCTACTGGTGATAGTCCAGAAACAGGAACATTTAATGTAACTTACGTGAACCCAGGGAGCACGGCAGAAGTATTGGTTGTTGGTGGCGGCGGCGGTGCTGGTTCTCAAGCAGGTGGTGGAGGCGGTGGTGTTTATATGGCACCAGCATATCCATTATCTACTGGTTCATATCCAATCGTTGCTGGCGCTCGTGGAAGTATCGGAAATGACACAACAGCTTTTGGTTTAACTGCTGGTGGTGGAGGAGGAGGAACTCCTGCGGGAGCTGTTGGTGTAGCAGGAAGATCTGCTGGTGGGAACGGTGCTGGTAGTGGTGGTGTGTGGGGAAGCCCTGGACAGGGGGGTAGAAGTCCAGCAACACCAATTTCACCATCAGGAGCATTCACTGGTTATGGTGGCAACATAGGAGGTGCTGGTGGAGCAGGAGCTAATCCCAATGGGTGGGGTGGAGGAGGCGGTGGTGCCACTGCTGATGGCGGAAATGCTAGTGATTATGGACCTGGCGGTCCTGGTGGTGCTGGCATATCATCTACTATCACTGGAATCACGACTTACTTTGCGGTAGGTGGTGCTGGAGCTTCTGGAACACAAGCAACTGGTGCAGCATATAGTAATGGTTCTGGAAACGGTGGATATGCTGGTGGTCCTCAAGGAGGTGGTGCCGCAGGAGCATATCCAGGTTCTCCAGGTGGAGTTTATATTCGTTATAAGTGGAAAAACTAAAAGGAGATTACCGATGATTATTCAAATAACTCTAGAAGAAAACAACATCGTCAAAGAATATTCTTACGCACCAAATAACTTTCAGTATTCAACATTCAATGGTGAACTGGTAGAGGAAACTTTCGATGGTGATATTATCATCTATCAGAAATGGTTTGAACCAACTGGATGGAAACTTACTAGAGCTGCAGCATCTGGTATTACCACAAGCACTGTTCTAACTAATAAACAGTTTGTGGAAGAGACTGGAACTTTCCACAACTGGAATGAGTAATCTCAAAAACTTTTAGTCATTCCTTCATACCAATTTTTAATCGAGTAAGGTAAGAAGTGTGAGTATGTCACATCTCTTGTGATTCCTCCAAAACCCTCTGAGAGGATATCAATAGAATCTTTTTCTTTCGCATATTCTAATATGTGATTAAATTTTTCATCACTAAAAGATAGTGATTTGGCATAGTCCCAAAATTTACTGTCATATTTTGAACCAAAGTTATAGTGCCATAGGATAAAATTCTGAGTTTCTTTGATGTATTTTTTAAAGTGGTAAGTTATATCTTCAAATGTTCTCTCTTTATATACAGTGGCTGCTAATGTAAATCTTGCCCATCTGAGATAAGCTTGAACTGCAGTAGATTCTAAAGGTTCCAGAAAGAAAAACTTATTTCCAGATAGTATAATCCTGTCATCTATTACAGGATTTTTTGCGACATAACTTCTAAAACTCAGATGCTTTGATATTGATACGTCAAACTGACTCAAGAAATTCTTTTCTGCTTCTTCTTTTGTTGTTATCTTATTATTGTAAAGATATCCAACACAGTTATCGTGTGCTTTAGATTCTTTCTTTGCAGGGATAACGAAGCACCAACCATCTGGAGTTGCTACTGAACGTGTCCAGTATTGCTCATTCATATCCCAGTTAGGTTTCCCCAATATGACGGAGTTAACAGGACTCAGTAAGTCATCATAGTCTTCAAATGATTCTGGTTTTCCTCTACAATCAAAAACATAATCAGAATCTATTTCACCCAAGTCTTTCACATCATCTTCTTTAACTTTGAAGAGATTAGAATTCAAAACATATTTCTGCATGTCTGCTGGCGAGTAGTGCATTGCCATTTGAGATGCGGGAAATGAGTGGAACACATTCTCATTTACATTTCCCCAGCCCTCATACAATATGCCAGATTTGAAAGTTCCATGTATTGGGTTGTTCCACCAGTTAAATCCGAGAGCAGACCAAAAAAGTTCTGGTGGTTCTTGCAATGTCCCCTGCCCAACAGGCTCTGCAGGAATGGAGTCTGTATGAATGAGTTCTACTTCTACGTCTTGGTTTCTGGTGTAAAGACTATAATGAAGTGCAGTTAAACAACCAGCATTTCCAGAACCAACTATGGATATTTTCAATTTGTGTGCTATAATCTAATATAATTTATTATATCACAATGAACGTAATAATTGATGATAATATTTTAACACAAGAAGAAGCAGATGTAATAAGTGAAACCGTATTTGGAAAGAATGGGATGCCATTCTATTATAGTCCACATGCAACAACAACAAAATTTCCATTCTTTTGTCATACATTAGCGCATAGAAATACTGCTACTGCTAAAACTGCTTCTATAATGTATGAGTTTTATGAAAATATTTTAATTAGGATGTGCGAAAAGCATGATATTCCATATTTGAATCCAATAAGAGGTGCAGTAAATTGCACGTATCCTGATACTAGATATGAGTATTGGGATCCACATGTTGATAATGAGTTTAAACATAAAATTTTTATTTTATATCTTAATGATTTAACAACGACGGATAACTCTGGAAACACTATTATCTTCAAAGAAAAGTATAGTGAAACAGATTTTCCAGCTATCTGTGATATTGAAAAAGATAAATCTAAGTTTAATATTAAGTTCGAAATACCACCAAAATTTGGTAGATGTTTATTATTTGATGGTGATCATTACCATACAATGCGTCCATCATCAAATGGTGATTTGAGATTTATATGTATTTTTAATTTTCAATAAATACTGCCGTTGAGTTTATAGTGTCTTGTCAAGTATCATAAATATTCAAAAAGCATGTTATAATGTCTGACATTAGATTTAATCGTTGGTTACATCAATCGGGGACAGGGGGAATCTATCAGGACTCCTCTGGTAATATTGGTATAGGAACTTCTGTCCCATCAAGTGCTCTTCATGTTGAAAGCGGACAGATACAAATAGGAACCGCAACCACTATTCATACTTCAGGTATTGATCTGGGAAGTGGTAATCTAACGTCCCACAGTATCAATTCCACTGGTATTATAACTGCCTCAAGTTTTGCTGGTGATGCTTCTTCTCTGACTGGAGTTAGTGATTCAAATTCCAGAAGGAATGTTGCCAGACTTGCTGTTATTCAGGCAGAAAATAATAGTAGTTCGATAGTCAATTTAGACAATCAAGTCATCGATTCCTTTAATGATGATACTGGAATTGATGCTGTAAATTCCTCAGATTATTTCAGAAATACTACAAATAAGTATGTTGTTGGTAACATAGACAAACTTACTGGAACCGCATCAACAGATAAAACTACCGTAACGATTGGTTCTACCTCATTCAATTACTATCAGGTTCAATCTGGCATCGCAACTCTTACAGTTTCGAGCGCACCCATTACCCTTGATATTCTTTTAGTTGGTGGTGGCGGTGGTGGTGGTTCTTCTTACGGTGGAGGCGGCGGAGGAGGACTTGTAGTATGGGGAAGAGATATAGAACTACCAGCACCAGGCACCTATCCAATGGAAGTTGGAGAAGGAGGTTTGGTGTCTGGGCTCAGAGGTGGATCTCCAACAGCAGATTTTGAATGGGGTGGAACGCCGGGATATGCCACTACTTTTGCTGGCGGAACTGGTTATGCTCTAACCGCAACTGGTGGAGGTGGCGGAGCTGGAATCAGATGGGCACCTCATTGCACTAACAATGCACAAGGGTATCCAGGTGCAAATGGTGGCGGTGGTGGTAGCAAACACCCAGCTTGCCCAACAGTTCCATATGTGGGAGGAACAGGTTCTAAACCACCCGATATTAGTGCAGATCCTACAAACATTTGGGGTTCAACATCAACCGTAACCTACTACGGTGGATATAATGGTGCAAATGGTGCAAGTGGTCCATGGGGTGAAGGTGGAGGCGGCAGCGGCGCCGGCG
>Ga0255772_10003804_pt1 | contig 14365 bp, 24 predicted proteins | sample 071ome_34_FD_179970 | JGI IMG/M metagenome (GOLD analysis project Ga0255772, IMG submission 179970) | Coastal salt marsh microbial communities from the Groves Creek Marsh, Skidaway Island, Georgia - 071411BT metaG (version 2) | ecosystem: Environmental > Aquatic > Marine > Intertidal zone >...
TTTTAGATTCTCCTTCCAAAGTAGTATGTTGTGTACCTTCAGGTGCCTCATTTGCTATATATGGTGGTGTGCCTTCAGGTAAATCCCATTGTATATTAGGGTCAAATGCACCTTTGATTATCATTCTCAATCCGGGTGTATCATTCTCCTTTAATATTTCTATCTTTTTAGATTTAACCTTTGCATTGTGAACTTTTTTAAATACTTCACTCATTAAAGGTGCTTGAGAGCCAGCTGTTGTTGACATCTGTTCCATAGCTTTTTTAGATATTAAATGTGGGTTTTGTTCTACCATAATTATTCTCCAATTTCAAAAATCATTTATATTAGTCATTAACGATTTCAATTTATGCTTCATGAAATACGGTAATAGTTTTGACCTATCAGGTATTTCATAACTTCTGTAACTATTTATAATGTTCTCCATTATAGATATCGGTATCTCCTCTAAGTCTATAAGTTTCTTATTTCTATCGTAATTCTTTTTAGTCTGACTTCCTAAAGGTATATTATCTAGGTTGGCCCATTCTTCCAACCTTTTCTTGTTAATAGGTCTTTGTTTTTCACCTGTAACAAAAACATCATCATCAGATAATATATTAGGTATGCCATCTGAACGGTCACCTTTTATTATTTGTTCGTGTAAGAATACTTTAGGGTCAACTCCTTCACCTACAAATTTTTTCTGTATGGGTGCAAATTGTTTGACATTCTCGTGTTTATGTAATTGTATAAAATCTTTATCACCTGATACTATCATTACAGGTTCTTTCTTATGGTTGGCCTCTCTTACTAAGACTGCAATAATATCATCTGCTTCAGCATTATCTATTGATAATACCATATAAGGAAAGTTTTCTTTTATTTCTTGTTTTATCTCCATTATCTTTGCAAATAAATCATCCCAATCTGTGGTAGATTCATCACGGCCTTGTCTTCTTTGGTATTTGTAATGTGGAAATAATTGTCTTCTCCATGGATTGGCAGAATCAGAACATAATACTTGTGTACCATATTCTTCTTTGAATTTAAGATTATAACCTCTGATAGAATTGATAACCATATGTCGTATCATATCAAGGTTAGCTTCTTCTTGGCCTCTGGTTTGTGCCATTACATTAGAAATAAGTACCTGATTTAGGTCAACTAATATACTCATTGGTCATCCTCAGGCCATTCCATATCGGGTTGAAATTGTATTTCAATATCATATTTGTAAAAATCAAAAACTAACTGATGTGGATTTAGAATTTTATAATCATATTCATTTAATATTGGTGCATAGTCTATAACAGGTTGTATTTTACCTTCTAAATCTTTTTGTAAAGACACCAATTTGTCCATAACTCTTTGTGAAATATGTTTTTGTCCAAAATTTCTAATACATAAACCTCTAAACATTTCACATACAAATGCTAAATCTTTATAAAAATATTCTTCATTAATATCAATGCCAGCATCCACTAGAGTTTTTATAAAACCTATAGATAGTTCATCAACTAAAGCATTAACAAAATTTTCAAACTTTTCTTGTTGACTTACATCTTCACCATCTACAAATTCATCACCATATGATTTGCCATTCGGAGTAAACTCCCACAAATCATCAAGTTTCCAAGAATCTTGGCCATCATCTCGTTTAACATCTCTTTTGGGAAATTGTAAAACATTATTTTTAATGTTTTCTTTATCCTTGTCTTCGCTCAATTAACTCTCCTTTGTAATTTACTAGACCTTCATTAGTAAAATATTCAACTAATTGATTATACCCACCGATTACCTCACCATTAATTTTAATTTGTGGCATAGTTCTTACTTCTCTACCTATGTCTTTTTTAAAATCATCTACAGAATTAAAATCTTCAAGTTTCTTTTCTATATATTTAAGGCTCAATTTATCCAAAAGAGCTTTTGCCTTTGTGCAATAAACACAATTCTTTTTACTGTATAATATTATTCTCATTTTACTATCCTAAAATGCATTTGCCTTTTGTAAGGTGTATGCAAGTAACATTATCATGATTAAAAATGCTATAATTGGTTCGTAATTTATATTCATGTCATATTACTTATATTTCTTTTTAAGTATCCTTTTTAGCTGGATACTTATTATATTTTCCTTTATCATTTGCTATTTCTCTGCATAATGATTGAATATCTTTTATTCTACGGTTGATATCATCATCCGATTCTTTTTTGGTAAAATCATCCTTGTGGCCGTACTTTGCTATCCTTAATTCTTCTGCCTTTTCGTAAATTACTCGTACTTTATCGCACATTGAACTTATTTTGTGATACATTAGAATTGCCTCCAACTTATAACTAATTATCATATAATGGTGGGTGTCCTCGAAAGGACACCCTTAATCCATTAAGAACTATAAGCGTACTCTGTACCATATAGTGCCTTAATGCCTGCAGCTACGATAGCTTTAGATGGCATACCCATACGATATGAAGTATTGTTACGGTTAGTACCTGTACCTTGATTAATATAAATCATGTGTCCTTCTGAGCGTAATGTATCAATCATTGCTCTAGGTGATGTTATATCAAATCTACTTCTTAGTGTTCTCCAGAATACTGGTTCACCTTTTGATAGTAGGTTTAGTACTTTTTCTTTTTTGCTTAGCTTAGCTCTTGCCATATTATATTACTCCTTAAAGTTATTTCAATTTTGACATTTTTAGTCTGTCTCGACCATGGTACTACATATTTAAGCCCTTGTCAAGCCTCAATGTAATGTTTTTTTCGCCTCATTTTCCATGTCTTTTTCAATCTCCTCAACTAAAATATTATACTCTGCTAGTAGATTGTCAACATAGTCTCGTAAGTCGGTATTTACCTTACCAGATTCCTCTTGTAATTCTAAAGCTGCCTTGATTACCAGCAGCTCATCCATGAATTTTAGATACTCATGAACCATTAGAATCCTCACTAGACAATAATAATATACAATAATGAATTGCCTTAATTATGTCTTTACGGTTTCTACCTTCTTTTTTACCATATCGGCACAAATACTTGATAGCATTTGCTTGGCAAAAATCTTTATCAAGGTCAAGATGTCGTAACATATCTTGTACCTGAAATCCATTTTTATCAGCACTATAGTGTTGAGAATATGTACCCTCAATATATTGGCCGATTTCTAATAAAATTTTATCTTCGTTATACTTCACTCATTTCTCCTATGGTTCTAGATATACCATCCTCTGGTACAACAGGCACATGAACTGAAACATTCTCAATCATATCTTCTGTAGAACCACTAAATGTTTTAGGGTCTTTTTTCATCCATACTTCTCTGTATGTCATACCATAATATTTCAAGAAAAAGTATTCTTTAGGATTGTCTGAAGAATATGTCTCATACAATCCAGCAAAATTAAAAGGTTTACCATTTCTGTCTTCCATACTTTCATACAACTCTGGCATATCTCTTTCCTCTTCCATGTGTTTTTTCATCATGGCAGCTCTATTGACAAAAGTTTCTGTTTTACCACTTAGGTCTTTTTCTTTTGCTAGAGCAAATTCTTTTTTTATTTCTTCTTTAGAATACATAGTGTCTCCTTTATTTGTTATTAACTACAACTTTCAAAAATGGAATCCATCTGAAAGTCCCTTCAACATATCCAACTCTCTTTTCCTTGATAAGTGGATTTGTAAATAAGGTATCTGCCTCTCCTGGTCTCATACCTTTTTTATGTGATATTGTTATGTGTGGTAGGCCATCATCTACTCTTTCTACAACTTGTTCTTCCTCTGTTAGACTGTAGCTATTGTAACATATCAAATCAACCATAAAAGCTTCTATATTTTCATTTGCTCTATATTCGTTAATATAAGCATTTGCTCTTTTACCAATCAAGGGTAAAAGTTTTTGATAATTTTCATCATTAGGTTTATATGCAATGGTTATATGGTCAGATTTTACATCAGACATTGTGGCATTTCGTTTTACCACATCACACCATTGTTTATCTAATACCATTGCAAAATATCCGTTATGATTCATAATTTAACCTCCAAAAAATCTCTCATCTAGTTTTGATAATATCATACAGATTTTATCATGTATTTTTGTTAAGTTCAAAACAAGTATAAATGTCAATAATAAAATAATCAAGTCTATCATTTACAAGGATACTTCGTATTCTCCATTAGTGAACATTTATATTCTTCATCTGCTTTCATTCTTAACTCTGATTGAATACCTTTTAATATATGTGGTAAATGTTCAGACATTATACCAAGTATCTCAATCGTATGTCTATGAGCAATTCTTTTTAATTCATTTGCCATAATTTCTTCATGTTTCATACCTCTGCCGGCAAGTGTCTCTCGTAGCACATGAGCACCAACAGCCTCTTCATAATCTCCAGAGTGTGCTGGATGTGAAAACAAAGAGAGAGAAAAAAACACCAGCACACCTAATAAAATCTTATTCATTTTCCATCCTTTCTTTTAATAATTCTCTAAACTCTGTGGTCCAATTAGTAGGATATATTGCAAAACTTTTTGCATATCTTTGTATACAATGATAAGGATTTCTAATATATCTTTCTATATAATCACTTCCACCTCTATATCTAATTCTAAATTGACCTTTGAAATGTATTTTGAAATCATGTAAATAGTCTATAGGCAATCCCTTTGCAAGTGAGCCCTCACCTATAGGCGACATATGTTTTATGATTTCTTCTAACAAAAATTCTTTAGAATAAATTCTTTCTGATGTAAGACCCATAAGTGATTTCATACCTAAAGGTTTATCTGTGTTATTCATACTTATTATAAAGCCTCCAACATTGATAATGGTACATTGTATCTGGTGCCATTCATCTCAACAACAGCTTTTTTTATTTTTATTTTTAACACAGTACCCAAAGTTTTTTTAGTCTTTTGAACTACATATACTTTTGAACCTTCTGTTATTGACGCTTTAGCGGACATAACTTTTACATCACGAATAAAATCTTGTAATTCATTCAATTGTGATAAACTCATATTCATTATTTCTCTTTTCATATTATTTGTTATCATTAGGCAGCCCTCATTGCAGATTTTTGAATTATGTTCATACAAGCAATAACTAATGTTGCTGAACATTGATTACGCTTCATGATAGTGGATATCTTGTAACCTTTCTTAATGTCTGATAGTATGTATTTCATAGTGTTTTCTCCTTTTTATTTCTTTATCTTATGTGTCCATTATACAGGTCTGGAAAGCCTTGTCAAGCACTTTCTGCCTATATAAGTTATTGATTTTAAAGGGATTTAAAAAATAATTTAAATTATTTTTTTGAGAATGATTCTCATTTGGTGTATATTGTTCAAAAAATGTACAATTCATGCATGGATTCTAACACATGTAGAATACCATGTCAAGCCCTAAATCCAATTATTTTTGACCCAATCTTGGTCGGATTCGTGTGGGTTTGGACTACCGTGGAATACGGCTATTGAGGCACCTGGCACTTGTTCAAAGGTCCAGTCTGCTCTACTAAAGGCTGGTTTGATTCTGCTTCTCCATTTATATGAAAAGGTCCACTCATCTGGATATGACAAACAATTATCTTTGTCTCGTATACAATCTGATATAACATTTTGGTCACCTTGTAGAGACATAAATTGTGTCTTGTTGGCAAGAAAAGGTTTCCATATTAAATCGGTAGCGGTTTTATTATTCCATTTCATAACACTAGAATTCCACATTCTGTCTGAATAACTAAAATCTCTGGTTATACAAAATGAATCTTCATTACCATATTCTACAAATTTATCTACATTATCTAATAATACAACATCAAGGTCTAAATAAAAATTAACACCTTCTAATTCTACTTCAGGAGAAAATAGTTGTAATTTATTCCACCAACCTTGATAGTTATGATAATGAAAAGGTTTACATTCAATATCACCTTCTACCATTTTATTTAATCTAATATTATCTGTAAAGCAAATAAATTTGTGTGGTATGGTCAAGTGTCGTTGAATCATATTATATAATTTTTGCACATACTCAACTTTATATTTTGTACCATAATATACACAACAAAAATTAATCACTATTTGCCTCTCATCTTTTTAATATTTTCTTGTTGTTGATTTAAATATTTGTATGCTGTACCATTTCTCATTTCTTCTAATGTGAATTGATTATCAACAACTAATCTCATCCATTCTCTAATTGTTTTATGGCCAGGTTTCATTGGCTTTTCTACAAATTTTAAATCATTACTACCTACTAGTGAAGCAACATTAGATGTATGACAAATTACAGGCGTTCTATTTAATATAGCGTCTACAGCTGATAAACTCATACTTGTTACTAAACATTGGCAGTTTACTAAATCATCTTTTATATCAGTTCCCCACCATTCATTTCCTGGTCTTGGTTTATTTCTTACTCTGATTTCTTTATCTGTAAATTCTTTTAATATTTTTACAACTTCATTTATCCATTCTTCTTGTGATACACCACAAATATCATATGTAACTGTTTGTGATGAGGGACATACTAAGATATGTTTCTCAACTTCTGTACTTGTATTCCAACCCTTAAACTCTACATCTATGCCTTGATTTTTTAAAATGTTTAATCTATCACCATTACCTACACTACCTGATGTTGTATGTAATTTATTTTTTACTATTCTAAAATATGTTTTATCATAGTCGTTAATTTTAGGTTCTGGATATCTTGTAATTTGTTCTGTTAAATAACCTACATCAACATACCAAAAGTCTTCTTTCTTTTCTTTACACTCTTGTATAATGCCTCTATTTTTACCTGCAAGACCCCATAAGAAGTGTACATTTTCATCTGTCTCTGGCCAACCCTCTTTTAATGCTGGCCATATTTCGTGAGATAAACACTTATCCCAAGCCATTTCGTGAAATATATTCATTGTAAATCCTCTATCATTTTAAATGCATATCCTGAACTGATTTCGCTTTCCTTAAATTGTGAACTTAATAAACCATTTATCCAATATTCAATTTCATCTTCCTTTGGTCTAAATGGATTTTCTATTTCTGATAAATCTGTTTTAGACATTGGCAATGCACAAGATATTTCTTCGCAAAATGATGGTTTGCCAAATCTTATGGAATCAATTATTGCTGTTGTTTGAGATGATACTGTACAATATACATTTTGCAATTGTTCAATAAAATTTTCTTTATCACCTTTTCTTCTTATGATTATTTTTCTATCTGTATGTTCCTCAATCTTTTTGACGGTCTTATTAATCCAATTTTCTTGTGTACCATAATTATAAAACTTGCAAATATAATCAGAAGGTGGTAATATTAATATATTTTCACCCTCTGTTTGAAAAAATTTAGTATTCACTTTGATGTTAAATGTTCTTCTAAAAACCTTTATTCTGTTTGTATATTCTTCAGATTTATTCCATTCTATTATTTTATTTAATGACTGACCATTTTTTGTTATACGATAAAATCTAGTATTAAATGCCATATGATTTTTATGTCTATCTGCTCTATAAAAATAAGCATGGTCAAAATAATAATAATCTATATTATGTTCTTTGCATATTCTCATTAACTCAGCTGTACCTCTTAATATTCCAAAAATTGCAATCGGTGTTTTTTCACTTACCCATTTTTGTATATTAAAGTTTAGCCATTGTGTTTGTTCTTCTGGTAAAACTTGACCTCTTGATTTAATAAGTTTACCTTCTATACTTTCAGCAAAAGGACCTATTACATTATCTGTTAATCTTCTTGTTTCAAAAGCGTAAATCATTCTATCCAAGAACATTCAGTATGATATTGTTTCCACAATTCTGAATACGAACAATTTTCATATTCTTTGAACCAAGGTCCGCCTTTTGTGAAATGAACATTATTAACTTTTGATTTAGTATTATAACCTGGTTCATCTACTAACCAATTCCATTCTAATGGTAATTCACCAATTAGTTCTTCACTTTCTAGCCACTTAAATTGGTGTAGTTGTAGACCTGTTGCACTATTTACATAGTCTGGTGTTAGTTCGTGGCATTTTTTACAGTTCATTAACATAAATGATGACCAATTCTTTTTGTCATACTTTGTTTGCACTTGGTCTAAAAACTTTTTATCTTCTTCTGGTGTATAATCGTGTTTACATAATTGTACTGCATACTTGTCATCTCTTAATCGCCATAGTTTTGATATGTCTTCTGTCATTAGCATATCACAATCCATAAACAATGCCCAACCTTTATAGTTCATAAGATGTGGTACCATAAATCTACTAAAAGAAAATTCTGTTGATGATAATTTATTTCTTTCTCTTACAAAATCATCACGAAGGTTTGGTAAATATACAGGTGTAATTGATACAGGCTTGGTACTGTTTCTTAATATACTATATGCAAGTACATTGAAAGCAACCTTTTCTTTACTATCATAGCCAATAAATATTTGTATCACTTATTAAAACTCCATAAATCATCACGAAACATACAGAATGATATATGTTTTTCTTTGCCATATTCGTAAATAAATTGTGATTCTAAAACAAGTATCACTTCACCCTTTCTTGTTTTGTTTAAATGAGGTAATGTATGTTCTATCTTATCGCCTACTTCAGGTATCTTCATAACTTAGATTCAGGACTTTTAAGTAAATCTTTTCTCTTAGGTCCTTTTATATGGTCATAAACTGTTCCTAATATTGACCTTGCTTGAACATGACCGGGTTTATTATCACCTATATTATAATTTATAGTTCCTCTTTTTTCTTCAAATCTTTTTCTAACATGGTCCCACACAAAACTATCATGCGTTTCAGTTAAATCATACACATCATCTTTTGTATACATGTGTTGCATAACAATAGCATAATCAACAGTATCTTCATGATTACAATTAAAATATAAGAATCCACATTCACTATAATGTGTGCCTCTACCAAGATAAGTCATCATACTAGGATTTCTATGTATGTGTTTTAAAATCCATTTCTCATCTATAGGATTATGAAATACACTATCAGCGTCAATACAAATAAGGCCATCATATTCTTTGTTTTTTAATATGGCATCCGTATAGGAATAAACCTTATAACAAAATCTTACGGCATCCTGTAAAAATCCATCAGGACTTTCATCTACAGGTTTATCTTTATTTCTTTCTACAAAGTCTCTACAATCAGGCACTTCACAGAATAATGGTTTTACATCTACACCTTCTATTTCTAATTCATCTTCGCTATAGACAATCAAATCAAATGGCCAATTATAAGTCTCAAAAAACTTAAAACCATATTTGTCATATAACTTTTTATTTAATGTTGTTACTACTGCAATTTTCATTTTGTAAATATAGTCTCTTTCTTACAATTACCTCTCCTTGTATACCCAAGTTGACCTAAAAGACTTGTAACTTTTTGGCCATATTCTTTTTCTTTTTCATTTCTAAGAGGTAACTCTAAACATAATACAGGTGAATAGTTTTTTAATAATTCAACACCACCTTCTAAAACTTCTAATTCGTAACCTTGTACATCTATTTTTATAAAATCTACGCTTCTATTCGTAAAACTTTTTATAAAGTTATCTAGTGTATCAACATCACAAGTTATAATTCTATCTTGTATTTCAGATGTAATCTCTGTTTCTCCACCTATAACACCATCTTTGTTAAGGCCAGCATTACCACTATTAGACTTACTTGTAAATAATTGACCTTGTGAATTTATTTCATTTGATAAGGCAAATGGACATAAAACATAGTTCTTGTAATCATCTAAGTTTTGTTTATAACATTCTACATTTTCTGGATGTGGTTCAAATGCAATTACATTTTTAAACATACTGCATAAATCTTTTGACCAAAATCCTATGTTCGCACCTATGTCTAATGCAATATCATGTTTTTCACAATAAGACAATGCATAATCTCTTTGCATTTGTTGATATGTATATTTGGTATTTTCTTTCTTTAGATGGTCTTCAAAATGTGTATCCCAATCTGGCATCCACCAACTCTTAACTTCTTTCATTTTTCACCTTTGTTATATAATAATGTATATCAACATCTTTTTCTATTTTCTTATCTAATCTATATTTAGACATTCTTAAAAAGTCTTCTATAAGACTGATATAGATAACTTTATTTAATATCATAACCATAGTAGACTGATTTTCATTTACATAATCATCAAAAAAATATTCTAATCTTTCTTTAAACATATAAACATCTTTTGTATCTTTTAAAGATGTCCAAATAAACCCTTCATTTTCATTTTTTTCAGGCTCTTCTTTTTTAAAATCTTCTATTTTATCGACAGTCATTTATTTAACCTTTCTAGTTGATATCCACATTTCATTATGTAGTATGAATCTACAATATCAGATATTGGATTTCCTATTTTATTTACTTCAAACTCTTTCATCAAATCTGTTTTTGTATGTTGAGAAAAACATTCATACATTAATTCTTTATTAGCATTACCCTTTTCTGTTGCACATTTTTTAACAACACTTGGTACAATAATATCATAATTTATTTTTTTAGCTCTTAAAAATGATTTTAAAATACCACCATTTTCTGCAATTTGAAATACGGCCTGACCTTTACTGCCATATGAATAACCTTCTATAAAAACTTTTGTACCTTTCATATCATATAAACTCATATCACCATAATCTCTTAAACATCTATGAGCCCAACTTGCAAGGTTATTAAATCTTTCAATAGGGTCTGTCCAATCTTTATGAAGATGGCCTGTAATATTTTTTGTGATTTTGCCTTCCCACTTTTTCTTATCTGTTAAGAAATGAAATTGGCATTTATGAAAATCAAAATTGCCTTTAGAAATACATAAAGCAGGAGAATTTAAACTATAATCAATCCCAGCTATCAGTCGATTCATCTTCACTTTCCTCATAATCTACTTCATGACCACAGAATGGACATGTGTATGGTTGTAAATCGGTTTGTTCTAAATGCCAACTTACTGTAAACTCACTATCACAGTTAGGGCATATGCCTAACATTTTTTCTATCATAATTTAAATTCTTTAAACTGGTCTTTTTCTACATCTTGTTTAACACCACCAATAACATAACTTTCTATTTCTGTTTCTTGTGGTGCATTTTGCAATGAGCGACTATTCAGCCAATGGTCAACCCACGGAAGTGGATTTGTTTTTTGTTCATACTTAGCCTCCAGACCAATTGACCTCATTCTACGATTTGCCATATATTCTACAAATCTATGTAAAAGTTTTTCTGATAACCCAATCATAGTACCTTGTGTTAGTAAATAGGTTGCCCACCTTTTTTCTTCTTCTACAGCATCATCATACATTTTATAAACTTCATCTTCTGTATCTTTAATTACATCTAACATTACTTTATCATTTTCATGTTCTTTATAATTGTTTATGATTCTTTGAGATACGGCCAAATGTTGAGATTCATCTCTTGCAATAAAAGATATAATCTTAGCAGAACCTTCTAATTGTTTTAATTCACCAAATGCAAAACTACATGCAAATGATACATAGAATCTTAAACCTTCCAATATGTTTACTGTACATAATGCCAGCCATAGTTTCTTTCTAAGTTCGTAATCATCAACTTTTTGACCTATCATTTTCTTGTGTCCTATTTCAAGTAAGTCATCATAAGCTTTTGTTACTGATTTTGCTCTTTGTTCTATTTTCTCATCTTCAATAATTGTATCAAAAATTTCTGAAGGGTCTGAATATAGATTTTTTATAATGTAAGTATATGACCTAGAGTGGATTGTTTCCATAAAATCCCATGTTATGATACATGATTCTAGTTCAGGTAGACTTACAAATGGTAAAAATGCAAGTGCTGGTCCTCTTCCTTGAACGCTATCTAACATAGTTTGATATTTTAAATTTGATGTAAAGATAAACTTATGTTCATCTCTTAAATCTTGATAGTCGTTTCTATCTTTTTGTAGAGATACTTCTTCTGGTCTCCAGAAATATCCTAATTGTTGTTGTGTTAGTTTATCAAAAATAGGATATTTGAAAGTATCATATCTTTGTACAGCCAAGTCTTCACCAAAAAACATAGGTTGTTTAGTAAAGTCTAACGATTTGGTTTTATTAAATACTCCTTTCATAGTGTCTCCTAGATAGTACAACTATCACAAACTTCTTCTTCTTGTTTTTCTGTTGTTTCTTTTACATTATCCTTCCAACCAAGAGGATGTGCTGGTTCATCTTCATCTTTTTTACTATCATATGTGTTTTGATAGTAAGATGTTTTCCAACCATATTTGTATGTAGTCAATAAGTCTTTTGCCATACTAGATATTGGCACTTGACCATCTTCAAAATTTTCTGGGTTATATGACCAGTTACCTGATATAGCCTGGTCAAAGTACTTTTGCATTACTGCAACGATATTTATATATCCAGAATTGTCTGGCATATCCCATAGTAAAGTGTAAAAATTCTTTAATGATTGATATTGTGGTACTACTTGTTTAAGTGGACCTTTTTTACTTTTCTTGATAGATAAGTAATCTCTTGGTGGTTCAATACCATTTGTTGCATTAGAAACTATACTAGAGGATTCAGACGGCATTTGAGCTGAGAGTGTGCTATGTCTGAGACCATGCTCTTTAATTTCATTACGGAGAGATTCCCAATCTAAAGATAGTTTACGATTTACAATCTCATCTACCTCTTTTTTGTAGGTATCAATCGGTAAAGTGCCGTCTGAATATTTGGTTCTGTCAAAGTACTCACATTTACCTTTTTCTTTTGCAAGTTGCAATGACGCTTTAAGTAAGTAATATTGAAAATGTTCTGTTAATTCATCCACTTCTTTGAAAGCTTCTTTATCATCATATTTTAAATGTACTTTAGCAAGATAGTGTGCAAGGCCAATATAACCAATACCTAAACTTCTTCTAGATTTGGTTGATACTTCAGCCGCTTTTACAGGATAGTCTTGTAGTTCTATTATTTCATCTAGAGCTCTTACTGCTAAATCACATAAACCTTCTAAATCTTCCAAGTATTGTATCTTACCTACATTAATTGCTGATAAAATACATAATGCAATTTCACCATCTCCATCTATATGGTCTAGTGGGTCTGTTGGTAAAGTAATTTCTTGACATAAGTTTGACATATAAACTCTATCTTTAAAACTAGAGTGAGTGTTACAATGGTCAATATTCATAATATAGATACGACCTGTTTCAGCTCTTTCTTTTAAAATACTCATGAATAAATCTTGAGCATTTAATTTCCTTTTCCAAACAGAGGTTTTTCTTTCTGCCTTTTCATATTCTTCATCAAATTTATCTGTACCCCAATGTTCATATAATTCAGGTACTTCGTGTGGTGAAAATAAAGTTATTTCTTCATTCTTAATAAATCTCTCATAGAATAATTTAGATAGTTGTATTGAGTAGTCTAGTTTTCGTACTCTGTTGTCATCACTACCTTTATTGTTTTTCAATACAATAATATCTTCTATTTCTTTATGCCATATTGGGAAGTGTACAGTTGCACTACCACCTCTTACACCATTTTGAGTACAACATTTAACTGTTGCTTCAAACTTTTTCAAGAAAGGAATTACGCCTGTATGTTGTACTTCACCACCTCTAATTTTAGAATTAATGCCTCTAATACGACCAGCGTTGATACCAATACCTGCCCTCTGAGCAACATATCTACCTATAGCCATATCAGATGTAAAGATAGAAGGTAAACTGTCTCCTGAATCAACCAGCACACAGGAAGCATACTGTCTGAGTGGTGTTCTCACACCTGCCATAACTGGTGTAGGTATGTTAATTAAGTGTTTACTGACTGCACGATAATACTTCTTAATATAAGTCATTCTTTTATCTTTTGGATAATCATGAAATATTGTGGCTGCAATCATCATGTACATAAATTGTGGTGTTTCAAAAACTTCACCTGTACTTCTATCTTGTACAAGGTATTTGTCTATGACTTGTCTAAGGCCAGCATATGTAAAATCATAATCTCTTTCGTGAACAATCCATTGTTCCATTCTATCAAAGTCTCTTTGTGTATACCAATTTAATAGTTCTTTATCATAAAGACCCATTTCTACACATTTTTTTGTATGTTCAAAAATATGTGGATGGTCCCAAAGTTTTCTGTTTAGTGATTTTCTTAGACTGAATAATAATAGTCTTGCAGCTACATATTGATAGTTTGGTTTTTCTAATGATATTAAATCAGCAGCTGACTTAATTAATATTTGTTGTATTTCTTCTGTTGATATGTTGTCATAGAATTGTAGACCACTATTCATTTCAACTTCTGATGGTGATACTCCTGTGATATCTTCACAAGCGTGTTCTACCATATC
>Ga0255772_10003810_pt1 | contig 14358 bp, 14 predicted proteins | sample 071ome_34_FD_179970 | JGI IMG/M metagenome (GOLD analysis project Ga0255772, IMG submission 179970) | Coastal salt marsh microbial communities from the Groves Creek Marsh, Skidaway Island, Georgia - 071411BT metaG (version 2) | ecosystem: Environmental > Aquatic > Marine > Intertidal zone >...
GTGTGTTCCTAATGAAGGATATTAAACTTTTATCAAATTGCGTAAGGGCAATGCAAAAAAAAATAGCAGTGCCTTTGACAATTAAATGTCGTATTGGTGTTGATGATTACGAGGGTTATAAATTCTTACATGGCTTTGTATCTGAACTTAAAGATTGTGGCGTAGACACTTTTATCATTCATGCACGAAAAGCTATAAGTGGCCTTGATACAAAACGAAATAGATCTATCCCCCCTCTGCAATATGATGCCGTTTATGAAATAAAAAATGCATTTCCTGACTCAAAAATAATCATCAATGGTGGCATTGAATCGATAGATCAAGTTAAAAGTCACCTAAATCATGTTGATGGTGTAATGTTAGGCAGAAAAATATATGCTGATCCGCTATTTCTTTGTGATGTTGACAAAAACCTCTTTAACGAATCAACAGCGTCACCCATTGAAGCATTGAATGCATATATGAAGTACATTCTAAATCTTGAACATAAAGGTGATATGAATCGAGCAATAAATCATTTGATGGTGATGCTTAAGTCTTTATCAATCAAAAAAAATCAAAGAAATAAACTATTGGATTCATTAAAAGATACTAATTCAAATATGGTTGACTTATTTAAAGATTTTCAGGTGAATCTTCATCAAAAAAATCCAATTCCAAATCTGTAAGAAAATCATCTTCAATTTCACCATCCGCAGCAAGATATTCCCTAGATTGCAAATATGCATCTCTAACAAAATCATACTTATCACCAACAATAAGATTTTCTGCAATTAATAGGCGTTCACGTGTTTCAATAACATCTAAAACATTTAGGAATATAGAAGCCTCTTCATCTGATACTGAAAAATTACCTGACAAAAACCAACTTGTTGGCTTAGCCAACATATCTCTTAAAGTGGTTGGGCCGAGAAACGGCACAAAAAGGTAAAAACCTGATGGCACACCCCAATAGCCCAATGTTTGACCAAAATCTTCGTCATGCTTCTCAAGTCCTGCTCTACTGGCTATATCAAAGAATCCAACAATCCCCACCGTTGAATTAATAACAAATCTTCCTGTATCTTGAGCTGCGTACCAAACCTTGCCTTGTAAAAGCTGATTGACGATTGTGTCTACTTCAGAAAGATTGCTAAAAACATTGGTGATCCCATTTTTCAAAAACAATGGAGTGTATTCACTATAAAATTCAGCGGCTGGCCTCAAAACAGCTTGATCCAAGTCATCTGAAATATTAAATACTATTCGATTAATGTCTTCAAAAGGGTCTATATTGTTACTTTCAGATTCCTGAGCAAATACAGTTAAAGATAAAAAAGTTAAAGCAATTAATCTTAATTTCATAATGTTTCAGGTAACAATTTTTCTAATTTTCCAGTTCGTAAGTACTTATTATATAAATCGTGGCGCGCTATTCTAGGGATAGTTAGGGATTTATTTAAATCTAAAGCCTTTAATTCATTGTTAGTTATGGTTTGTTCACTCTCAGCAAGATTTTCAATTGCAGCAACGACGTCAACTTGAAGCAGATCAAGCATTTTAATGGTGCGCTTAAGGTCAGCAATGCAAAGTGGATCATCGACGTAAACTAGTACAGCTTTTTGTATATTTAAATCCTTGAAAACGGTTATATAAGCATCTCCTGTACCGGGGGGCATATCAATGAATAGATAATCTAGATCTGCAGAGAAAGATTTTTCATAAAGCTCTTTGAGTATCTTGCTCAACATAGGGCCTCGTAGCATTGCAGCATCATCTGGATTAAATAATAAGTCTGTAGAAGAAAATTCAATCCCATCTATTGAGTATGGAAGCTTTGCAGGTGTTATTTTAGAATTATGTGCACTCTGATTTGGATTGGCGTAAGCAAATAAATTTATAAGATTGGGGCCATAGACATCCGCGTCAAACAATCCAATTTTTTTTCCAGCTTTGTGGTATTTCATCGCCAGACTATAAGTGATTGTGGTCTTTCCAACTCCTCCTTTGGCTGAACAAATTGCAATTTTTTCCATACACCTAAAAGTAACATATAATTTCGGTTACAACATGAAATATCTTGTCACCAGCGCCCTTCCTTATGCCAATGCCGAATTGCATTTAGGGCATGTTTTAGAAATTGTACAAACAGATGCATGGGTCAGGCACAAAAAACTGCAAGGACAGTATGCATTGTACTTTTGTGCTAGCGATACTCACGGGACACCAATAATGCTTAAAGCCAAAGAGCAAAATCTAGCTCCAGAAGATTTAGTCAATGACATGAAAATTAAGCACGAACAGACTTTTAAAAAATTTAATGTAGATCTATCAAATTTTCACAGCACCCATAGCGATGAAAGTAAAGACCTTGTTTATGACCTCTACAACAAGATATCAACAAACAAACACATTTATTCAAAAGACATTCAACAGTTATTTGATGATCAAGAAAATATCTTCTTAGCCGATCGTTTTGTTAAAGGTGGTTGTCCAAAATGTCAGGCCGATGATCAATATGGCGATGCATGTGAAAGATGTGGTACCACATACGACGCTCTTGATTTGCTGGATCCTATCTCTACACTTTCAAATACAAAACCCTCAGTTAAAACTTCTAAACACTACTTTTTCTCTTTAAGTGCTTTCAAAGATTTTTTGCAAACCAATATTGATAATTTTTCAAAGCAAGATCCAGTAAAACACAAACTCAGTGAGTGGCTTGATGGCGATCTTAATGACTGGGATATATCAAGAGATAAGCCATATTTTGGCTTTTTAATTCCTGGTGAAGAGGATAAGTACATCTATGTCTGGTTGGATGCACCAGTAGGATACCTATCATCAATAAAAAACTGGTGTGAACAAAATGATATTGATTACGATCAACTAATGAATACTGAAGATACTAAATTAATTCACTTTATAGGCAAAGATATTATGTATTTTCATTTATTGTTCTGGCCAGCTACTTTGCACGCAGCACAATTAAAACAATTAGAAGAAGTTCATGTGCATGGATTTATGACAATTGAGGGTGAAAAGATGTCTAAATCGAGAGGGAATTTTGTTTTAGCTGATGAGGCTCTTAACTACGCAGAGGCAGATTTCTATCGATACTACATATGTTCTAAATTAAGCAATGATATTTCAGATATAGATTTCTCACTTGAAGATTTTGTTCAAAAGGTAAATAGCGATTTGGTTGGTAAATTCATCAATATTGTCAGCCGAACCATTAAATTCGTTCACAAAATTGGTAATGGAAAAATAATTTCCGATAGCAGTAAACTTAATCAATCATTTGCTGGTCGATACGAACAAATAATTGCTTTTACAGATAACAGAGAGTATTCGAAAGCCATAAAAGAGATTATGAGCATTGCAGATGAGATAAATGCTTATATATCCGAACAAGAACCTTGGAATCTCGCAAAAGAAGGAAAAAACGATGAATGCTTGGATGTTTGTAGCGAAGCAGTGCAAGTATTTCAATCATTAAACACGCTTCTCCATCCATTCACACCAGAAATATCAAAAAGAGTCCAAGAACTTTTAAATCAAACAGATCTCAAATATTCAAATATTTTTAAGCCAAATATTGATGAAATAAATGAATATAGCCATATTATTAAAAGACTTGATATAAAAGAGGTGAACAAATTAGTAGATAGCTTATGAGTGAAATAACAATAGACGATTTTGCAAAAGTTGATTTAAGAATTGCACAAATCAAAGAAGCAATCGAAGTTCCTGAAGCTGATAAATTAGTGAAACTGGTTTTGGATGTTGGAGAGTGTGGTGAGAAAACAGTTTTTGCAGGAATAAAAGCAGCCTACACACTTGAACAATTAACCAATAAGTTCGTTGTTGTTGTAAACAATCTCCAACCAAGAAAGATGAAATTTGGTTTATCTGAAGGAATGATTCTTGCAGCAGGACCAGGTGGTGAAGAAATATTTATGATCTCACCCGATGCTGGTGCCGTGCCAGGCATGAGGGTTAAATGAAAACCGACATTATTGTGATTGGTGCTGGGCCAGTCGGTCTTTTTACAGTATTCGAAGCTGGTATACTTGGTCTAAATTGTACATTGATCGATAATCTCGACAAACCTGGTGGGCAATGTGCTGAACTTTACCCTGAAAAACCAATATTCGATATACCTGGAGTCCCCTATCAAACTGGCCAAGAACACGTTGATGCCCTTTTAGAGCAAATTAAACCTTTTGACTACAAGCTCCATCTGAACCAAAGAGTTGAGCAAATTGAGCAAAAAAACAATGGGTGGCTTGTTACAACCAGTGCAGGAGAACAATTTGAATCTTTGAATGTTTTTATTGCTGCAGGTGCAGGTGCATTTGAACCAATTAAACCCAACATCAATACAGATATTTCACAGCTTGAAGACAAACAAGTTCACTACTCCGTTAGAGATAAAATGTCTTATGAGGGCAAAAAAGTCTTGGTTTTTGGTGGTGGCGATAGCGCTTTAGATTGGACAGTTGAACTGGAAAAAATTGCTTCAGAAGTAACCTTAATTCACAGAAGAGATGCATTTAGAGGAGCACCAGATACCGAGATGAAAGTTAGAGATTTAGCTGCTAAGAAAAAAATTAATCTTCTAACACCCTATATCATTAAAGATGTTGCGCTTGACTCCTCAGGTGAGCTAGGTGAAGTGATCTTATACAACTCCGATACTAAAACAGATATAACTTTATCCGCCGATAATATCTTATTCTTTTATGGGCTCAATAAAAAATTAGGTCCATTATTGGATTGGGGTTTGGAAAACAATGGCAAAAAAATTGAGGTTGATACAGAGTGTTATGAAACCAATAAGCCAGGAATTTTCGCTGTTGGTGATATAAATAACTATCCAGGAAAGCTTAATCTTATACTTTCTGGATTTCATGAGACTACCCTAGCAGTTCAAAAAGCTTTTAAGAGAATCTATCCCGAAGAAAGAGTTCCTTTTGGATACACAACCTCAAACACAACTATTCACGAACGTCTTGGCATCAAATCAGATTAAGATAAAAGAACTACATGATGCACTGCCCCAATTGCAATGTGGCAGGTGCGATACTCCAGGTTGTATGGAGTATGCTGAAGAAATGGCCAATGGTGCTCCTAACAATAGGTGCTTACCCGGCGGCACTAAAACCTTGAAGAAGCTCAACCAAATCTTATCTAGAGATACCAAATCATTGGATGATAATTTCGGCCCAACAATCAATGAGCAAATTCTATTTATCGACGAGGATGTTTGCATAGGTTGTGCTAAGTGCATTCCAAAATGTCCAGTGGATGCCATCATAGGAGCTCCCAATAAATTACATCAAATTGATTCAACAACGTGTACAGGGTGTGAATTATGTGTTGAACCATGTCCAGTGGATTGCATTCACGTTAAAGAAGTTGCTATTGAAGCAACTATAAAACCAAGGGCCACATCGCAAGAACGTTACAATGCCAAACGACAACGAACAAAAAATTCAAAGAAAAAACTTACTCTGGATACTGAAAAAAATCTTGCTATAGCGAATTTATATAAAAATTTAACACACTAATTGCAAATGATAATGATTCTCATTATTATTTAGAAATGTACGTTTGTATATGCAAAAAAATAACTGAAAATGATCTAAGAGATTCCTTTCAAAGATGCGATTGCAACATTAATGAATCTCAAAAGGACTTAGGTTTTTCGTCAAAGTGTGGCAAATGTCGCCCTTCCATAGAATCTTTGGTAAAAAAAATCCAAACTAAAAAGTGACTCTCAACGCCTTAGGACATTGATCACTCTTATTTGTTGATTTGTATTTCTTCAAAATTTGCCCTCTTAATAATTCTTAAAAGAAAGGAAAGAACTATTTCACTAAACTAGTGTCTTAACTAGTAATATTAAGGAGTAATTATGAAAAATAATTTTTATGTACTTGTTTTAACAGTGTTCTGTTTAATGCCTATTAATGCAGAAAATAAATTCATATTTGAAGACATTAAAACTGTTTCAGATGTTGAGGATGTTCGTAATGAGCTTATAGATCGGATGACAGAAATACTTATTTCTGGAAAACTACCAGAAAAAAGAGCAAAAATGCTAGAAGATAGAATTACAAAAATCTCTACTAAGCCACTTCCAACACAAGAACAAATTGATTGGAGACTTAACAATGAGATTGATATCTCAAAAATTTTGGAACAAGGAGGTTTTAAAAGAGATATGAGAAGCAAAATGCTTCGCAAAAGATTACTAGAAAAAAGATGATGATTTCTTGAAGTTTTCTCCTTTTATTAAAGAAGGTAATTTAATGAAAACTCACATTGTATTTTTAATTACCTTCTTTAATAAAATATTAAGAGTCGCAACATAATATGGTTCAACTAAAAAACATAACTAATTCAAGTTTTGATATGACAGTCCTCTTAATAGATGACGATGAAAAGCTTGCGAATGGCCTTAAAGCTTTCCTTAAGAAATTTAATATTAAAGTAATGTTAGAACACAGAATTGCAACTGCAGAAAAAAAACTTAGAAGATCAAGTTTTGATATCATTCTCCTTGACGTTATGCTGCCAGGGGGGAATGGATTTGATTTTTTACCAAAAATACGTGAAATATGTGACACTCCAGTAATTATGCTTACAGCATTAGATGAAGAGGAAGAACTAATAAATGGATTAAACCTAGGTGCAGATGATTACATAACTAAACCTTTTAGTGCTACAGAGTTAGTTGCTCGCCTGCGAGCTCAAAATAGAAGACATTCTTTAATTAAAGAAGGTCCTCAAACAGTTTTAGATGACCTTGAGCTATATCGAAATCAATCAATGGTTCGAATTGGTGAACAAACTATAAATCTTACAGATGTCGAATCTCAAATTATGCTACTTTTGCTTAATGCTGAGGATAATTACTTATCTCGGGATTATCTTTACAATCATGCTCTGAATCGTGATATGACACCAGAAGATAGAAGCTTAGATGTACATATTAGCAATATTAGAAGGAAGTTAGGTCCACACCCTAATAAAGGAAATAGAATCATAGCCAAAAGAGGGAAAGGTTATGTACTTACTAAATGAAGCCTAATCTAATTTTTACATTTTGGCTCGCATTAATAATTGCAATTATTGGAACCTTCTTTACTAGTATAGCTTTGATGAATCAATGGTCTAGATATGTTTCTTTTTCAGAAATAGAAGGACGTCCAAGCTATCCTGTTCAATCACTTGTAAGAGAGATAGAATCTACACTAAATAAAAATGGGAATTTAGAGGCCATTTTGCTTGAATCTCGAATAAGTGAATTTGGCGATATTTATTTACTCAATTCTTTAGGGGCCGATGTTCTAGGACGCACTCTCCCAACAGAAATTTTAAATCTCGATAGTAGGTCCTCATCCCAACAACCAATACTTACACGAAGAATAGAGACAGATGATAAAAAATTGTACTCTTTGATCTTTCACTTCAATTCACCTGCACCTATATGGACACTTTTTAAAAGATTTGGCTTATATATTGTTTTACTTGCAGCTTTAGTTATATCCAGTTTTATTGCTTGGTTTTTAGCAGCTAAAACTGTAAGGCCAATTCAAGATATAGTATTAGCAAGCAATTTACAGGGAGAAGGAGATTTTTTAACCAAGATTGATAAAAAAATAATTCAACGCCAAGATGAAATAGGAGAGTTAGCACGACAACTTCAGTTATCAGGCATGAAAATACACGAGTTGTTGAAAAAACAAAAAGAGTTCTTAAGAGATGTATCACATGAAGTTCGAACTCCACTTGCAAGATTGCAACTAGCTACTGAAACTTTGCAGTTAGATACAAATGATGAAAGATCATTGGAGCAGATTAAATGTGAAGTAACAATAATTAATCAACTTGTTCAGGATCTACTACACTTATCTCATTTTGATCGTCCAGCAAATTCGCAAAAAATTGAAAACATTTCATTATCAGATGTTATTTGTGATTTGATTGATAGGTCACAAATTTTAGCTCAATCAAAAAATATTGTTATCAAGGTGCAAGGTAAAAAGTGGCAAAATATAAATCTTAAAGTTGTAAGGTTATTGATAGATAGAGCATTAGATAATCTTATTAGTAATGCAGTACGTCATTCCCCAAAAAATAGTGAAATATGTATAAGGTGTTCAGTTTGTGATGATCATTGTCATATAGGTATATTAGATCAAGGTAATGGGGTAAGCGATAGTGATCTTAAGAATATCTTTGAACCATTTTTTAGAGTTGACTCATCACGCAATAGACAAACTGGAGGTTTCGGACTTGGCCTATCATTGGTGAAGCAAATTGCGGAGTTCCACAAGGGAAAAGTTGTTGCTTTGAGTCATAACGAAGGTTTTATGGTAAAACTAACGTTGCCTATTTATAAAGTTTAAAAGAATATCTCGATAAGGACCCTAAATAGAAACCAATTAAGAGATTAGAATATGTCTACTTAGTAAAGAGTATCAAATGATTTGTTCCAACTTACATATAGGCTTGGTGTAAATCCACGATATTTTACTTCTGTTTCAAGAATTTCGCCTTCTATGACATCATACTCTGTATACCAATCATTTTTACGGTCATAAAAATTAAATATAGAGAATCCTGCAGTACCATCCCCACCAAACATCTCAAAGCTATATGTAGCTGATAGATCAAGCCTATGATAAGGATCATAACGTTCTGCATTTTTTTCACCTACTTCAAATGCAGTTGGAAATGTATCCTCAATAACTCCTAAAACTTCTGTGTAAGGTCGACCTGTTGCATATATAAAAGTTGTTGCAAAATTCCAATCATTCCATTCGTACATTAGTACATTTTTAAATTCATGAGTTGTATCTTGATCAGCAAAATATGTTTTATTTGATACAGTTGGAAAATCATATTTTACTTCACTAAATGTATATCCAGACCAACCCGTAAGATTGCCTATATTTTTTTGTACGAATAGCTCAATCCCAGAAGCTGTTCCAGATCCAGTTTGAAATTCCTGCTCCAGTGTAAGGATTAATCCTGTACCCTCCTCATTTAGTATAGGTACAGAACGTTCAATAAATTCTGATAGTCCATCATATTCTTTGTGAAAGAACTCCATACTAAAGTCATATTCACCAAAATATTTAGTTGCTCCAAGTATATAATGTCGTGCCTTACTAATAGGAATCGCTTCTCCATCAGCAAGTGTCCAAAAATTCCTTGGCCCCTCTTGAATGCTTTGTCTAGATACGCTTAATGCAAATTGATGATAATCACCAAATCCTGCTCTAAGCTGTGTTGATTCATTTAGTTCATAAGCTAGAGAAAATCTTGGTTCATTATAAATTTCATCATTAATACTATAGTGGGTGGTTCTGAAACCAGGGATAATTTTCAGCCTGTCTACAGTAATTTCATTCTCAAGGTAAATTGATGAAGTAATTGCTTCATTTTCATTTTCTAAAATGAGCTCATCATTCTGTATGAGAGAAAAATCAATATTCTGTTGATTGATTTGTAATCCAAAACTTAATAAATTCCACTGATTTAAATAAAAGTCATTTTCTATTTTTAGAGCAAGATCATTTAGCTTATTGTCTTCATTGCTACTAGTTTGGCCTGTAGTTGGATCATCACTTGATTCATCATAAACAACTTGTGAATCAATCAATCTATCTCGATAACTGAAGTAAGTAGAACCCGATATAATAAAATTTGTATCAAGTCTTTCATTCCAACTATGCAAGAATTTTGCACTTATGCCTGTATTGCCCCATTCGCTGAGATCAACTGTATCAACGGCAAAACTAAACTCATCCTCCTCACAAAATTGACCACCAAATGGGCCATTCCCACCAAAAATGTCACATAATAGATCTAAATTAACATCACCTTCGACGTTGCGTGAATTATCTAATTCATCTGCTCCATTGTAAAAACTAATGGTAAATTTATCGTTGTTTGGAAATCGATATGTAAGCTTGGCATTTACATCATAAAAGTAAGATTCTGGTTCTGTGGTAAATCTACCCAAGGCAAATTGACCAGGCGAAGAGGTTCCTGTCTGTGCATTCTGATTTGAGCCTGTTATAGATTCAAGAATGTCATCATAAAAATCACTCTGATAGGACTTGCGGCCTGTTAAGATTACTGAACCTGCACCATCGGCAAATGGCTGTTCATACAAAGCATTGGTACTTAATAAGCTCCAATTAACGCCTATATTAGATTGCTCTGTATTTCCATCCTTCCCTGTAATATCAACAACGCTTGACAAACGGCCCCCATATTTTGCTCCAAAACCACCTTTATAAAGCTGCACATCCTTTATTGCGTTAGTATTAAAAGCGCTGAAATATCCAAAAACATGATCAACATGGTAAACAGTAAAATCATCAAATAAAACAAGATTCTGATCAATAGTTCCTCCTCGAACAGCTAGACCTGATGAGCTTTCATTTGAACCAGATACTCCTGGCAGGAGCTGCAATGATCTAAAGATATCCTGTTCACCAAGATTTGGTAATGATCGAGTAAGTTCTGGGGATACAGATAATTGACTTATCCCCGAAAGCTGCTCCATATTTGAGTTTGATCCACCTAATACTATAATTTCTTCTATGGAGTTATTGCTAAGTTGTTTATTTAAATAAATCGTGAGAAATTTAGAATTTTGATCAATAGCAATTTCTTTGCCTTCGTAACCTAATTTATTAACAATCAGGATGGACCCAGCTGGAATATTTAGCAAGGTAAATGATCCATCTTGATTGGCTGTAGTTATTCTATTTGTTTCCTTTATGCTTACTTTTGCATATGGAAGAGATTCACCATTTTCCTGATCAATTATATTGCCACTTACCAATGGCAACACATCATCTGCATATGCCGATGCTAGATAAATAAACATAAGCATAAATACTTTGGTTTTTACTTGAAAATTAATCATGTTTTTCCTGATAGTTTTAAAAAAGACATAATATTTAAAAAAAACTGTCCTATCTCTTAAGAATTGTTAAGCATCAAGGAAGATTTAATGCTTAACAGATTTAAATACTTAAGCGCTTGTGTAAATAAGAATGAGTATCATTAGCAAAATTCGTTATTTGCTTGATTTTTAACTCCATTAACAATATAAATTCACTATGCAAGGAAACGACAAAGTCATCGCACACCTAAACAAGATTCTGTACAACGAATTAAGAGCAATTAACCAGTACTTCCTCCATTCTAGAATGTTGTCTGACTGGGGTTTGGATAAATTTGCTGAGTACGAATATTCAGAATCGATGGATGAGATGCAACATGCCGATAAATTAATTCAAAGAATTTTATTTTTAGAGGGCCTGCCTAATTTGCAAGACCTTGGAGTTTTATATATTGCTGAAGAACCTGTTGAGGTTTTATCCAATGACTTAAAACTTGAGCATGAAGCTATACCTGATCTTAAGGAAGCGATCAAACATTGCGAGAGCGTTAAAGATTTTGTTTCGAGAGACCTGCTGCAAAAGATTCTAGAAAGTGAAGAAGAGCACGTTGATCACCTTGAAACTCAACTAGCTCTGGTTGACAAGGTAGGTAAGGAAAACTTCTTACAAAGCCAAATTAAGTCAGCTTAAAATATCTTTGAGCTCTTCGGATTCGTGAAGCTCTGTCACGATATCGCAGCCACCAATTAACTCCCCATCTACAAAAAGCTGCGGGAAGGTTGGCCAATTTGAAATAGATGGTAAGGTTTGTCTTACTTCTGGAAATTCTAAAACATCGATATAACTGAATTCAACGTCGTAAGAAAACAATATCTGTGCAACCTTGGCAGAAAAACCACACTGAGGTTGGTAAGGTGAACCTTTCATAAAAACTAATACTTTGTTTGAATCAATTTGTTCTTTTATATCGGCTGTAACTTTATCCATTTATGGTCTCCAGATAGTTATTAATTGTTGTGTTAAATCCGTTTATTAATGAATCACCTATTATGGCATGACCAATTGAAACTTCATCGATTAAGTTTAATTTAACCAATGGTTTAAGATTGATAAGGTCTAAATCATGGCCAGCATTTACCTGTATACCAAGGTCTTTAGCTTGCAATGAAATACTCTCTATTTTTCTTAGTTCATCATCAATTAGATCCTGCTTGCCAGAAGCAAAGGCTTTCGCATAAGGGCCAGTAAATATTTCTATGGCATTAATATCCGATGATATGAGTTCTGCTAAATTTTCAGTATCGGAATCTACAAATATACTTAGCATAGTTACATTTGGTTTAATTCTTTCTGCACAACTGGTTAACACATCTTTTTGTGAACTCTGCCAGCCATGATCTGAGGTAATTTGACTAGAATCATCTGGTACTAGTGTTGCTTGATATGGCTTTGCCTCTTCTATTATTTCACAATATCCCGGAAAGTTATCTCTTCTAGCTTCAAGAGGGTTGCCTTCAATATTCAATAATTTTCCTTCGTCCTCAACAATTTTTTTTAGTAAATAAACATCATCAGGCTTGATGTGTCTTAGATCTGGTCGTGGGTGTAGAGTTAGGCCCACAATGTCATGTTTTAATGCTTGATTGGCAAAATATAGTAATGAGGGACTGTCTTCGCCCCTTGCATTTCTAAGCAGTGCAATTTTATTCAGATTAATGCTTAAGTTCATATTTACTATCGAATAACCAACTGTAGTTAGGATTATGTAGTTTTAAATAAAGATTTCTCAATAGTTTGAAGGGTTGGCCTAGCTGATATCTGAATTTATTTGCATTGGCTTCAGACCTTAATTTATTAAGCAATTGATTTCTTTTATAAAAATAATCGTGAATATTTTCACTATTAATGTTTAAGTTTAAAAAAGCAGCGTCTATAAGGCCTTGTGCAGCGCCCTGAGCTAAATGAGGGGTCAAAGTATGAGCAGCATCCCCAAGATTAATAATTCTCTTAGAACCCCATGTATTTTCTCTAGATGTATAGATGTGTTTTGTTATTAATGGACCAGAACTATCAAAGAGACTGCTAAATTTATTTTTGGTAATTAGATTGAGCACCTCTAAGGTTAGTTCATTTATAGGCACTTGATGCTTGATGCTATCGAATACCAGGGTAAATGCTGTTTGATCATTGGTAAGTGGGTATGTAACTAAATGTAAACCACTAAACAAAAAATTATTAAATTCTTGAAAAATACCTTCACTAATATTCGATATACCCCAACACGCGATTGTGTTGGTTTTTGTTAAATTGGATGCTGCTGAGGATTGTTGGCCAAGAGAACCTACAAATAGATCTGATGTCAGCTGTTTGTTGTTAATTGAAACATCAACATTATGTTCGTTTGAAGAAATATTTTCTATTGTGCTCGAATAATAAATTTTGTCCCTTGGTATTGAAGAAGCAATAGTTGAAAGCAGGTCCTTTCGGCGAATAAATAAAGTGCCTTCTTTAGAAGAATTGGTAACTGAGATTTTTGTTAAGTATCTATCCTCCGAATAAATATTTAACGCTGATCGCTGTATAGATAGATTTTTTATGTCATCTAAAAGATTAAGTTCCTGTAAAACAAAATGACAATTAGAAGCTAATTGAATGGCCGTTGTGGAATTGCTACTGCTATCTGATCGTTCAAAAATTTTGTAATCAATTGTCTTTTTTTCTAAATATGCGCCGACAGCTAATCCTGTAATGCCTGCTCCGCCAATAATTACTTTCATTTCTAGAGATTTTATATTTTGTAATTATAATCTAAGTGTGCGCTTGTAGCTCAGCTGGATAGAGCGCTTGGCTACGGACCAAGAGGTCGGGAGTTCGAATCTTCCCAGGCGCACCATAATTTTTTTCTAGTTCGATCTATATTAACTTTTTAATCTATAGGATTAGCTATTAATATAGTCTTATGAGAAATACAATTTACCTAATTTTATTATTTTTAAACATGTTAAGTGGTTACGACAGAATAACTGGTTTGCCTTTTGCGAGCAGATCAGAAGTAATCGCAGAAAATGGCATGGCAGCAACTAGCCATCCTTTAGCAACACAGACTGCAATTGATATCTTGCAACAAGGTGGCAATGCGATAGATGCTGCTATTGCAGCCAATGCCGTTTTAGGGTTGGTTGAGCCAACGGGTTGCGGGATTGGAGGTGATTTATTCGCAATTGTTTGGGATGCAGAAACGCAACAGTTGTATGGCCTCAATTCATCGGGCCCCTCTCCTCAAGCGATGACTATAGATTTTGTAAAAGACCAAGGTTTAGAAAAGATTCCTGCATATGGCCCTTTGCCTGTGACAGTTCCAGGAGCAGTGGCTGGATGGACAGCATTGCATAAAAAATTTGGCCGTAAAAATTTTAAGAGCTTATTTTCAAGTGCTATA